>ERZ791902.1426-NODE-1426-length-11219-cov-181.538606_pt1 | contig 11219 bp, 8 predicted proteins | sample MGYA00510149_ERZ791902 | MGnify/ENA primary metagenome ERZ791902 (study PRJEB30046, sample SAMN00792060) | human gut metagenome | study: EMG produced TPA metagenomics assembly of the A metagenome-wide association study of gut microbiota in type 2...
GAAGTCTTTTTATCATTTTAGGTGCCTTGTGCTTTGCCATTGCCGGCAAGGCACAAGGTTCTGATGTTTCTGCTCAAAAGGCGAATACGGGTTATAGTATCTTGAATGATACCGTGGAAGCGGTGAAGGATTCTATGACTTTTGAACAGCGTGTGGAGATGATCAATCGCATGAAGCTAAAGCAGGATACCAAACTGCTGCGCTATGTGGCAGGTATTACGGGCGGACTTTGTGATGCCAATGAAGATAGCTATATGGTTGAGTTGACATTTGCCTATTATCCCCTGACCTATGCCGGTGTTTCCTGTGGAATAGAATGGAACGACAACCACGGGGATAGACCCTTGATAGAACGTTATGAGGATGATGAATATGATCCGAAGAGGGTGATTAAAATCAATCTGACACCAGGCTTGGCTTTTCGTACTCCTACCTTGTGGTTGAGCAAGCGTCGTGCTGCGGGCTTGATGCTGCAATGCGAGCCGGGACTCTGCATCACGCCATTTTATAATGATTGGGTATCTTTTACCGAAATCAAGGATGCACAAGGTGTGGGGCATCCTGCATCTTATACAGATGAGCTTTATGGCAATGTAACTATCCGAACCGTGAGGAATCATGGCGGAAAATGGCTGGCTTGGCGCATCAAGTCGGCTTTGACCTTCCGTTCGGGTGATGTATTTCTGTCTTTGGGATGGCTGACAAGCGACTTCAATATCGAAAATGGCAGAAACAATATCCGCTATACAAAGGGTAAGCGATATAATGGCATCGAGAAGTATAAGCACACCAATACGCTCTTTGCATCTATTACAGGACAATTTTAAAGGAAGAAAGGGATTCTATGATGAAGATCAACAAGAATGAACAGGAATTTGTGCTGAAGTATTTTCAGCCGAACAAGCTGGATACCCGGAAGGCCTTGCAGAAGGTGAAGGCTCGGGTTGGCATTGCTGATGAAGAGGTTTCGCATGCTGCAACTGTATCTTTACGCATGCGTCGCATCCGCTGGATAGCTGTGGCTGCATCTATTCTGGTGATCTTCACCATAGGAGCCTATACGCTTTTGCAGCCAAAGACGGTGACGCTTTCTGCCGAATCGGAAGTAGTGGCATATCATCTGCCTGATGGAACGAAGGTATCGTTGATGCCTCATTCTTCTCTTTCCTATCAGGAAGATGATTGCAGAAAGGTGGAGATGAAGGGCTGCATCTATTATCAGGTGAAGCATGATGAACAGCATCCTTTCGATGTGATGGGAGAGCATGGACACGTAAGAGTGCTCGGTACCCAGTTTATGGTGGATGAAAGAACGGATGCTCCCGAAGTGATGGTAACCAGCGGAAAGGTGCTTTTCACAGCTCGTAACTCTGAAGAGGGTGTCTTCCTGATTAAAGGCAAGCGGGCACGTCTATTGAAAGGGGCTGCCCAGCCTGAGTTGTTGGCTGATTACGATATCAACGATGTGGCATGGGCTACGCATCGTTTGCATTTCAACAATACACCGCTATCAGAAGTATTGGAGAAATTGACAGAACTGTCTGGTGTCAAATATACAGCTTCTGATGAAAGTAAGCGTCTGACGGGTGATTTTGAAACAGATTCCATTCCGCAGGTCATCCAAGTAATAGAAGAAACATTGGGTGTTCAGATAAGATAAGTGTGTGAATAAAACATCGTAAAAAGGGACAAACTAAGGAAAAGTAGTCAATAAAATGAGAAAATAAGTAAAAAGGTCGCATCTTTCGTATTGATTAAGAGCTAGATTCAAAAATATTTTGTATCTTTGCCATCGTAACAAATCAAACAATTGATAAATATATAAAAGTATGGACTTTAACAAACTATTCTCATTGGAGGGTAAGGTTGCCCTCGTGACAGGTGCCGCTTATGGTATCGGTTTCGCTATTGCTGAGGCTTATGCCAAGGCGGGTGCAAAAATTGCTTTCAACTGCCGCAGCCAGCATCACATGGATCAGGCTCTTGCTGATTATAAGGCTAAGGGTATTGATGCTAAGGGTTATATCTGTGATGTAACTGATGAGGAACAGGTGAAGAACATGGTTGCTGACATCGAGAAGGAACTCGGTGTTATTGACATCCTGGTAAATAATGCAGGTATCATCAAGCGTATTCCTATGACAGAGATGTCTGTAGATGACTTCAAGCAGGTAATCGACATCGACCTTACTGCACCATTCATCGTATCTAAGGCTGTTATCCCAGGTATGATCAAGAAGGGGCATGGTAAGATTATCAACATCTGCTCTATGATGAGTGAGTTGGGTCGTGAAACCGTTTCTGCATACGCAGCAGCCAAGGGTGGTTTGAAGATGTTGACACGTAACATCTGCTCTGAGTATGGTGAGTACAATATCCAATGCAACGGTCTGGGTCCTGGTTATATCGCAACTCCACAGACCGCACCTCTTCGTGAGCGTCAGGCAGATGGTAGCCGTCACCCATTCGACAGCTTTATCTGTGCAAAGACTCCAGCAGGCCGCTGGTTGGATCCAGAGGAGTTGGAAGGTCCAGCTGTGTTCCTGGCATCTGAAGCATCTAATGCAGTCAATGGTCACATCCTTTATGTAGATGGTGGTATCTTGGCTTACATCGGCAAGCAGCCTAAATAAAATGCGGACCTTCTTTCGGTGGTAATGAAATAAAAAAGCCCATTCTTGTATAAATTATGAGAATGGGCTTTTTATATTATACAATAATAGGGTAATCCTTGAGGAGTACCCTATTATGTTAAAAATAATCTTTACAATTATTTGTTGAGAGCATCAGCTAACTCAGCGCCAGCCTTGAACTTTGCTACTTTTTTAGCAGCAATCTGAATCTTCTCCTTTGTTGCAGGGTTAATACCCTCGCGTGCAGGACGCTCATTAACGCTGAATGTACCGAAGCCTACCAACTGGATTTTGTCACCTGCGATGAGAGCTTCCTTCAAAGCGTTTGTTGTTGCATTGAGAGCAGCCTTAGCCTGTTCCTTTGAAATCTCAGCACCTGCTGCAATCTTGTCGATCAATTCTGTCTTGTTCATAATTTTACGTTATTAAATGATTAGTATTATTTATCTTTTTATCCTTTTTGCTTACAAATATAGCTTTTTCCTTTGAAAGTTCAAATAAAAAAAGCAGAAAAGTGATGAAATTATTGAAAATTAAGTGTAATATGCTTATTTTTTGATGTTTTCACGGATATTTTTCGTAATTTTGCCCCCAAATTACAAAAATATTCAATTATCAATTAATAAGAAAGTTTATAGTTATGCGCAATATTCCAATAGTTACAAAGAATTTGCTGATAGTGAATGTAGTTGCCTTTCTGGTGTGTTTTTTGATGGGAAAGAACGGATCAGATGGTTATGTGCTCAATGATTTATTGGGACTCCATTTCTTTTTAGCATCTGATTTCCACATTTATCAGTTGGTTACCTACATGTTTATGCATGGAGGTTTTGAGCATATTATTTTTAATATGTTTGCTTTGTGGATGTTTGGATGTGTCGTAGAGCGTGTATGGGGAGCAAAGAAATTCCTTTTTTATTACATTGCTTGTGGTGTTGGTGCAGGCCTTTTTCAGGAGGCCGCACAGGCAGTACAGTTCTATATAGTGGCTTCTTCTCAATTGCCTGGGCTTTCTTTTTCTGATTTGACTGTTGTGGCACATAATAGTTCGGCCGTTCTTAATCAATGGACAACCGTAGGTGCTTCTGGAGCAATCTATGCCATTTTGTTGGCTTTTGGTATGATTTATCCAAATGAGCGTATTTTTATTTTCCCATTACCTATACCAATCAAGGCTAAGTATTTTGTTATTGGTTATGCTGCCATAGAACTGTTCTCTGCATTGGCAACAACTGGTGACGGCGTTGCTCATATAGCCCACTTGGGAGGTATGGTGTTTGGATTCTTTATGATAAGATATTGGCGTAAGCAAGTTGATGGTGGTTACGGGGGATCTCATACTGCTGATGCTTTTGACAAATTAAAGAATATGTTTGGTGGAAAGCGTAATGCTGGTAAGAGAAACTTTACTTATACTCGTAATGATTCTTATACATCTCAATATGAGCAGGATGCAGAGTGTACCACCAATGAAAAAGGAGTCTCACAAGAGGAAATAGACCGTATCCTGGATAAAATAAGGAGGAGCGGATATGATAGCTTGACTAAAGAAGAAAAGCAGTCTCTTTTTAATCAGAGCAACAGGTAACATTGTAGTAGAAAACTTATGTTTAAAGGATTTAAGGAATTTACTTATCGGATGATTGCTGGTGCCAATGTGGCTACAATCGTAATCATGTTTTTGGTTGGATTTTCTGATGTCTTGCCGCCGGAGAAGCTTGGCATCTTTACAAATGCTGGCCTTACTTTTCCGTTATTCTTGGCAATCAACTTGTGTTTTTTCCTCTTTTGGTTGTTGTTCCGTCCCAAATATGCTACAATACCATTTGTGGGATTTCTGGTATGCTTTGTTCCTGTTCGTAAGTATATGCCCATTAATGTAAATGGTGAGACTCCTTCTAAATGTATTAAGGTGCTTTCATATAATACGTGGAATTTTGGCGACCAGACAGAGGATTCTGAAGGTACTAATATTTCTTTAGCATATATTCAGGAACAAGATGCAGACATTGTTTGTTTGCAGGAAGCGATGCCAACCTCAAGAAATGTTCAGCAGATTGATAGTTTGTTAAAACCGCTATATGCTTTTCAAGATACGACCATGCATCCTGGTGGTGGAAATTGCCTGATGCTCTTGAGTAAATTCCCGATATTATCAAAGGAAATTATTCCTTATCAGTCTAAAGGTAATATGAGTGTGGCTTATCGCTTAAATATCAGGGGTCGAGAAGTGTTATTGGTTAATAATCATCTGGAAACGACTGGTTTAAGTCTGGAAGAAAGAAAGCAGTTTAAAAGACTTGTAGTGGGAAAACTGGAAGTGGATACTGCTGAACATACATCAAAGCTTTTAGTTGTGAAGTTAGCTGAAGCTACCCGAAAGCGTGCCTCGGAAGCTGAGGCTGTGGCCAGCTATCTGAAGCATTATGGGAAAATGAGTAAAATAGTTTGTGGGGATTTTAATGACGGTCCTATTTCCTATGCACATCGGACGATAGCTAATGGATTGACTGATTGCTTTGTTTCCAGTGGCAACGGATTGGGGATTAGTTACCATCATAGTGGATTTTTTGTTCGCATTGACAATATTTTATGTTCAGATGATTGGGAACCGTACGAGTGTAAAGTTGATGATAAAATCGCTGTTTCTGACCACTATCCCATCATTTGTAAGCTAAAAATGAGGGCTAAACATCAAAAATAGCGCAAATTATTCTTATTTACGAAAAAAAATGCGTATTTTTGCACGTCATTATATATGTAGTAACAATAATAAGACTGAAAATAAATAAATTAATAACAATAAAATAGAAATGCAAAACAAAGGAATTGTAATTTGTGTAGCCGTCTTACTGACACTCGCAAGTATCTTCTATTTGTCATTCTCGTTTGCCACACGTTACTATGACAGCGAGGCTGCAAAGATTAAAGATCCTATTGCTCAGCAGGATTATAAGGATTCTGTTAAGTACTTAGGTGTTTATTCTTACCAGAACTGCTTGGAGACTCAGATTGGTCTTGGACTTGACCTTAAGGGCGGTATGAATGTAATTCTTGAGATTTCTGTACCTGATGTACTTGAAAACCTTGCCGATCATAAGACCGACGCTGGTTTTACCAATGCCATGAAGGAAGCTAGAGCTCAGGAAGAAGCTAACGGTGGTGACTTTGTGTCACTTTTCATTAACGCTTATCACAAGAGCGCACCTGGTCATAAACTTGCAGAAGTGTTCGCAACTCAGCAGTTGCAGGGCAAGGTTTCTCCTCAGAGCAGCGATGCAGAGGTAGAGAAGGCTATCCGCGCTTCTGTACAGGATGCTATCGACAACTCATTCAATGTTGTCCGCACCCGTATCGATAAGTTCGGTGTTGTTCAGCCTAACATCCAGAAGCTGGAAGGTCAGCAGGGCCGTATCATGGTAGAAATGCCTGGTATCAGCCAGCCTGAACGTATGCGTAAGATGCTCCAGGGTAGTGCTAACCTTGAGTTCTGGGAGACATATAACTCAGAGGAAGTTGCTCCTTATCTCCAGCAGCTCGATACTCGTATTGCCAATGGCGATAACGGTGAGGAGAAGAACGATTCTGTAGCCGCTGATTCTGCTGCAGCTAAGAAGGAAGTAGCTAAGGCTGAGCCTAAGAAGGCTGAGGCTAAGTTCTCTATCAAGAAGAAGGACGATGCCGCTGCCAAGGTAGGCGAGGATGCTCAGAAAGCTGCTGCCATCAAGGCACACCCACTGTTGGCTCGTTTGCAGCTCGGTGGTGGTTTGAGCACAGTTGGTTATGCCAGCGTTCGCGATACTGCTGCTATCAACAAGATTATCTACTCTGCTGAGGCTAAACGCCTGTTGCCTTCAGACTTGCGTTTGCTCTGGAGTGCTCAGCCTGCTGACAATATCAAGATGAAGAACATCTATGAACTTCACGCTTTGAAGGTGACAACTACTACAGGTCGTGCTCCATTGGAGGGTGATGTTATCACAGACGCTAAGGATGAGTTCGATCAGATGGGTTCTCCTGTTGTAAGCATGAAGATGAATACAGAGGGTGCCCGTAAGTGGGCTCAGATGACCAAGGCTAACGTGGGCAAGGCTATTGCTATCGTTTTGGATGGTGTAGTTTACTCTGCTCCTCGTGTAAACGGTGAGATTGATGGTGGTAATTCTCAGATTTCTGGTAACTTCACTATCGAAATGACCAAGGACTTGGCTAATACATTGAGGTCTGGTCGTATGCCAGCTCCTGCACGTATCGTTCAGGAGGAGGTTGTAGGTCCTACTCTCGGTGCACAGTCTATCCAGATGGGTATCATCTCATTCGTTGTAGCTTTCGTACTCCTGATGGTTTACATGGTTATGATGTACAACATCATTCCTGGTATGATGGCTAACCTGGCATTGCTTGTCAATGTATTCTTCACACTCGGTATTCTGACGTCATTCCAGGCAGCCTTGACATTGCCAGGTCTTGCTGGTATGGTCTTGTCTCTGGGTACTGCCGTGGATGCTAACGTGCTTATCTATGAGCGTATCAAGGAGGAGCTTCGCTCTGGCAAGGGTATGAAGCAGGCTGTAGCTGCCGGTTATGGCAACGCTTTCTCTGCTATCTTCGACTCTAACTTGACATCTTTGATTACTGGTGTTATCCTGTTGACTACCGGTACAGGTCCTATCCGTGGTTTCGCTACTACATGGATCATCGGTATCGTAGTTTCATTCTTCACTGCTGTGTTCCTGACTCGTCTGGTTTACGATTATAAGTTGAACCACGACAAGTGGATGCACTGCAAGTTTGATACTCCTGTTTCTCACAACCTGATGCAGGGTAAGAAGTACAAGTTCATGTCTATGTACAAGACTACCTTCACCGTTGCCATCGTAGCAGCTGTGGTATTCATCGGTAGCTTCTTTGTTCGTGGCTTGAGCAAGAGTATCGACTTCACTGGTGGTCGTAACTATGTAGTACAGTTCGAGAATCCTGTAGAGCCTGAGCAGATCCGTACCGTTCTTGGTGATGCATTCGTTAATGCAGATGGTTCTAAGGCAACTACTGGCGCTATCGCTATCGGTACAGACGGTAAGACTATCCGTGTATCTACCAACTATATGATTGAGAGCAACAGTCCAACTGTTGACGATGAGGCTGAGACTATCCTTTACAATGCCTTGAAGAAGGCTAACCTGGTTTCTCAGAAGAGTGTTGAGGCATTCAAGAACCCAGATGTTCGTCAGGGTGGTTCTATCATCAGTAGTACAAAGGTAGGTCCTTCTGTAGCTAAGGATATCACTATGGGTGCTATCTATAGTGTGCTCTTCGCCTTGATTGCTATCTTCCTCTACATCCTGATACGTTTCCGCAACGTAGCCTTCTCTGTAGGTTCTACAGTAGCTTTGGCATTTGATGCCTTGACAGTAATCGGTTTCTACTCACTCCTGTGGGGTCTCGTTCCATTCTCATTGGAGATTGACCAGACCTTCATCGGTGCTATCCTGACCGTGGTAGGTTACTCTATCAACGATAAGGTGGTTGTGTTCGACCGTATCCGTGAGAACTTGAAGTTGCATCCTAAGGGCGACCGTCAGCAGCTCTTCAATGCATCTATCAATGAGACATTGGCTCGTACCATCAATACATCTACATCTACATTGATTGTGTTGCTCTGTATCTTCATCCTCGGTGGTGACAGCATCCGCAGCTTCTCATTCGCAATGATTCTGGGTGTTGTATTCGGTACATTGTCTTCTATCTTCATCGCTTCTCCTATGGCTTACATCGTTCTTGGTCGCAAGATTAAGGAGGAGCCAGCTGAGGAGGTTGCTGTTGCAGAAGTTAAGTAAAAAGTTGTTTTATCTTATTTCCATCTGGTGAAAACTGGATGGAAATAGATAACGGCAAATACTATAAATAACAAAAGGTCGCTTCCTGGTTTCCAGGAGCGACCTTTTATGGTTTTTACCAGATGATTCCGGTAAATAAGGTTTGTAGTAGAAGAAGTGGTCCCACCGAGAATCGAACTCGGATCAAAGGTTTAGGAAACCTCCGTTCTATCCATTAAACTATGGGACCTTCCCTTGCTAAAACAGTCAGATCTTTCTGCGTTTTGCAATTTGACTGCAAAGATACATCAAATCATTGACACGACAAAATTATTAACTATGTTTTTATCATTGTTGTTATCAAGTTTCCTCACTTTTGTTGAGTTAAACTGTGAAAATCTCTTCGATACGAGTCATGATTCGCTTAAAAATGATGTTGAGTTCCTTCCAGAAAGCAACTATCATTGGACTCCCGTCCGCTATTGGCGTAAACTGAATCATCTGTCTCAAACGATAGTTGCTTTGGGCTATGAAGATTACTCAGTCAAGCATATAAGCAATAATGGCGAAATGGCAACTCATGTTGCTAACTCGATGACTGATTCTGGCAAAAAATGGAAACTTCCGGATTTCGTTGCTCTTTGTGAAGTGGAAAATGATAGCGTGTTGTTTGATTTAACCAAGCGCTCTGCTCTTCGTACGGCAGGTTATGAGTATGTAATGACGAATTCTCCTGATGAGCGTGGCATTGATGTTGCTCTCTTGTATCATCCCTTTTCTTTTGCTTTGATTCATTCCTGGTCTATTCGTATTAAGCGATTACCCCATTCGCGTCCTACGAGAGATATATTATATGCTTCCGGTCGGATCATGAGTGATGATACTTTGCATATATTTGTGGTTCATGCACCGAGTCGTAGAGGTGGTGAATTGGTATCCAGACCTTATCGTATGCAGGTAGCCAGTCAGCTGGCAGCTGCCGTTGATTCTATCTATGCAATCAATGATAGAGCTAAGATAGTTGTAGCAGGAGATTTCAATGATTATCACGACTCTCCTGCACTTGAATATCTTTATCAGCATCATCTTATTAATATATCTTCTAAAGCTAAAGGGAGTAATGGTGCTAAGGCTACTTATCGTTGGCATGGTGAATGGAGAAGTCTTGACCAAATTTTGTTTAGTAAATCTCTTACTTCATATTTCAAGAGTTGTTGCATAGGTGATTTGCCCTTTTTGTTGGAAGATGATGAAAAGTATGGTGGTAAGAAGCCATATCGTACTTATCTTGGTCCTCGTTATTTAGGAGGATACAGTGATCATTTACCTCTTGTTGCAAGATTCTATATGGGAAAGTTGGTTAGATAGATATTGAAAAAGGCATGCAGTATCTGCATGCCTTTTTCAATATTAATAGAGTTTTTAAGATTATCCGTAGATTACCTTACCGTTCTCATCCTCGTAAGGAGCCAAGTCCTTGGCATACTGGTTCATGGCACGGAGGCTCATACCCATTGATGAGAAACCACCATCGTGGAAGAGGTTCTGCATAGTCACCTTGCGAGTGAAGTCAGAGAACATCATCACGCAGTAGTTAGCACAATCCTCAGCCACAGCGTTTCCGAGTGGAGACATCTTGTCGGCAAAGTCCATCATGTTCTCGATGTCCTTGATACCCTTACCTGCTGTTGTAGCTGTAGGGCTCTGAGAAATGGTGTTGATGCGCACGTGCTTCTCGCGACCGTAGATGTAACCGAAGCTGCGGGCGATGCTCTCGAGCATGCTCTTGGCATCAGCCATATCGTTGTAACCGAAGAATGTACGCTGAGAAGCTACGTATGTGAGAGCTACTACAGAACCCCACTCGTTGATAGCATCCAACTTCTTGGCTACCTGCAACATCTTGTGGAAAGAGATAGCAGAGATGTCCAATGTCTTGTTCAGGAAGTTGTAGTCGAGGTCATCGTATGTACGATGCTTGCGAACGTTAGGGCTCATAGCTACAGAGTGGAGCACGAAGTCGATTTTGCCACCGAGTTTCTCCTGAGCCTCTGTGAATACCTTTTCCAAGTCTTCTACGCTAGTCGCATCAGCTGCGATGATAGGAGCGTTGATCTGTTCAGCGAGCTTATCCAGCGTACCCATACGCAAAGCCATAGCTGTATTACTAAGTGCGATAGTAGCACCCTCTTCAGCAGCCTTTACAGCTACTTTCCAAGCGATTGATTCCTCATTGAGTGCACCGAAGATGATGCCACGCTTGCCTTTTAACAAATTGTGAGTCATTGTTATCTTAATACTTTTGTTTATACTAACGACATCCCCTACATATATCATTCTCTATATATAATAAGGTGTAAAACCACTTTGTTTTGTTCTAGTCGTTGAAATCGTGCGCAAAATTACGAAAAATGTGCAATATACCCAAATTTTTTAACTAAAAAGTGCCGTAAACGTTTTCTTTTTTGTGGTATGTCAAGTATTCTAGACCCTGCTGAACAGTAAGATATTCTATTTCGTCTTTGCAGATTATAAGTCCGAAACAAACATATCTTATGCTTATAGATAACGTATTTGTTGGTCTGAGGAATTAGATTTGTAGGGGTGCTGCTATATGCTAGCAACGTTACCGGCATATGCCAGCAACTGTATGAAACTGGTTGTTTGAACCGGGATGAGGAAACTTTCAAGGAAAAAATACAGCTTTTTAATGGAGGAAAGTACGTATTTTTTATAAGTATTTGAGAATGAGATAAGTTTTTATCTCATA
>ERZ791902.1427-NODE-1427-length-11218-cov-9.508734_pt1 | contig 11218 bp, 12 predicted proteins | sample MGYA00510149_ERZ791902 | MGnify/ENA primary metagenome ERZ791902 (study PRJEB30046, sample SAMN00792060) | human gut metagenome | study: EMG produced TPA metagenomics assembly of the A metagenome-wide association study of gut microbiota in type 2...
AGGGGCGGAACAGTGTGCATGTCCGCGCCTGGCTGCCCATCCCGGCCGCCTGCCTTTCCCAGAGCGAGATCGAGCTGCTGGACTGCACCGAGCCGCCTGCCCGCATCGCGGACGAGAACGCGCCCCAGCGGACGGTCTTCTGGGAGGCAGACCTCACCGAGAACCGCCGCTTCGGGGTGGAGTACCGCTACCGGACCATGGCCGTCTACACAGATCCGATGGACATCCGGCCGGATGCACAGCAGCCGACCTTTGACACCAGCGAGGAAGCGCCGCACATCGTCTTTACGCCCTATCTGCGGGCGCTGGCCCGCCAGCTGACCGACGGCATCACCGACCCGGCGGAAAAGGCAAAACGCATCTACGATTACGTCACCCTGAACGTGCGCTACCACTATCAGCCCGCCTACTTCGTGCAGGAGTGCCTGCCCGACCAGTGCGCCCGGAACCGCCGGGGCGACTGTGGCATCATGGCGCTGACCTTCATCACCCTCTGCCGTCTGGTGGGCATCCCGGCCCAGTGGCAGAGCGGCCTGTCCGTCTCGCTCACAGGTGTGGGCTGCCACGACTGGGCGATGTTCTACATCGCGCCCAAGGGCTGGATGTATGCGGACTGCTCGTTCGGTGCGTCGATGGCGCGGCAGGGCGATGAAAAGATGCGCCGCCACTACTTCGGCAGTCTGGACACCGGGCGGATGGTGGCGAACCGCGCCTTCGAGGCCCCCTTCGACCCGCCCATGACCGGCTTCCGCTCCGACCCCTACGACAACCAGTCCGGCGAATGCGAGGTAGACGGCGTGGGCCTGTACGGCGATGCCCTTGACACCCGCAAGGAACTTGTGAACTACGAATTACTGTAAAAAAACACCGGGCCCTGCCTTCTGCGGGACCCGGATTTTGATGATAGGAGAAAACCATTTATGGAATATCTGGCAGGACTTTACACCCTTCTGCTGGTCGCCATCTGCCTGGAACTGGCCGTGGTGCTCTGGCGCACCGGCAAAAAGCAGGGCAGCGCACCGGATCACGACGAGCTCAAGCGCTGGATGCAGCAGCAGCTGGATGCGCAGGCCAGGGAGTTTGCGGCCAGGCAGTCGGCCCTTGCTGAGCAGAATCACACCGCCCTGCGCAGCGTCAGCGAGACGCTGCAGACTGCGGTGCAGAACATGAGCACGACGCTGGCACAGGGGCAGGACAGCCAGCGGCAGCTTCTGGAACGCCGTCTGCGTTCGCTGGAAGCATCCAATACCCAGAAGCTGGAAGAGCTGCGCCGGAGCATGGCCGAGAGCATGACCGCCCTGCAGGCCGAGAACAACCGCAAACTGGATGAGATCCGCCACACCGTCGATGAACAGTTGCAGGATACCCTGCAAAAGCGGGTGAGCGAGAGCTTCAAGGCCGTCAACGAGCAGCTGGAACAGGTGTACAAGGGGCTGGGCGAGATGCAGAACCTTGCCGCCGACGTCGGCGGGCTGAAGCAGGTGCTCTCCGGCGTCAAGACCCGCGGCATCCTCGGCGAGATCCAGCTGGGGGCCATTCTGGAAGAGATCCTTGCCCCGGAACAGTACGAGACCAACGTGGCCACCATCCCCGGCAGCAGCCAGCGGGTGGAATATGCCGTCAAGATGCCGGGCGTGGACGGCAGCACGGTCTGGCTGCCCATCGACTCGAAATTCCCCGGCGACACCTACGCCCATTTGCAGGATGCACAGGCTTCCGGCGATGCGCAGGCGGTGGAGAATGCCCGCCACGCGCTGGAGCTGGTGCTGCGCAGCGAGGCAAAGGACATCCGCGAAAAGTACGTGGAACCGCCCTATACCACGACGTTCGGCATCCTGTTCCTGCCGTTTGAGGGCCTGTATGCCGAGGTGGTCAATGCTGGATTGCTGGAAGTGCTGCAGCGGGACTATCAGGTGAATGTGGCCGGCCCCAGCACCATGGCGGCCCTGCTGAACAGTTTGCAGATGGGCTTCAAGACGCTGGCCATCCAGAAGCGGTCGGGTGAGGTCTGGCAGCTGCTCGGTGCCGTGAAGACCGAGTTCGACAAGTTCGGGCAGGGGCTCTCCAAAATGCAGCAGCGCCTCCGCCAAACCGACGAAGAGCTTGACAACCTCATCGGGGTGCGCAGCCGCGCCATCAGCCGGAAACTGCGCAGCGTCCAGAGCCTCGACGAGGCCGCAGCAGCCACCCTGCTGGAGCTGGACGCCCCGCTCCGTCCGCTTTCCGGCGGGCAGCTCCCCCAGAGCGGGAGCCAGTGGCAGGACGGCGAACTCTGAGCTGGGCGAAAAAGCAGGAGGTGACGGAGAGGGGAAAGCCAGCCAGACGCTTAGACGCAGTGCCGGTTACGGCCCTGCCATAATCTGCACTGCGTCTTTTTAATCCTCTGTATACGCAAACAATTCTTCCACCGTGGTGTGAAAGACCTTTGCAATGTCCATCGCCAGTTTGAGGGATGGGTTGTACTTGCCTTTTTCAAGGTTGACAATGGTTTCCCGGCGTACCCCGACCAGCTCGGCCAGCTCCGCCTGCTTGAGATCGTCCCGCTCCCGGTATTCTTTCAGTTTTGTGACCAGCGCCATGCTCAGAGTCCTTTCTCGTCCATCAGCCAGAATGCAACCGTGCGCACGACTTCGATCAGGATCAGCGTCCCCATCAGGCAGTAGACGATGACCTCGGTGGTAAGCACGAGCCGACCGATGGCACAGGCAAAGCCAATCCCAATCAGGGCGGCCCTGCAGACCTTCAGACAGATGCTGTCGCATCGGTGGAGATTGGCCTCGGCCATTTCGTCGGCAGCTTCCTGCTTATATTTCCGCACCCGGATAGCGCGGAATACAAAATACCAGAACGTGAAGCCACCCACAACGGTCTGGATAGTGGGATAAAAATCCTTCCAATCGTTCCGTGCCCACATCCAATAGTAGAGCGCGACCAGAACGGCAAAGATGATCTTACCAGCGACCAGCTCTTTCAACGTGACTTTTTTCATAGGAAAGTTCCTTTCTTGTGAATGAAGATATACCAGACAATGAAATGAGGTGAGAAATTTCGCACACATTGTGTGATAAATATATCACATGGCACAGAGCATGTCAATAGAAAATGTGCGAAAAATATAACTTTTCCAGAACGCATGATGAACAGTCCAGCCTTCATGTGGACGAAGAACCCGGCGACCGCGCCTCCGACTGCGGCGGCATCATGGAGCCGGTGGCCGTCTGGGTACGCAAGGGCGGCGAGTGGGCCATCATCCACCGCTGCAAACGCTGCGGAAAACTCAGCTCCAACCGGGTGGCGGCAGACGACAACCCCATGAAGCTCATGAGCATTGCCATGAAGCCGCTGTGCTCTCCGCCGTTCCCTCTGGACTATCTTGAAGAAATGACCGCCCTGATGGGCGGCGATAGACGGATGCGGTAAGCCGCAGCCAAAAACGAAAAGGTCGCTGTGCCGGAGAAGTGCTCTGCGGTACAGCGGCCTTTTGCAATTTACTCGCACCCGTATAGACGAAAATATTGCTTGCTGTGTCACTTTTCGTCCGGGACGGAGTCGGGGGCGTTGCCGCTGCCGGAGTTCAGGATTGCCACGAACTGCTGCAGCTGCTTGAGGGAGCTGACCCCCAGTTTGTCGTAGATGTTCTTGTTATGGAAACGCAGGGTGCTGTCCTTGATGTCCAGCTGCTCCACGATCTCCCTGGAGCGCAGCCCGGCGGCATAGCCGTCAAAAATGCGGCGCTCGGTCTTGGTCAGGCTGGGAATGCCCGCCACGAAGGTCTGGAAGGCATCGGGCACCGACTCGTTGCGGCACACGTCTGCCAGCCGGGAAAGCTCGGTCTGCATCTGCTGGCGCTCCATCTGAAGCTCGTCCATCCGCCGCCGGGACTCCCGCCGGTCTTCCTCAAGCTGCCGGAACGCAGGCGAAAGGATGTGCCGGTGGAAGTAGATGCAGCAGAATACTACAAAAGACGAGCATTTCGACAACGCCCGCATGGAGCATATTTACCCCAACGCCAAAAAAAGTGACCAAGGCAGAATAAATCCCATGTTTCCCCTTGCGCTTTTGCTGGAAAACAGGTATAATATTCTCTGGATAAAAGGGAGTAAGGGGCGTACTTTAGTTGAAAAACGGGTGCGCTGTGCTGCAGCGACACCCCCGGCAGAAATGCCCGATGCAGTACCGGATGCTTGAGACTTTTATCACATTTTCCCGTTTTGGGCTGGATGTGATAAAGGTCTTTTTTTGTGCCTCTGCCGCTATTATTAAAAAGGAGAGATATTATGCTGATCCCTGTTCTGTTATTTATCGTGGGTCTGCTGTGCCTGATCAAGGGCGGCGACTGGTTTGTGGACGGTGCCACCGGCATCGCCCGCCGCTTCCATGTGCCGGAGCTGCTCATCGGTGCCACGGTGGTGTCCATCGGTACCACCCTGCCGGAGGTCATGGTGTCCACCACCTCTGCCCTCACCGGTCACGGCGAGATCGCCTACGGCAACGCCATCGGCTCGGTCATCTGCAACGCTGCACTGATCGCCGCCATCACCATTGCGGTGCGCCCGGGCAAGGTTGACCCCAAGAGCCTGCGCACCCCGGTGGCCTTCTTCTTTGTGGCTGCCGCTTTCTATGCCGGTGTGGCCTACACCACCGGCTCCTTCACTCGCCCGGTGGGCCTGATCCTGCTGGCCATGTTCGTGGCTTACATCGTGTGCAACGTGCTGGCTATGAAAAATACCCCCGCCCCGGAAGAGGAAGAGCAGGCTGAGGAAGGCTCCTTTGCCAAGGAGTTGGGGCTGCTGGCCATCGGCGCAGTGCTCATTGCTGTGGGCGCTGACCTGCTGGTGGACAACGGCACCCTCATCGCACAGGCGCTGGGCGTGCCGGAGTCGGTCATTGCGCTGACCTTTGTGGCACTGGGCACCTCGCTACCGGAGCTGGTCACCGCCATCACCTCGCTGGCCAAGGGTCACGGCGCGCTGTCGCTGGGCAACGTCATCGGTGCAAACGTGTTCAATCTAGTGCTGGTCAGCGGCGTGTCTGTCACGCTGGCACCCTTCAGCATCCCGCAGAACTCCACCATCGCAGGCATGAACGCCTCGCTGGTGATGGATATCCCGGTCATGTTTGCCGTGATGCTGCTGCTCACCCTGCCCGCTCTGATCAAGGGCAAGCTGAGCCGCCCGCAGGGCGTTGCACTGCTGTGCATCTATGCTGCCTTCTGCGCCGTGCAGTTCAGCATCTGATCTGTTGTAAACGTAAAATATTTAAGGCTGCTGCACATGGTTTTGTGCAGCAGCCTTTTTATGTGGGATGATTTTGAATGCGCTCCGCGACATCTTCCCCCGGTGGGTGAAGGCTTAAGCGGGACGGTACAGTTCCCGGCTGACCCGTAAAGTTTCCGGGCGTGTCCGCTCTCCCCTTAGCGGACACGGGAGCGCCTGAGAGGGTAAAAAAAGTGGGTCAGAAGCGCCTACAGGCGTTTCTGACCCACAAATAGAACGATATTTTTGTTTTACAGCTGGCAGGCGGTATCGTAGCCGGTACGGATGGCGTTGGAGATATCCGCAGCCTTGCCGGCGGCATCGCCAATGGAATACACCGGGATGCTGGCAGCTTCCAGCGCAGCAGCGTCAAATTCGTTGGAGCGTGCGCCCATAGCCAGCACGATGTAATCGCAGGGGATGGTCACCTCTGCGCCGTCCTTGTTCTCGCAGACGACGGCGTCCATGCGGAACTCCTTGACCTTGTGGCTGGGGTACTGCTCCACGCCGTAGGTCTTATAGTTTTCCAGCAGGGTGGGCAGAATGGTGGTGCTCTCGCCTGCGGCGATCTTGTCCATCATCTCGATAACGGACACCTTGCAGCCGCGGGCAGCCAGATACTCTGCGGTCTCGCAGCCCACCATGCCGCCGCCGATGACGGCAACCGTGCCGTACACCTGCTGCTCACCGGCCAGGACCTTCCATGCATCGGCCACGTTCACGCTGTCGATGCCGGGGATGCGGGGTGCGGCGCTGTGTGCGCCCACAGCGTTGATGACGGCCTCGAAACCGGCATCCTTCAGCTGCTCTGCGGTGCGGGTCTGACCCATGCACAGGTGCACACCGGCGTTGCAGACCGCGTGGATCAGGTCCTGTGCGGCGCGGCGCATCTCCTCCTTGCGGGGAGGTACGCAGGCAATGTTCAGCTGGCCGCCCAGAGTGGTGGTCTTTTCAAACAGGGTCACGTCATGGCCGCGCAGCGCTGCCACACGGGCGGCTTCCAGACCGGCAGGGCCGCCGCCGAGGACGGCGATCTTCTTTTTCTGCGCTGCGGGCTGGATGCTGCGGGTGTTCTCGTAGCCGTTCTCCGCGTTCAGCACGCAGGAGAGGAACTGACGGTTCTGGATGGCATCGGTGCAACCCTTGTTGCAGCTGATGCAGCGGCGGATATCGCAGGCCTTCCCGGCAGCGATCTTGGTGCCCCAGTCGGGGTCTGCCAGCAGCGGGCGACCCATGGCAACTATGTCGGCCATGCCGCTCTCGATGACACGCGCAGCCATTTCGGCATCCACGATACGACCCACGGCGCTGACCGGCACATGGACGGCCTTTTTGATGTCCCCGGCGATTTTGACGAAGAAGCCGTAGGGCTGTACGCCCATGGGAGGAATGGTGTCGGCCATGTTGCCGGTGTGGTTGGCCTGCGCAACGTGGAACATATCTACGCCGTCCTCTACCAGCCACTGGGCAAACTGCACGGCGTCGGCTTCGTCAATGCCGCCCTTGCCGCGCTGCGGGGTGACGATGGACAGCTTGTAGTCGATGACCATATCCGGCACAGCCTTGCGGATGGCGCGGGTCAGCATGCGGGCAAAGCGGACGCGGTTCTCCAGACTGCCGCCGAACTTATCGGTGCGGTGGTTCATGCGGGTGGAGCACAGGCAGCCGTTCAGGCGGTCGCCGTGGATCTGGATGACGTCCACACCGGCCTTCTGTGCACGCACTGCGCAGGCGCACATCTTATCGATGATGGCCATCAGCATCTCCTCGCTGACCTCATCGGTGAAGAACATCATGTCGTGATGCAGGCGCTGACGCATCTCATCAAACTTTTTCTGCATAAACAGACTGTTGATGGCGTCTACGTCGTACTCCGGGTGGAAGAGCTGGACGCCCAGCTTGGTGCCGTAGGCGTGTACGCTGTCGGCCAGTGCCTTGAAGGCAGGGATCTGGCTATCGTCAAACAGCTTGGGGGTGGGAGAAAAGCTGTTGATGGGTGCCACATCGCCCAGAACGATGTAACCCACACCGCCCTTTGCCAGACGGGTGTAGAAGCCCATGTCCTGCTCGCTGATCATGCCGTTTTTCTCGTAGCCGGTGGTCAGCGGGGGGAACATGATGCGGTTCTTAAAGGTCTGTCCGCCCACCTCGATGGGCTGCAGAATCACGTTTTGCATACGAAAACCTCCTTGCAGATACGCTTTGCTTTACAGATTTGCTTTGATGAATGCTGCGGTCTTTTCCTCCACGGCGGCACGGGCAGCCAGCGTGGCAAAGTTGTGGCCGCCGCCTGCAATGGTGTCCACATCGGGTGCGGTGTACACCTGTGCGTAACGGTTGCAGGTGCCCTCGTCCACCAGACGGTCATCGTCGGCGCGCAGCAGCAGCACCGGGCCGTTGTAGCCCTTGGCCTCGGTAAAGGGGTCGGGGTGCTTTGCCATCTCGTAGTTAAAGGCCATCTTGTAGCACAGACCCTCCATGTCGGCGTAGTCCTTGCCGGTCTGCATAATGCCGTCGGCGCGCTGGGCACAGCCGAACCACATCCCGGCACCCGGGCACAGCAAAATCAGGCCGTGGGGCTGGATGACCGGTGCGCAGGAGGCGGCAATGTAGCCGCCCATGCTCTGGCCGGAGAGGAACAGCTTTTCGCTGTCCACATAGGGCTGTTCAGCGGCCCATGCAAAGATATCCTGTGCATCGGTGTGCAAGCCGTCAAAGCTCATATCCTCGAACTCGCCGTCGCTCTCGCCGTTGCCGTAGAAATCGAACCGGGCGCTGCCGATGCCCTGCGCTGCCAGAGCGCGGGACAGATGGGTGTACATGGACTTGTAGCCGCTGCAGCTGCCGGCAAAGCCGTGCAGATGCACCACAAAGGGTACCTTGCCCTCGGTGTCGGGCAGGGTCACGATGCCGCGCAGGGTGTGGCCATTGCGGTTTTTAAACTGAACCTGTAAGATCTTCATGGTTTACTTGCTCTCCTTTGCGGCGCGGCGAGCCTTCAGCTCGGTCAGCATCTCAGCAGTCTTCTGCTTGGTCAGGGGGTAGACGAAGAACAGGATGGCAACTGCAATGCCGTAGCCCAGGAAGTAGACGCCGGTGTAGCTCTTCCAGATGGCGTTCACAACACCTGCGGTCTGCACAGCGCCAGCGGTAACGTTGTAGCCGATGGCACCCAGCACAAAGCTGGACAGGCTGCCGGAAATGGCGCTTGCAAGCTTGCGGAAGAAGGAGTAGGTGGAGTAGACGATGCCCTCGTTGCGCTCGCCGGTCTGCAGCTCATGGTAGTCGATGGCGTCGTTGACCATGGCCCAGATCAGCACCTGCATACCGGAAGCGCCCAGATAGCAGATACCGTTGATGACGATGAAGGCCACGGGGTTGTGGACGGGGAAGAAGAACAGGATGCCGAACACGATGGCGGCAAAGCCGGCGCCCATGCAGCACCACTCCTTCTTGCCGAACTTGTTGGCAAGAGGCTGGGTGATGGCAAAGGACAGCACCGCGTACAGCACGCTCAGCATACCGGAGACAGCCTGAATTTTAACGTTGCCGAAGAAGTCCTTATACAGGTAGGTGTTCAGACCGTTGACCACGGAAGCACCGATCATGCCGGTCAGGCTGAAGAACATAACGCCCAGCAGAGCCTTATTGTGAGAGATCTCCTTGAGCACGTGCAGGTAGTTCAGCTTTTCGCCCTGCGGACGCTCAGGCACTTCCACGCGCTCCTTGCACCACACGCAGGTGATCTGCAGGCACAGCAGGCCCAGCATAGCGCAGATGCAGGCCAGCATCAGGAAGCGGCCAGCCACGGGCTTGTTGTCCACATACAGGAACAGGGGGCCGATCATGACCATGACGGTCATGAAGATGGTGCCGCCAAGGCTGCGGTAGCGGGACAGTGCGGTGCGCTGGCTGACATCATCGGTCATCACGCTGGACAGAGTACCGAAGGGCACGTTGACGCAGGTGTACAGCGCCTCGTACAGAACGTAGGTGACGAACATGTAGGCCAGACGCAGGCCGTAGTTGATATTGCCTACATTGACAAAGCCAAGGATGCACAGCACTGCCATGGGGAAGGAGAAGGCGCGGATCCACGGGATGAATTTGCCGCCCTTGGTGGCCTTGCGGGAGTCCACCAAGGCACCGATGATGGGGTCATTCACGGCGTCCCAGATCTTGGTGATCAGCAGCAGGATACCCACGTGGAAGGGGTTGACCTGCAGGATCAGGGTGTAGAAGATCGATAGATACATGGCGCGGTACTGCTCGGTGAAGCAGCAGCCCAGATCGCCCAGCGTATAACCGATCTTGTCCTTCATGGAGAAGGGTCGGATGGTCTTTTTCTGGTCCATTGTGTTTTATCCTCCTTAAAAACAGTGAAACCACGAGACTTTTCACACAAGTCTCTTTTCTACGTTTACATTATACGTTAATTTTTCATCAATACATATCCAAAAAATGATTGAAAACTATCGCATATTGATGTATTATGCAATTATAACAGTTGTACTTTTCTGTTGTGTACAACAATCTGTTACACATGACAGTTTCATGGAGGACTTTTTGGTGAATTATACAGCCAAGCGTTATCTTTTTGAGCAGAGCGCCGTCCGGGAATTTTATTCCGGCGCGTATTATGATTTGTTTCTGGTCATGCGGGGCAGCGGTGTGTTCCGGTGCAGCGAGGTGGTGCTGCCTGCACAGCAGCAGAATCTCATTATCTTCAAGCCCGGTCAGGGCGGCAGACTGGAATACGCCGGTGCTTACGGCCCGCTGGAACTTATTCGGGTGCAGCTGTCCCCCCAGACGCTGGCGCAGCTTTCGGACGCAGATACCGACCTTGAAAAAAGCTTCAACGTGGTGCCCTTCCGGCAGGTGGCTGTGCGCCCGGACAGCCAGATCTATATGCTGCTGAAAAACCTTGCCCGGAAGCTGCTGATGCTCCCGCAGGAGCGCACCCAGTTCGGTGCAGCGGTGTTCGAGCACGGTATTTTGCAAATGTTTGTGGTGCTGGCGCTGCGTGCCTGCATCCATGCGGAGTTCCACACCGCATCGGTCAGCCGCCACCACCTGATGCTGGACGAGGTGTTTTTGTTTATTCAGGCGCACCTTACCGAGGAACTGACGCTGGAGCGGCTGGAAAAGGAGTTTTTCGTCTCCCGGGAACATATTGCCAGGGAATTCAAACGCCAGACCGGGCAGACGGTGCACCGCTATATCGTAAAGGCGCGGTTAGACCGCTGCTGCACCCTCATCGAGCAGGGGCTGCCCATCACCGAGGTGTACAAGACAAGCGGCTTTGGCGGTTACAACCACTTTTTCCGCGCCTTCAAAAAGGAGTACGGCATGACCCCCAAGGAGTACTTCCACACCACCCGGCAGGACGCCCGGGGATGAATCCGGCAAAAGCAGCGCCGTCTGCGCCTGTGAAAAAAGCCGTCCGGGAAGATCCGCAGATCCTCCCGGACGGCTTGCTTATCCTATTTTTTCTTTTACTTGCGGTGGGTGAGGCAGTTCAGCGCCATCACAACCAGCACGAGAAAGCCGATGACCAGCAGGATACCGGTCATGCCGATGAGCATCATGGGCAGGGTGGTCATCCAGGAAGAAAGATGAAGTATAGAGGGATTCGAACCCTTGACCTCTCGGATGCGAACCGAACGCTCTCCCAACAGTCTCGCTTTTGTGCACACCTTATGCACCGTGAGAAAAGGAAAATTGACGTATATTCGTCCATATAAAATGTCCTGCCAGCCCAATGAACTTTCCTGACTGTAATTACGACCACCAAGCCGCTGATTTTCAGGATGAAGCTGTTTGGGGCGTAATATGGTTGGCGGACAAGTGAGCTACAGGCCTTTGAGATATAGCTCACATGGGGTTCAGATGTATCGCATAGCGTTGAATATCACACCTCCATTTTTACACACTCGGCATAGGTCAGCGGGAACGAGGCTTTC
>ERZ791902.1431-NODE-1431-length-11179-cov-12.830547_pt1 | contig 11179 bp, 7 predicted proteins | sample MGYA00510149_ERZ791902 | MGnify/ENA primary metagenome ERZ791902 (study PRJEB30046, sample SAMN00792060) | human gut metagenome | study: EMG produced TPA metagenomics assembly of the A metagenome-wide association study of gut microbiota in type 2...
TTTTATTGCCCAGGTCCAGCAGGCGGGGGCTCATGGCATCCATCCGTCCGCTGGTGGTGGGGCCGGCGGAGCCGATGACTTCGCCCGGGCGCTCCGGCGTGGGGCCGACATAGTAGATGGCGCTGCCCTCGAGGTCAAAGGGCAGCTTTTCGCCCTTGTCCAGCGCTTCCAGCATCCGCCTGTGGGCCTGGTCGCGGGCGGTGTACACCACACCGGACAGCAGCACGGTATCGCCCGCTTTCAGGGGTGCGAGGTCTGCCGCCGTGCAGGGAGTTGTCAGTTCGTATTGCATTTGCATTCTCCTTTAGCGTCCTGGCCCTCTCACAATGTGGCACTTGCCCGCCGGGTGACATGGCAGGAAACATTCACGGCCACCGGCAGACCGGCCACATGGGTGGGCATCTGCTCAATGGCGAGGCCGAGGCAGGTAGTCCTGCCGCCGAAGCCCTGAGGGCCGATGCCCAGCTCATTGATGGCCGTCAGAAGCTCTTTCTCGAGGTCCGCGTAATAGGGGTCGGGGTTCGGGACGTCCAGCGGGCGGAGCAGAGCTTTCTTGGCGAGGTAGGCCACTTTATCAAAGCTGCCGCCCACGCCGACGCCCAGCACGATGGGCGGGCAGGGGTTGGAACCGGCCAGCCTGACCGTCTCGATGACGAACTTCTTGAAGCCCTCCACGCCGTCGGCGGGCTTGAGCATCCGGATGCGGCTCATGTTCTCGCTGCCGAAGCCCTTGGGGGCGACGGTGATGGTGCAGCCGTCACCGTCCACCAGATGCACCGTGATGGCGGCGGGGGTGTTGTCGCCGGTGTTGCCCCGGCGCAGCGGGTCGGCCACGATGCTCTTGCGCAGATAGCCGTCGGTGTAGCCCCGCCGCACGCCCTCATGGATCGCAGCCTCAAAGCTGCCGTCGATATGGACGTCTGTACCCAGCTCCACAAAGACGCAGGCCATGCCGGTATCCTGACAGATGGGCAGATCCTCTTCTTTCGCCGCCGCGAGGTTCGACCAGAGCAGGTCGAGGGTGTTCTTTGCCAGCGGCCAGGGCTCTTCGGCCCGGGCCTTGTCCAGTGCTTCCTGCACGTCCCGGGGCAGGCGGGTGTTGGCCTCGATGCAGAGGCGGGCCACGGTGTCCGTGATCTGCTGCGCGGAAATGGTTCTCATAGGAGCTCCCTCCGTTTACAGGCGGGCCACGCCGCTCTCGCGGGCAGCTTCTGCCACAGCATTCGCCACAGCCTCGGCCACCCGGGGATCGAAGGCACCGGGGATGATGTTCTCTTCGCTGCGGTCATCGTCGGTGATGAGGTCAGCGATGGCGTAGGCGGCGGCCAGCTTCATCTTGTCGTTGATGTCGCGGGCGCGGACGCTCAGTGCTCCCTTGAAGAGGCCGGGGAAGCAGAGGACGTTGTTGACCTGATTCGGGAAGTCGCTGCGGCCGGTGGCCATGACCCGGACGCCGCCGGCCTTGGCCTCGTCGGGCATGATCTCGGGGGTGGGGTTGGCCATGGCAAAGACGATGGCGTCCTTGTTCATGGTCCTGCACAGCTCAGTGGTCAGGATGCCGGGCTTGGACACACCGATGAAGACGTCTGCGCCCTCAAGAGCTTCTTTCAGGCCGCCCTTGATCTGGCGGGGGTTGGTCACTTCGCCCAGCCAGTTCTTGTGGGCCTCGGCGCTGTTGCAGCCCTTGTACAGGGTGCCGAACTGGTCCACCGCGATGATGTCCTTCGCGCCGGCGGTCATCAGCATCTTGATGATGGCCGTACCGGCAGCGCCGGGGCCGTTCAGGACGATGTGGACGTCCTCCATCTTCTTGCCCACCACGCGCAGGGCGTTGATGAGGGCGGCAGTCACGACGATGGCCGTGCCGTGCTGGTCGTCATGGAAGACGGGGATGTCCAGCTCACGCTCCAGGGTCTCTTCGATCTCAAAGCACTCAGGGCTCTTGATGTCTTCGAGGTTGATGCCGCCGAAGGTGGGGGCGATGGCCTTGCAGGCCGCGATGACGCTGGCCGCGTCGTGGGCGTCGATGCAGATGGGGAAGGCGTCCACGCCGCCGAACTCCTTGAACAGCACAGCCTTGCCCTCCATGACCGGCAGGCCTGCCTCGGGGCCGATGTCACCCAGACCCAGCACGGCGGTGCCGTTGGAGACGACAGCCACCATATTGCTCTTGAAGGTGTACTTGTAGACGTCGTCGGGATTCTCTTTGATCTTGCGGCAGGGTTCGGCAACACCGGGCGTGTAAGCTGTTGCCAGCTGGTCGCGGTTCTTGACCTCCACCTTGCTCACGATGCCCACCTTGCCGTGGTGCGTCTCGTGCATTTCCAGAGCTGCTTTGTTGAAATCCATGGGTTTATCCTCCTAACTTTTTCGCCGGGCATACTTAAAACATTATTATAATAATAGCAAAAGCTCCCCCGCTTTTCCATATCTTTTCCGCCTTTTCGCACTCTCCGGCCCCAAAAGTCCGACAAAGGGCGGGGAGAGTGTGGAAATTTTGCAAAAAACTTTTCTTTTTCATTTTTACCCGATATAATAGAGGTTGTTTTTCGAACCACCGGCAAAATACCGGTCTACCAACAGGAGGGAATTCTTTTGAAACGTATTTTCACCAAGGCTCTCTGCCTTGTCTGCGCCGGCGCTCTGGCGCTGAGCCTCGCTGCCTGCGGCGGCAAGGCCGACAGTGCTGCATCCAGCACGGCATCTTCTTCCGCACTCGGCAGCGCATCCGACTACGACTACCAGAACTTCAACTACAGCGATGGTCTGGACGAGAAGGGCTACTGGGAGGGCATCCGCGCTCTGGACTATGTGACCCTGCCCGAAGACTTTGCATCCGTCGCCATCAAGCGCTCGGACGTCGAGCCCACCAGCGAGGAAGTGGAGGAGCAGATCAGCGATCTGCTGAGCCAGTATTCCTCCACCGAGCACATCACCGACCGCGCTGCCGCCGACGGCGACACCGTGAACATCAACTATGTCGGCTCTGTGAACAACGTGGAGTTCACCGGCGGCAGCGCCGAGAACTACGATCTGACGCTGGGCAGCGGCACGTTCATCGACGGCTTTGAAGACCAGATCATCGGCCACAAGCCCGGCGAGACCTTCGACGTCAACGTCACCTTCCCCGACGGCTACAGCGATTCCACCGACGCCAGCGGCAATGCTGTGAAGCTCAGCGGCCAGAAAGCCGTCTTTACCGTGACCCTCAACTACATCAGTGAGAGCGTCCTGCCCGAGCTCACCGACGCATGGGTGGCCGACAACTTCGGCTCCTTCGGCACCCCCAACAACATCTACACCGTGGAGGCCCTGCGCGCCTACTATCAGGAGCAGCTCTACACCTCCAACCTGAACACCGCCGTCATGGACTACCTGCTGGAAAACTCCACCTTCAAGTCCATCCCTCAGCAGGTGATGGATTATCAGGTCAACCAGTGCCTGAACTACTACAGCACGCTGGCGGGCTACTACGGCTATGACCTCGACGGCCTCGTCCAGAATCTGCTGGGCTACGAGAGCACCGACGCCATGCTGGCCCATCTCGAGAGCAGTCTGGAAAACTACTCCAAGGAGGCCCTGCTCTATCAGGCCGTGGCTGAGTCGCTGGACATCACCCCCACGCAGGAGCAGCTGGACGCCTACTCCGATTATAAGGACACCTACGGCCAGAACTACTGCACCATGGTGGCCCTGATGGACGCTGTCACCAGCACGCTGACCAGCGGCGCTGTCGTTTCCTGATTCGATCTGCACAAAAGAAAATCCCTGCCGATGGCAGGGATTTTCTTTTGCTCATCCTTCAGATAACGTAGTCGTTGCCTGCCTCATCGGGTGCAGCGAGGTCGGCAAGGGTGATCTTGCCAAAGTAGTCCTCAATGAGGTCATCGAGGCCCTTCCACATCTCATACGTGCGGCAGCTGCTCATCCGGGGGCAGGGAGCCGCGCCCTGTGCAAGACAGCTCACCGGTGCAAGGCTCCCCTCGGTGAGGGTCAGGATCTCGCCCACGGTGTACTGGTCGGGCTCGCGGGTCAGACGATAGCCGCCGCCCTTGCCGCGCAGGCCCTCGAGGAAGCCGTTCTGCACCAGGACCTTGAGGATGTTTTCGAGGTATTTTTCGGAGATCTCCTGCCGGGCGGCGACCTCTTTCAGCGGGACATATTTTTCAGAGCGGTGCTCAGCCAAATCTATCATCACACGCAGCGCATAGCGCCCCTTGGTGGAAACGATCATAGACATTCCTTTCTCTTCTTTCCTGTTATGATTGTGATGCAGCCGGGTCAGCTGCGAAACACTCTTCCGTTCATTTTAACCTATTATACAACAGGGTTTATAACTTTTCAATCAGAAATTTTCGATTTTCCATTGACAACTGCCCCAAAGGAGGCTATAATACAGCCAAACCCACAAACCACATTGGTTTAACGGGAATATGAGGGACATCGAGACGACACCGGCTATCTCCGGTGCAGCCGGGCGCATCGCCCGCAATCGGGAGGTTTACTATTATGAGCAAGATCTATACTTCCGCAGATCAGCTGATCGGCCACACCCCGCTGCTGGAGCTGACCCATATCGAGAAGGATGCAGACCTTTCTGCCAAGCTTCTGGCAAAGCTGGAATACTTCAACCCCGCCGGCTCCGTCAAGGACCGTATCGCCAAGGCCATGATCGATGACGCCGAGGCTTCCGGCAAGCTCAAGCCCGGCTCCGTCATCATCGAGCCCACCTCCGGCAACACCGGCATCGGTCTGGCTGCCGTGGCAGCTGCCAAGGGCTACCGCATCATCATCGTGATGCCCGAGACCATGAGCGTCGAGCGCCGCCAGCTGATGAAGGCTTACGGTGCAGAGCTGGTGCTGAGCGAGGGTGCCAAGGGCATGAAGGGCGCCATCGCCAAGGCCGACGAGCTGGCAAAAGAGATCCCCAACTCCTTCATCCCCGGCCAGTTCGTCAACCCGGCCAACCCCAAGGCGCACATCGCCACCACCGGCCCCGAGATCTGGGACGACACCGACGGCAAGGTTGACATCTTTGTGGCCGGCGTAGGCACCGGCGGCACCATCACCGGTGTGGGCCAGTACCTCAAGAGCAAGGATCCCGGCGTCAAGGTCGTGGCCGTTGAGCCCGCCACCTCCCCTGTCCTGAGCAAGGGCACCGCCGGTGCCCACAAGATCCAGGGCATCGGCGCAGGCTTCGTCCCCGACGTGCTGGACACCAAGGTCTACGACGAGATCATCCCCGTCGAAAATGACGACGCCTTTGCCACCGGCCGCCTGATCGGCCACAAGGAAGGCGTTCTGGTGGGCATCTCTTCCGGTGCTGCTGTCTGGGCTGCCATCCAGCTGGCAAAGCGCCCCGAGAACGCCGGCAAGAACATCGTCGTCCTGCTGCCCGACACCGGTGACCGTTATCTGTCCACCCCGCTGTTTGCTGAATGATCCTCTCATTCCTTCCGCCCCTGCTGCGGCTTTCCGCCCGGCAGGGGCCTTTTGTTTGCCTTCGTGAGACGATATGGCGTGATTTTTTGCATTTTTGCAAACTTTTTGTGAATCTGAGGTTCTTCCGGGTTTTGCCTATTGACATTGCAGCGTGTTTGGAGTATATTTTTAGCAGTCGATGAGCAAGAGTGCTAAAACAGTATTCCGACCCACCGCCTGAATCTCAACTTCCGGTACGAATGGAGGCTTGACTTTATGAATACCAATCAATATACCCAGAAGACCCTTGAGGCTCTGCAGGCAGCCCAGCAGCTGGCCGTGGAGTATCAGCATAACGCACTGGAGCCGGAGCATCTGCTCCACGCTCTGGTGACACAGGAGCAGGGCCTGATCCCCCAGCTGCTCCAGAAACTGAATGTGGACGCAGGCAGCTTCTCCGCCGCTGTGGCCGAAAAGCTTTCCGCAATGCCCCGGGTGTCCGGCTCCGGCCGTGACCCCGACAAGGTCTATATCTCGCAGGCCACCGACAAGGTGCTGAGCGCCGCCGCCCGCGAGGCCAAGGCCATGAAGGACGACTACGTCAGCGTCGAGCATGTCTTCCTCGCCCTGCTGGACGAGCAGACCCAGAACACCTCCGAGCTGTTCCGCGCCTTTAGCATCACGAAGGATAAGTTCTTACAGCAGCTCACCGCCGTGCGCGGCAACCAGCGGGTGACCAACGACAACCCCGAGGACACCTACAATGCCCTGCAGAAGTATGGTCAGGACCTCGTTGACCTGGCCCGCAAGCAGAAGCTGGACCCCGTCATTGGCCGTGACCAGGAAATTCGAAATGTCATCCGCATCCTGTCCCGTAAGACGAAGAACAACCCCTGCCTCATCGGTGAGCCGGGCGTCGGCAAGACGGCCATCGCCGAGGGTCTGGCCCAGCGTATCGTCCGGGGCGATGTGCCGGAGAACCTGAAAGACCGCACCGTGTTCAGCCTGGACATGGGTGCTCTGGTGGCTGGCGCAAAGTACCGCGGCGAGTTCGAGGAGCGTTTGAAGAGCGTCCTGAATGAGGTGAAGAAGAGCGAGGGCAAGATCATCCTCTTCATTGATGAGCTGCACACCATCGTGGGTGCCGGCAAGACCGACGGCGCAATGGACGCCGGCAATCTGCTGAAACCCATGCTGGCCCGCGGTGAGCTGCACTGCATCGGTGCGACCACGCTGGACGAGTACCGCCAGTATATCGAGAAAGACCCCGCTCTGGAGCGCCGCTTCCAGCCGGTTCAGGTGGATGAGCCTACCGTGGAAGACACCATCTCCATCCTGCGCGGCCTGAAAGAGCGGTACGAGGTGTTCCACGGCGTGAAGATCAGCGATAATGCATTGATCGCCGCCGCCACCCTCTCTGACCGCTATATCACCGACCGCTTCCTCCCCGATAAGGCCATTGACCTGGTGGATGAAGCCTGCGCCATGATAAAGACCGAGATGGACAGTATGCCCAGCGAGATGGACGACCTCGCCCACCGCATCACCCAGCTGCAGATCGAGCAGGTCAGCCTGAAAAAGGAGACCGACGCTCTGAGCCAGAGCCGTCTGCGCGACCTCGAAAAAGAGCTGGCCGAGCTGCAGGATAAGTTCCACAGCATGAAGGCAAAGTGGGAGAACGAGAAAAACGCCATCGGCAAGGTGCAGTCTCTGCGCGAGCAGATCGAGCAGACCAACGCCGCCATCGAGAAGGCACAGCGCGAATACGATCTGAACAAGGCCGCTGAGCTGAAATACGGCAAGCTGCCTCAGCTGCAGAAACAGCTGGAAGAAGAGGAGAAGATCGCCGCCGCCAAGAAGGAAGACAGCCTGCTGCGCGACCGCGTGACCGACGAGGAGATCGCCCGCATCGTGGCCCGCTGGACCGGCATCCCCGTGGAGAAGCTGGTGGAGGGTGAGCGCGAGAAGCTGCTGCATCTGGACGATGTGCTCCACAAGAGAGTCATCGGCCAGGATGAGGCCGTCACCAAGGTGAGCGAAGCCATCCTGCGCAGCCGCGCCGGCATCGCAAACCCCAACCGCCCCATCGGCAGCTTCCTCTTCCTCGGCCCCACCGGCGTCGGCAAGACCGAGCTGGCAAAAGCTCTGGCACAGGCTCTGTTCGACGACGAGCGGAACATGGTGCGTATCGACATGACCGAGTATATGGAGAAGTTCAGCGTCAGCCGCCTGATCGGCGCGCCTCCGGGATACGTCGGTTATGAAGAGGGCGGCCAGCTGACCGAGGCCGTCCGCCGCAAACCCTACAGCGTCGTGCTGTTCGATGAGGTGGAAAAGGCTCACCCCGACGTCTTCAACATCCTGCTGCAGGTGCTGGACGATGGCCGCATCACCGACAGTCAGGGCCGCACGGTGGACTTCAAGAACACCGTCATCATCCTGACCTCCAACCTCGGCAGTGACATCATCCTGAACGACCTGGAGCAGCGCCGTGCCGAGGGCTCCAACGAGCTGAGCGAGGACGCCCGCAAGCAGATCGATCTGCTGCTGAAGAGCAAATTCCGTCCCGAGTTCCTGAACCGTCTGGACGAGATCGTCTACTACAAGAGCCTCACCAAGGACGAGACCCGCAAGATCGTGGACCTGCAGCTCGAAGATCTGCGCAAGCGGATGGATGAGGGCAAGCACCTCAAGCTGGACGTCACCACGGCAGCCAAGGACTTCATCATTGATTCCTCTTATGACAGCGTCTACGGCGCACGTCCCATCAAGCGGTTCATCCAGAGCCGTGTGGAGACGCTCATCGCAAAGGCCATCATTCAGGGCAGCTACCCCGAGGGCGCGACCCTGACGGTGGACTACGACGGCACGGGCCTTGTGCTCCGCTGAAAACCGCAAACTTTTTACCTATTTTATCCCTCCTCCTGACAGGAACGCTTGCACCGGCGGGTGGAATATGATATTATAGGCGTTGAACAAAGTGCTTTTCATCGTCGAAGGCAACGGTGGAAAGCACTTTTTGGTTAACATATTATTATAAGAAAGTAGAGTTGATCAACCTTTATTATGGACGATGGCAGTATAACGCTCTTGGTGGCGCTGATCGTTTTGATCGCGTTTTCCGCATTCTTCTCCGCCTCCGAGACCGCATTTTCTTCCCTGAACCAGATACGCCTGAAAAGCCGCGCTGAGGAGGGCGACACTTCCGCCGCCCGGGTGCTGGCGATGGCCGAGAAGTACGACAAGCTTCTCTCCTCCATCCTCATCGGCAACAACATCGTGAATATCGCCGCCGCTTCCATCGGCACTGTCCTCTTTACCAAGTGGCTGGGTGCAGAGCGGGGCGCCACCACCTCCACCATCGTGCTGACGGTAGTCGTCCTCATCTTCGGCGAAGTGACCCCCAAGACCCTCGCCAAGGAGATGCCGGAAACGGTCGCAACCGCCGTCTCGCCGGTGCTGAGTCTGCTCCTGACCCTCTTCACCCCCCTGACCTGGCTGTTCAGCCAGTGGAAGAAGCTGCTGGGACGCTTCGTCCACAGCAGTGAGAGCGACGCCATCACCGAAGGTGAGCTCATCACCATGGTGAGCGAGGCGGAGAACGACGGCGAGCTCACCGACCGGGAAAGCCAGCTCATCCGCAGCGCCATCGAGTTCGATGACGTGGAGGTGGAGGAGATCCTGACGCCCCGCGTAGACGTGGTGGCCGTGGAGGACGATATTTCGCTGGAAGAGCTTGCGCAGACCTTCGCAGAATCCGGTTATTCCCGTCTGCCCGTCTATCACGACACCGTGGACAACATCATCGGCGTCGTCCATGAGAAGGATTTCTACATCGCCCGTCTGAAAAAGGCCGTCACGATGGAAGACCTCATCGCCCCCACCCTCTACACCACCGGCTCCACCCAGATCTCCCAGCTGCTGCGCACCCTGCGGGAGCAGCACCATCACATGGCAGTCGTCGTGGACGAATACGGCGGCACCGAGGGCATCATCACCCTCGAGGACATTCTGGAAGAGCTTGTGGGCGAGATCTGGGACGAACACGACGAGGCCACCGAGGACTTCCGCCAGCAGTCGGACGGCAGCTGGCTCGTGTCCGGCTCGGCCAGCGTGGACGACCTTTACGAGACGCTGGGCCTGCCCGAGGATGAAGACATCGACTCCAACACCGTAAACGGCCTTGTACAGGAAAAGACCCACCATCTGCCCAAGGTGGGCGACCATTTCCAGCTGAACGACTACGAGGGCGTCGTGACCCGCACGGCCCGCCGCCGCGTCACCGAAGTCCGGTTCACCCACACCGCACCTGCCCCGCAGGACGACGAAAAGGACAAAGACAAGCGCTTTTCCCGTCTGGCGCAGCGCACCGAAGGCCGATAACACTCCATAACACACAAAAAAATCCTCTCCCGATGGGAGAGGATTTTTTTGATCCAGCGATTACTGCTTTTTCCAGCGGCGCATGATGCCCATGCCCAGCGCATAGGGGCCGGTATGGACCGCGATGGTGGAGCCGATCTGCAGCAGGCCCACCTCGCACTGTGCGGAGGGGTACTTGGCACGCAGAGCGGCACGGGTCTGCATCCAGAGCCGCCTGCCCTCTTCCTCATCGTAGCCGTAGCCCACGATGATGCGGTAGTCGTCGGGCGTGCCGCCGTTGGCGTCCAGATAGTTCATCAGCTGCTCAAGGGCCTTCTCAAAGCTCTTCTGACGGCCCCGGGCCACACCGCCCGAGAAGATCTCGCCGTCTTTGAAGAGGATCATCGGCTTGATGCCCAGGAAGTTCGCCGCCCGGCCAGAGACTTTGCCGATGCGTCCGCCCTTGATGAGGTAATCGAGGTTGCCCACCGTGAAGAAGATGTTGTTGGTGGATTTTTCCGCTTCCAGCCAGGTCACCGCCTCGTCCAGCGTGCAGCCTGCGTCGCGGATGGCCACGGCATTCTCCACCATAGTCGCCTCCGTGACAGTAGCCGCTGCCGAGTCCATCACCTCGATCTTCGCGTCGGGGTAGTCCTCGAGCACCAGCTCCCGGGCGTTGCGGGCGCTGCCCACACAGCCGCTCATCCTGCCGGTGAAGCAGAGGCAGAGGGTGGGGCGGCCGGCCTCAGCCTGACGGCGGAACACCTCCTCGAAATCCTCGATGGAGGCAAGGCTGGTCTTGGGGTAGGCAGAAGGGTTGTCCACCATGAACTGGTAGAAATCCCGCACAGCGATCTCCTTGCCCTCCTTGCGGTAGTGCTCACCGTCCAGCGAAACATAGAACGGCACGATCTCCACACCCATCTTCTGCGCCATTTCCGGCGTAAAGTCACAGGCGCTGTCGGCGATGATGTCAAACATTAGCGGCATCCTTCTTTCCGGTGAATTCAGGGTTTAGACCACGTGGTGGATGTATGCCTCACGCTCTGCGCCCACAGAGATATAGGTGATCTTGCAGCCCACGGCCTTTTCCAGATACTCGACGTAGTTCTGGGCCTCCTTGGGCAGGTCTTCCCACTTGCGGGCGGTGGTGATATCGCAGTGCCAGCCGGGCAGATACTCCACCACCGGCTGTGCGGTGTCCAGAGCCTCGCCCATGGGGAAGCGGGTGGTGGTGGTGCCGTCGCTCAGTTTGTAAGCAGTGACCATGGGGATCTTCTCCATGTAGTCCAGCACGTCCAGCAGGGTCAGGGCGACCTCGTCGCAGCCCTGGCAGAAGACGCCGTAGCGGCTTGCCACCAGGTCGATGGGGCCGACGCGGCGGGGACGGCCGGTG
>ERZ791902.1435-NODE-1435-length-11155-cov-12.024234_pt1 | contig 11155 bp, 11 predicted proteins | sample MGYA00510149_ERZ791902 | MGnify/ENA primary metagenome ERZ791902 (study PRJEB30046, sample SAMN00792060) | human gut metagenome | study: EMG produced TPA metagenomics assembly of the A metagenome-wide association study of gut microbiota in type 2...
TCCTTGCCTGCTGGAACAGCGAGGAAGGCCAGAGGGAGTTTGCCGCGTGGCAGGCAGAGCAGGCTCATCATGCAAACAACGAAAAACAGGAAGTTCCCACTGGGGAACTCCCTGTTGTACATATCGCTATCGTCTGTGGCTTTTGGCAGGGTGCGTCCTATTCAGGGGCGCACCCTGTTTTTTGTTTTGCCCTTAATCTTCTAGCCCATGGCTTCCAGCCACATTCTTCAAATATTTCTCCGGGTCACCGTTCAGAATCAAATCCGCATAGCCCAGCGGATCGTTGTAGATGAGGTAGTCCAGTTCCGTCCTCTGCGCCATGGTCACGTCCAATTCATCCTCGACCCCAGTGCAGTCAATGGAGATCATTCTCCCATCCCGGAGCAGCAGCTCCACGCAGCCGGTATCCATGTTGAACTTGCAGGCTCTTTCATCGTACTTCATGTTTGTGTCCTTTCTGCCTTACGGCACTCTTACAGTGGTCTGTCGTGCTTTCTTATGATAAGGTCTAGGACGCTTTTCGATGGAAGCAAGGGATTCGTTCTGTTTTCCGAAGAATACAAAAAATCCGAACCCTTCTCCTATTGGAAAAAAGTTCGGATTTTGTTGTTGTGGTGCACCTCCAGGGACTCGAACTCTGGGCCCACTGATTAAGAGAGCAAGCCGCCGGTTCGTCTCAAAAGATGGAAGTTTCGAGTCATCGTCATTTTTATGCAAAACAACGTGTTTTTTTACCCGGTAATTTCTGCACCCTTTGTCGTATTTTGCACCGAGAAGTACACTCTGCACGTTTTGAAACCGTGCAAAATCCGTGCAGAAACCGTGCACTTACTCTCCGACAAATAAAATCGCCCTATCCCCCACCGGCTTGGCGGCATTGGTTTGAGTGACCGCACGCCAAAAATCAAGTCTTGGAGGATACGACTATGACGAAACTGCTTTCCTGCCGCTACAACATGGACACCAACCGGGTGGAAGCCCGGTTCGAGGATGGCACCACTCTTGCCATCGATTGCATCGCCGTGGAGGACGAATACGGCAACACTCCGGTTCAGCGGGCGGAACTGGACTGGCTGTTGTACAACAAGCCCTTGGAATATGCACAGATGGTGCTGAGAGTGGAAATGGGGCATTATTTATCGCTGGGGTGTGACCATAGTAGGCTGGAAGATTAAGCGCACCCCATAAAGAACACAATGCCCACCGACCTATGGTTTTCGCCATAAGCTGGTGGGCATCGTTCGTTATTCGAGATTCTTTGGCAAACGGTCGTACAGAACCACCGTGTTAGATGTTTCGGTCTGTACCCGTTCCTTCTTGAGCAGAGTTCTGGAACGCTGGTTCGTGCGGTAGTCACGGTCACCCTTCTCAAAGGCAGAGCAGCACAAAAAATCGCACACGGCATCACCGGAAGGGGATTCCTTGATGATGAACACGAACGCAGTCGGTTCGCCTTGGCTGGAAATCAGATAGTCTGCCTTGATTTTGGTAACGAAGGGATAAAAACGCGGCACATAGGAGAACAGGTCGAAGTCCTGTTCCAGAATTTCCTTCAGCCGCACCAACGCCATCAGACGCGGCTCGACCAGTTCCCGGTACTGCGCACCCTTCCGCACGGTTTCATGGGTGATTTTACCCGACAGGATCATATCCACCGTTTTGCGCGGGTTGTACCGAGGCAGCGCAAGGTCTTTGAGGTAATGAAAGCCCGCTAGATGAGGGAAGTCCTCTGGTGCAAAGGTCAGGTTAATCTGGTGCAGTTCGCCCTTGTAGCCATATGTAAGCCGATAGTGATACCCCGTCAGCTCCTTCCAGACCGCCGCTGCCCGGTACAGAATATCCTGCTTTTCGTTCTGCATCTTTTCACCTTCCCTCAAAAAAATAGAAGCCCTGCCGAAAGGCAAGGCTCCTATTAAGCGTTTTCTTTCGATTCATCGAATCTATTCGGCTTGTGGTTATCGCTCAACCCACGGTCTGGCTCCACAATCGGCTGATACCGAACCAGTCCACTGCTTCATCGCCACCGATAGCTGGTCAACGCCGCTATCCTCTAGCTTTATTATACTACAAATGCATAAAAGTTCAAGTAGTCGAAACTGAAAAAACAAAAATTTTCGTTCAAGCGCATTATATGTGTTTTAACTCTTGGTTGCCACCATAGCTTTAGGCTCTGGGGATAGAGTTCGCACAGCTCATGTTAACAGAGTTTGCAGAAGCGACCGCCAATTGTTCAATAGTCGGTGGCCGCTTCTTTTGCTATCAGGAAAACAGAACACAATTTTAATTGTCTCTATTTGATTAAATCTATCACTTCTTAATTGAGAGTCAAAAGAACAGATATTTGATTTGCAAACACAAAATAAAGTTTGTTTTTGCAAATCTTTAATTTGCTAAACAAGTGGAGGAATTTACGGATTTGTGTTATAATATAAGAAATATTCACGAAATTAGCTGGGAGGGCTTCCAATGATGCGTATCAGCTATAACAAACTCTGGAAGATGCTTATTGACAAAAACATGAAAAAAAGCGACTTGAAGGAAAAGGCAGGGATCAGCTCCGCTTCCCTTGCAAAGCTGGGCAAAGGAGACAATATTACAACAGGTGTGCTTCTCCGCATTTGTGAAGTAATGGATTGCCGGATTGAGGATATTCTTGAAACGATCAAGGAATAACCGATACCGAAGATATGATTAGGAGGTTTGGATAATGGCTATCTTGGGCAAAAAGCAGATGTCCGAAGAAGACATCAAATTGAATTATATTACTCCGGTCATTCAGAGAGGTTGGAAAGGTCATATCACGATGGAGACCAAAATCACAGATGGTCGCATCAATATCCGTGGAAACATCGTAGCTCGCAGCAAGCCCAAGTATGCCGATTATTTGCTGTACTTAAACGATGGCAAGCCGATTGCCGTTGTGGAAGCAAAGGATAATAATCACTCTGTATCTCATGGATTGCAGCAAGCGATGACATACGCTCAGATGATGGACTTGCCGTTTGCATATTCGTCAAACGGCGACGCTTTCTATGAGCATGATTTCTTGACTGGACAGGAACAGCAGATTGCATTAGAGAAGTTTCCGACCCAGGATGAGCTTGTCGCGAGATATTATGCTGAATTGAACGGCGGCAAAGGCATTTCTGATTTGGAAAAGAAAATTGTATCTCAGCCCTACTATTCTTCTCAAAGTACTTATCCTCCAAGATATTATCAGCGAAACGCCGTAAACAGAACCGTTGAAGCAATCGCCAGAGGACAGCAGAGACTGCTGCTTGTCATGGCTACTGGAACCGGCAAGACATACACAGCTTTTCAGATCGTCTACCGGCTGCTCCGTTCTGACCTTAAAAAGAGAATTTTGTATCTGGCAGACCGAAACATTCTGGTTGACCAAAGTATTTTGCAGGACTTCGCCCCGCTCGAAAAGACCATCTATAAGGTAGATTTCTCCGATAAAGACTGCCTGAACAAGATTGCTTCTCATGAAGTGAACTTCGCTCTCTACCATCAGATGGTGGGACAGAATGATGAGGAGCATTTCAGGCAGATTCCGCCAGAATACTTTGACCTTATCGTGGTAGATGAGTGTCACCGAGGAAGTGCCAAGGAAGATAGCAACTGGCGTAAGGTTTTGGAGTATTTTACTTCGGCAACCCAGATCGGAATGACCGCCACTCCGAAGGAAAGCGAAAAGGTATCCAATATCGACTACTTTGGAGAGCCGGTTTATATTTACAGCTTGAAGCAGGGCATTGAGGACGGTTTCCTTGCCCCATTTAAGGTCATCAATATCACAACCAACATCGGAGACGGCTGGAGACCATACCAAGGACAGACCGATATTTTCGGCAATGTCATTGAAGACCGCATTTACAACAACCGGGATTACGATTACACCATCATTCTCCAAGACCGCATTGATGAGGTTGCCAGGGAGATTACGGAATATCTGAAAAGCACCGACAGAATGCAGAAAACCATCGTCTTTTGCGCTTCCGAAGATCATGCAGAGCGCATGAGGATTGCCCTTATCAACTGTAATCAGGATATGGTGAAGGAGAATCCGGACTACTGCGTAAGAATCACCGGCTCAGACGTATACGGAAAGTCCAAACTTGACTATTTCATCTCTGTATCCGAACCATATCCCGTTATTGCAACAACTTCGGAACTGCTTTCCACCGGAGCTGACTGTAAGATGACTAAGCTCATTGTTCTTGACAAGACGGTTGAGAGCATGACCACTTTCAAGCAGATTATCGGGCGAGGAACCCGGATCAGAGAAAAAGACGGCAAGACACATTTTGTTGTCATGGATTTTCGGAATGTGACAAGGCTGTTTTCCGACCCAGATTGGGATGGCCCTGTTGAACAGGATGAGGGGTTCCAGCATGGTGGCTCCAAGCCAACGGGCGGCGGACATAGCGGTGGTGGAGGTACGCAGTCTCCTGATGGCCCTGTAGAGACCCCTATCGTTGATAAAGACGGGTGCAGAGTAAAGATCATCAATAAGACGGTTTCTGTTTATGATGCCAACGGCAGACTGCTCCGGCAGGAGGACATTATCGACTACACCAGAACCAACATCAAGGGGGAATACGCTTCTCTGTCCGATTTTATCAGCAAATGGAAAGCGTCGGACAAAAAGAAAACGATTGAGGAATCTTTCACGGCGATGGGCATTGATCTAAAAGCATTGAAAGCAGACCAAGGTATGAAAGATGTGGATGATTTCGACTTCATCTGTTATGTGGCATACGGCAAGAAGCCGCTGACCCGAAAAGAACGGGCTAACAATGTTAAAAAGAAAGACTTTTTCAGCAAGTATTCTGCCGACGCACAAGCCGTTCTTGATATATTGCTGGATAAGTACATGAACCAAGGGATCACAGAGGTTGAGGATATTAAGGTTCTCTCCCTTGCGGATTTTGCCAATTATGGTAAGCCTGCAAAAATTGTCAAGCTGTTTGGCGGCAAGGCTCAATACGAAGCCGCTGTTAAAGAGCTTGAAGCAAGGATCTATGAAGAAGTAGAGGTAGGATAACGATGGCGATGCAGTCAGGTTTTATAAAAAGAATTCGAGATATCATGCGTATGGACGCTGGTATCAACGGTGACGCCCAGAGAATTGAGCAGATGGTATGGATGCTTTTTCTCAAAGTCTATGACGCAAAAGAAGATGATTGGGAACTAAACGAGGACGCCTACGAATCCATCATTCCAGAAGACCTTAGATGGAGAAATTGGGCGAAAACCGATAGCAACGGTCATGCTATGACTGGGGACAAGTTGCTGAACTTCGTCAACAACATTCTGTTCCCGGTGCTGAAAGGCAATGATGTGAAAGATGGTGATGCGGTTCTCTATGAGGGGATCAAGGTGACACCGGATACTCCCATTAAGAAAGCCGTTGTCAAATCCACCTTCGAGGATGCCAACAACTATATGAAAGACGGCGTTTATCTTCGTCAGGTCATTGATGTCATTGACGAGATCGAGTTTGACGATGTGAAGGAAAGCCATGCCTTTGGTTTTGTCTATGAGGAGATTTTGCGGGAGCTGCAATCTGCCGGTTCCTCCGGTGAATTCTACACGCCGAGAGCAGTCACCGAGTTTATGGCACTGATGATAAAGCCGCAGTTGGGCGAAAAGATGGCAGACTTCGCCTGCGGCACCGGTGGATTTATCACCTCTTGGCTGGGACAGCTCTCCAAGCAGGTAACGGACACTACGGCTCAGAAGCAGCTTGATGACAGCATTTACGGAATTGAGAAAAAGCCCTTTCCCTATCTGCTCTGCGTAACCAATATGCTGCTGCATGATATTGAGGTCCCGAACATCTACCACATGAACTCGCTGAAACACAATCTGCTGGACTACACGGACGACGATAAGTTCGATGTGATCCTGATGAATCCGCCCTACGGCGGGCATGAGGACAAGTCCATTCAAGGCTTCTTCCCTGACGATTTGGCAAGCTCCGAGACCGCAGATCTCTTCATGTCGGTTATTATGTACCGCTTGAAGAAAAACGGCAGGGCTGCTGTTGTCGTGCCGGACGGCTTCCTGTTCGGTCTGGACAACGCCAAGGTGAACATTAAGAAGAAGCTCATTTCCCAGTTCAATCTGCACACGGTTGTCCGGCTGCCCGGCTCTGTGTTTAGCCCTTATACTTCCATCACTACCAATCTGCTGTTTTTTGACAACACTAAGCCCACCACAGAGACTTGGTTTTATCGGGTGGATATTCCGTCTGACAGAAAGCACTTCTCCAAGACGAAGCCCATGGAGCTGAAGCACTTTGATGACTGCATTGCCTGGTGGAATGACCGAAAGGAAAACCCGGACGGCGAAAACTTCAAAGCGCAGAAGTTTACCGCAGAGTATCTGCTAAACGAACAGGGCTGCAACATCGACTTGTGCGGTTATCCCCATGAGGAAGAAGAAATCCTTGACCCAATGGACACTATCCGGGAATATCAGGAAAGACGGACTACCCTCAATGCGGAAATTGATAAGGTACTGGCAGAACTGGAAGCTCTGCTGCCGGGAGGTATGAGCGAATGACACCGGAACAGTTAAAAGCGAGTATTTTGCAGTATGCCATTCAGGGCAAGCTGGTGGAGCAGAGAGCGGAAGAAGGCACCGGCGAGGAACTGTATCAGCAGATTCAGGCAGAGAAGCAACGGCTCATTGCGGAAAAGAAAATCAAAAAGGAAAAAACGTTGGTGGAGATTACCGAAGACGAAATTCCTTTTGACATTCCGGAGAGTTGGAAGTGGGTGAGGTTAGGTGATTGCACCGGATATTCTCAGACAAAACCCAAAATATCACCCAAAGACATCACAGATGATATGTGGTCATTAGATTTGGAAGATATTCAAAAAGAAAGCGGAGCAATTCTTACAAGAACAACAGCTTCTGAACGAAAGATCACAGGGGACAAGGTGCTTTTTTATAAAGGGCAAGTTCTATATAGCAAACTCCGTCCATATCTAAAGAAAATTTTGATTGCACCGGACAATGGAATATGCACTCCAGAATTGGTTCCGTTCAATACATATCTTGTATATGCAAACTATATTGTGTATGTATTGCGCAGCCCACATATTGATTATGTAGTCAACTCTGTTACTTACGGCGTAAAAATGCCCAGAGTTGGAACAGAAACAATGGTTAATCTTTTAATTCCACTGCCTCCTCTCTCCGAACAAAAGCGCATTGTCGCCAAGATCGAGGAACTCCTTCCTCTGATTGGCCGTTATGCTGTCGCCTATGAAAAGCTGGAGCAGTTTAACGCTAAGTTCCCGGAGGACATGAAGAAGTCCATTCTCCAGTATGCCATTCAGGGCAAGCTGGTGGAACAGCGAGCTGAGGAAGGAACAGCCGAGGAACTGTACCAGCAGATTCAGGCAGAGAAGCAACATCTCATTGCGGAAAAGAAAATCAAAAAGGAAAAAACTCTGCCAGAAATTGCAGAGGATGAAGTTCCATTTGATATTCCGGAAAGTTGGAAGTGGTGCAGGCTATCCGACATTATTGATGTTCGTGATGGAACACATGATAGTCCGAAGTATGTTCCAGAGGGAATCCCGTTAATCACAAGTAAAAATTTGAGCAACGGCATAATAGATTATGGCAATGTGAAATACATCACCCAAGAGGATGCAGATAAAATAAATGCAAGGTCTATGGTGGAAGATGACGATATTCTTTTTGCGATGATTGGTTCAATAGGTAATCCTGTTTTAGTGAAAAAGGACAGAGAGTTCTGTATCAAAAACATGGCTTTGTTTAAGAAGTTCGCTGATACTGATATTTTTATGCAGTATATGTACTGGTTCTTCTTCTATGCTCAGTACAAGCTAAAAAAAGAAGCATCCGGTGGTGTGCAGTCGTTTATCTCCTTGTCCAGATTCAGAGAATATTTGGTTCCACTCCCACCCTTTGCCGAGCAAAAGCGCATCGTTGCCAAAATCGAAGAACTGCTGCCGCTGTGTGAGCGGCTGAAATGAGGTGAAGCGATGTTTAATGTTTTATGGAATATTCTGTTAGGCATAGTTGGTGGTATTATCTCCAGTGTTATTGTTTCAAGAGTATTCTTTATTCAAGGAGAGTACCAACAGCAAACAAAATTTGTTGACGGTATAATCAGAAAGTTGGCAACGATTAGAGCATACTTGTCAGTATGTAAGTCCGTCTTTGAAGTTTCATACGATGAAGATATTCGCATTGAGAAAGAAATGAAAGACAAAGGTTATCGATGCGAAATGGAGTATTATGCTGCACACAAAGATAAAAATTGGATATCCTTCAAAGACCTATTAGATAAATTCAAATCTACGCTTCTGAAAGTTGTTGAAACGGCAGAAGACGAAATAGCAAACTCTAATGTTACCGATAAGTATTTGGCAGAAATTCTGTGCGATATCAGCAATTATCTGCATGATATATCCTCCACAAAAGAGTTGAATTTTTCCGCATTGAATCGATTTGAAAAAAGCGAAAGATTGATTTTCGAAAAATACGATAAGAGCAAACGTATTTCCGGAAAACAACTGCTGAAACTGGTTGTAAAAGACAAAGTTATGATTGTCTTATATATCCTTCTTTGCTTAATAATTGCTGCGACAGTATTTTCCTTTGCATTGGGCATTTAAAAGAGCGAATATGAAAGGGCACTGCTGTACGAGAGACTAAAATGAGGTGAGAAAACATGAGTTTTAAAAGACTTCCTCAAAATTCAAAACAGTTGCTTGATGAAATTATAGCAGCCGATAATCCTGCTGATATGCTTGCAAAACGCTTCGATGGATTAACCAATAGTGAAGATGCCGAACTTAGAAGTATAATTCGTGAACTTCGTGAAGAAGGGTTCATCAATGTTCAATGGGCAGATAATGTCCCCTATTTTGTTACAATCAACAACTCGGCTCGTACTTATAATGAGCGTTTACAAGAATATGAGTCAGAAAAAAGAGCCAGCGTCACTATCGACCAAAGTGTAAAAATTGGTAACGGCAATACGATTTGCGATTCGACCATTGCCAGTCTGGTTCAAGAAGCTGTTTCTCCTAAGAAAACATTCTGGGAAAAACATCCGCTATTATTGGGAGTCATTGGTGCAGTCATTGCTGGAGTCATACTCACGTTTTCTTTCTGGGGAAAAATAGTCGCATTCATTGAGGGGGTGTTCTAATGGCAAAAAGTAAAATCATAAAAGACCTTGCGAACGGCGAGGTAGATACTATCACAGCGTTAAAGCGAGCGAAGGTACTTGTGTCTGATTTGGAAAACGATGGAATTTTGAGATGGCTTGATTATGAAATTTCCGGATATCCTGAAGGCGTAGCCGTTCCTTCTTATAGAAAAACTCATGGTATTTTGATGGGATCTTACTTCAGAGGCTCAATGGCAACCCACATGACATGGAACCATGTATCAATTCCTTTAGGAAAAATGCCGGATGATATAAAGGAACTTCTTTTGGGTGTTGAGTTTCATGAAAGCGTTGAAGCATTAAGAAAATTGGCTCAAACCAGTCAGGATTCAGGAAACCAATTAGGAAAAACTATACCAGCCGATTTATTCTCAGCTATTGCAGCCTACAATGATGACCCATATATGATAATTACATCAGCAAGAGTTGTTGTTGGAGAACATATCATTAGCAATATTTTCTCTGTTATAGAAAATAAACTGCTCGATATGCTTATGATTTTGGAAAAAGAATTTGGCTGCCTAGACGAACTGGATATTGATACTACCACCAAATCCAAAGAAGAAATCGAGGCAATCAACAATCGAATTCTTGTTCTGGTATATAACGACAACAGCGTTTCTATTGGAGATGGGAACAAAATCAAAGGGACAACCATTGCCTCTGAAATCAAATAAGTGACCAAGGTAAAAGGAGCTGGTACTATGGAAAATGGAAAAATATAAATACTAAAACACGACGATAGCCCTGCATGAACAAGTGGGGTATCCAGAGGGTGCAATCCCTCGGCGCTGGGTTTCCAAAGGGGTGCAGGTCGCCAGTGGCGACCTCAAAATGCAGCACATTTTGAAGCACCTGACCGAGCTGACAGGCGAGCGGCAGCAGCCCTTTGGCACACGACTTTGCTTGCAAAGTCTAGTGTGTTACACCTTGGTTCCGGCTGATGCGGAAAAGGGGCTGCGAGCAAATACGGCAAGCACCTGTTCTGTGGCAGAAGGATGCGCAGGTGGGCATGGCAGTTGACGGTCTTTGCCCACCCAGCGCAGGCTTGTAGAGGAACCAATGGTGTACGTTCTCCTTCCTGCAGTAGCGACGCCTTTTTTTAAGAATTATAGCTATGTCAAGAGGGCTGGCACCGTCCAGTCCTCTCTCTTTTTGCCAAAGTTCCCCTTACATTTTTTTGCAAGCTGCCGAAAGTGGCGTGTTTTCAAAACTTTTTGTTGACATAGCTCGATTTTTGTGGTAATCTATCTCAACAATTTAATATAACAAATTTACTTAGAGATCCAGCTCGGCTCCCGAAGGAGCCGGAGCAAGTTTTTGACTTTCTTATCGCTACATAACGAACCCGAATCAAGGCCATCCCGGAAAGGATGGTCAGGTTCAGGTTGTTGTGTGGCGATTTTTTATTGCAAAATCCAGCACCGTACCTTGAAAACCGAAAGACCGTCTGCACGGGATACGCGGCGAAGACCCTGAGAAGGAGAGCCGGAAAACGCCGCCGGAAGGGGGCAGGAAATCCATGCAGGGAGAACGGCGCACCCAAAATCAACTGGCCAAAATGGCCAGTTGATCTGGTGAATGACACAAAGCGTCATTCACCAGAAAAACCTTATGTGTTACGGATGACCTCGACTTGACATTATGTCAAGCCACGGTGAAAAGTGGTAAATGGACAAATTGTCCACTTACCACTCAACCATAACAGAGAAGGTTTAGTTGGTGATCATTTTGATCACCAACCAGACAATCGTAACGCTTTATTGTGCAAAAGTGGCTGTTACCATTTTGATAACAGCCACGCTTCCGTAACACTTTTGGCAAATAATGCTTTTCATTATCCACCACACACCCGTAACAGACAAAGGAGGATGCCTATGACAACAGAACAATGGGAACGTGAAAATCAGGACACCCTGATGGAATATT
>ERZ791902.1443-NODE-1443-length-11065-cov-5.387829_pt1 | contig 11065 bp, 8 predicted proteins | sample MGYA00510149_ERZ791902 | MGnify/ENA primary metagenome ERZ791902 (study PRJEB30046, sample SAMN00792060) | human gut metagenome | study: EMG produced TPA metagenomics assembly of the A metagenome-wide association study of gut microbiota in type 2...
AACTTCTTGATTTTCAATCAAAGTCCAATTTAGAGCGAGTTAACCTTATTAACAGTTGTTTTTGGTTCTTTAACTTCGCCTATTTCCCGACCGGGATGACATAGTATTCTCTATCCACATCGTAGTCCAGGATCCATTGGTCGAGGATGACGTGGTCGTCGAGTGCCTTGATCTCAATGCTGTGATTGCCGCTAGGCAGGGTAACGTAGAAATTGCGGAGGGTCTGTCCTCGCCATAAGTCCAGCTTCCATTGCTTGCCATTGTAAGCCTCGTTGATTTCTAGCTCCACAGGCTCGGCATGGTCGATGCTCACGCTTACTCGCATATTCTTCACTCCCGACATATAGTTGGGAATGGCGGCGAGTGTGAATCGGGCATCACCGCTCTGGGAGGTATAGAATGTGTAGTTGAGGCTTGCACCCTTTGGCAGTTTCACGGCTCGATTGCTATGACCTAGGAGAGAGAGGAGTTGGATCGACTCCGATGATTTCTTGCTCATGCTGTTGGCATCGGCTCCCTTTACGCTAGGTGCAGGTGTCGTGGTTGTCCAATCGCAAGCGTTCTTGGCGATGACATCGCTCGTGTAGTTGGCTAGTGGCTTGAGGTCCTCGGAGCGGTCGAAGGCATCCTTGCGATACTTCTGAATGTCGGAAGAGGAGAGCGTGCCAGGCAATATAGGAGCCTGCGCCTCGCCACTATAGACGACAAGCGATGGTCGTCTATGACGACTGGCGATGGTCGTATATTGCGCATAGAGTTGCTTCAACTGGTTGTATGCCGTGAGCGAGACGGCGGCTGCTGCCTTCGCCTCATCATCCTTGTCGAAGAGCCCCGGACGGGCAATGTGGCGTGCTTCCTGTGCCTCCAACTCCTTCTCGGCGATGAGGGCGGCAGAGAATATCGGGTACTTCACGACCTCGAAGAAGCCATCCTTCTGGTCATCAGATAGCTTGCTCTCCAGGGCTTCCACCTTCGACTTCAACTGGTCGTAGGCGTAGAGGTATTGCTCCAACTCATTGCCAAACTCGCCTGAGTGGAACTCGGTGTCGCCGTATGGCATCGCCATGTAAGCAGGTTGGCGGATGCTGGTCAGGCGGTAGTATTCCTCCATCAGAGGCTGGATGCGCTTGCCGAGAACGTTGCCAAACTGCTCGCTGAGCCACTTCTGTAGATATCGCTTGCTGCCTATCTTCAGAGCATTCTCGTTCCAAGCCAATTCGGTCATCATCGACAGTTGGAGCATGGAGAGCTGTGGATTGGTCACGTTGGCTATCCAGGCATCATCCTCGACGTTGGCGTGCGACTTGTCGTGATGAGAACTCTTGCTCTCGTGGAAGTTCTTGTTGTCGAGGGCTTCGCGGAGCAAGCCGGGAGCCACGCAATGCAGTAGAATCTGCTCATCATCGAAGACCATTTTCACGTTGTCGATGTTTCTCTTGTGCTTCTTATGCTTCTTGCCGAGCACCTCCGTCACCTTGTAGTTCTCAGCCACGCAGAGGTCAAAGCTATCCACTACTGCCTTGTCGTAAGCGGCGTTGTGCTTGCCATCCACCTGCCAGAGTGTGTTGCATCTCAGTCGCAACATCAGTCGGGCTATGTCGCTATAGTTTTGTGGCTTCATCCATTGACTTTCGTTCAAGGCGAATCCTCTGAACTCGATGCGAGGCTTCATAATCCACGTCAGGTCGGATGGAGTAGAGAGGGTGCGGCGATGCTGAGGCTTCACGCCGTTCCATGCCGCCCAAGGCGAGACGCCTGCTTTCTGTGAAAGGTACATGATGGCGTATGCCGTGCCACGGGCATCGCTTCCTACAACCATCAGTTTGTTGTTGCTCACGCCAATGTAGTAGGCGTCGTGGGCGGTGATGATCTTGTGGATAGGCACGCCCGACTTCTCCAGGGCAGAGAATTCCTTATTGGTGAGCATGTCGAGCTGGTATATCTGGAGGGGAGCGCCTGCCTTCTGCTTGGCTGCAAGCCCCGTCACAGCCTTCATGTCGCTCTCAAACATTTCGAGTGCTTTCTTCACCACGGTCGATGTGTTGGCGTTGACGGAGTAGGTCACTCTGCCGTTGCCATCCGTCCAATAGACGCATGGGGGCGCAGTTTGCACTTCGATCTTCTTGACCTTGGTGGATGCCTCCTTACTCTTGCTGAAAGCACCGTTTCGATGGCTGACTGTTGATGCAGTGATGTCTTGACAGGACAAGCAAGCTAAGCCCAGGACAAAGCTGAGCCATATCTTCTTGTAATTCATTTTCTTCTAGTTTTATGATGTTGTATTACAGAGGCGTCTTGCGATTCTCTGTGAGATAATGTGATTTCTGCAAAGATACACAAAAGTGTTTAATATCTGAAATTATTTAGCTTTTATTTGTTTATTACATATTTTATTGTTACTTTTGCAAAGCTATAGACAGAACAGAGGCTGTTTCTTGGCATGGCATTTGCTGATGGCAATGGCAGCATACAGATATTTTTATTCACAAGTAAATCAAAAGTTGATAATGACATTATATCCTAAATTGATAGAAGAGGCTCTCGCCACGGTGATCTACCCTGGTACCAAGAAGAACCTCATAGAGAGCGAGATGCTGGCAGATACGCCTAGCATCAACGGCATGAAGGTGAAGGTGGTGTTGCTTTTCCCTCGTGACACCGACCCATTTCTCAAGAGTACCGTGAAGGCGGCTGAGGCTGCCATCCACTACCACATCTCCAAGGAGGTGGAGGTGGAAATCGTCACGGAGTTTAAGTCGGCTCCACGTCCAGAGGTCGGCAAGTTGTTGCCACAAGTGAAGAACGTCATTGCCGTTAGTTCGGGCAAGGGTGGAGTAGGCAAGAGCACTGTCTCTGCCAACTTGGCCATCGCCCTCGCTAAGTTGGACTATAAGGTAGGTTTGCTCGATACCGACATCTTCGGTCCTTCCATGCCAAAGATGTTTGGTGTGGAGGAAGAACGTCCTTACTCAGTTCACAAGGATGGCAGAGACCTCATCGAACCTATCGAGAAATATGGTGTGAAGTTGCTCAGCATCGGCTTCTTCGTAAGTCCTACCACGGCTACTTTGTGGCGTGGTGGCATGGCTTGCTCGGCCTTGAAGCAGCTCATCGCCGATGCCGACTGGGGTGACTTGGATTACTTCATCCTCGATACACCTCCTGGCACCAGTGACATCCACTTGACGCTTCTACAGACGCTTGCCATCACGGGTGCTGTCATCGTGAGCACACCTCAGCAGGTGGCTCTTGTCGATGCTCGCAAGGGTATCGACATGTATCAGAATGACAAGGTGAACGTGCCTATCCTCGGTTTGATAGAGAACATGGCTTACTTCACGCCAGCCGAGTTGCCTGAGAACAAGTATTATATCTTTGGCAAGGAGGGTTGCAAGAACTTGGCGAAGGAGATGAATGTGCCATTGCTCGCCCAGATTCCTATCGTACAGAGTATCTGTGAGGGTGGCGATGATGGTGCTCCAGCTGCTACCAAGGTGGATACTATCACGGGTCAAGCCTTCCTCAGCCTCGCCCAAAGCGTGGTGACGGTGGTGAATCGCCGCAACAAGGAGCAGGCTCCTACCAAGATTGTGGGAACACATTGATTAAATGATAAATTATAAAGTATAAATAATAAATGGGCATACACCGTGATGCCTTGATGGATTGATACAAAAAAGAGGCTTGGAATCCTGATGGTTCCAAGCCTCTTTTGGCTGTATGCGATGCTTGTTTTTATGATGTTTCTGTTACACTGTAACAGTTGTTTTTCTGTACTATTCTTTCTTCTCTGCTTAGATTTCTTCCATTTCATCCTCCACGTCTGCTTCCTCGGCAGGTAATCCGGCATTGAGTCGGGCACTGCGTATCTGCTGGCGGAAGACGAGGCAGGTGGCTAGGAAATAGATGCCCGTCTGTATCCACAGGGCACGGAACTCTGGCAGAATGTCGGCAAGGGATGCGCCCATACTGCTGATGCGAAGGAATCCTCTCACTCCAAAGGTGGATGGAAATACCCATGCCACTCCTTGCCAAAAGGCAGGAATATTGGATTGTGGCCAGGAAATACCCGTCATGAAGAGCAATGGAACGGAAGTGAAGACCACCAAGAGCATCACATTCTCACGGTATCTTACCAAGCAGGAGAGCATCAAGCCGAAGAAGATGCACGATAGGATAAATGGTAAGAGGAAGGCGAGGATGGTGGTCCACGATACCATGCTCACGAAACTGAACATCTTCGGTACGACAAGCGCCAAATACATGCCCATCACGGCATAAATCATGAAGTAACACAATGCTTTGCCAAACACGATGCGGAAGATGCCACCATAATGTTCGCTCACTGGCACCAACTCTCGGTTTCTATTCAGTTCCCTAGATGTACCAGCCGCCATTCCGATGCCCAACAGGAGTGTCTGCTGCAAGATAAGCATCAGTACACCTGGCAGAATGGCATTGCCATAACCACCCGTGGTATTGAAGATGGGCACCTCATCGAAGGCGAGCGGTTCGGTGGTGATCTCGTCATCACGATCGGTGAAACCACCCGACTGAGATACTTGGATGCCGGAGTTGATATGGCTAGCCACGGCTTGTGCCGTCTGATAGATTGCCTTGTAGGTGAGCATCAGACTCATGTCGGTATAGACACCCACGTGTGCCTGTTCGCCACGATTCAGTTTCGTGTCGAAGTCGGCAGGGAAGTAGAGAATGCCATGCACCGCCTGCTTAGCCACCAAGTCTTTCGCCTCGTCAAGACTATTGCAGAAATATGCCGTTTTGGTATCGGGAGCCGCATCGAAGTCACGGATGAACTCCCTGGAGGTATGGCTATGGCTCAAATCGACAATCGCCGTTGGCACCTCTCGTACCACCTCATTGTTGTATATCCACGAATAGAGCAGTGGATAACCTAGCGGCACCAAGATGCAGAACATGAGCACACCCTCGTCACGAAATACATTGCGCATTTCCTTCGCCCAGATGTAGCACATGTCTCTGAAACCATTGACTATCTTATTTAATAAACCGTTCATAATCGTTATGGTAAATATTTATAAACCAGCATCGCCTTCTTGATATTCCAGATGGTGAGCATCGGCAAGGCGCAGAAGAGTACGAGCGCACCCCAGTGGAGCATGGCATCGCCCATCGGGAAGCCATTGAAGATGTTCATCTGATAAATCATGTAATAGTGACGCATCGGGAAGAGTTGTCCGATAGCCTCTATCGGCGCATCCATCGAGAAGATAGGGTAGGTGGCTCCACAGATGGAGAAACTCACCACTGCCCAGAGCGAACAGATACTCATTGACATACGGAGGGATGGCATCAGTCCGAAGGCAAAGATGCCAAAGCACTGGCAAGTCAAGATGCTGAGGATGCCTAGCAAGACGATAGGCAAGGCGCCACCCGGATGAGGGAACTGCAAGACATAATAGAGGTAAAACTCGAAGGCGAGAAAGATGATGAGCCAGATGAGTGTCTGTGGCAACATCTTACCAGCGATGGCGAGGTAAGGATTGTTGTTTGCCATGCGCATCCACTCCTTGGCACGATTGAACTTCAACTCCGTACCTATAGAATAAGGTGTAATCAGGAAGATAAACACCATGATAAGTCCTGGCACCATCACGCTCGACAAGTAATAGTTGTAGTTGGCGTATGGGTTGCCTATCATGTGGAGGTCCACGGCGATAGGTTGCAGGAAGGTCATGATCTCGTCATGGGTCTTGCCCAGTGCTGCCAACTTGGTCATGCCTGCCGCTGCACCACCGAGCGTGGAGATGGTCTTCAGGTCTCGGAAAAGGAGCGAGCCAGCCGCCAGCGACACACTGCTATAGTAGAACGAAATCTTAGGTTGCTTGGAAGCCATCAGTCCTGCTTCCGTGCCTTCGGGGATGTAGAGGAAGGCATAGATGTCGTTCTTCTGGATGGCATGGCGAGCCTCAGCCACATTCTCGTAATGTGCCACCACCTTGGTGGTTTGGAAGGCATCGAGCTTGTGGACCAGTTGTCGGGAGGTCGCCGTGTGGTCCTGGTCAACGATACCCACAGGCATGTCGGTTGGCACTCCGCCAGCCATCAAGGTGGTGAAGAAAATCACCACCACGATAGGGAAGAGTATCATGCAGAACCAGTAGATGGGATTCTTCCACATGATGCCGCATTCTCTGAGGGCTATATGATATAAACTCTTGAACATTACCCAGGAATTCTTAATTCTTAATTATCAAAGACATTCCAGGGCGCAAACCCTCCAACTTGGTGACAGGGCGAGCCTTCACCTCGAAGGTCTTGCGGTCGTAGTCGCCATTGTCCTTGGTAGCCTTCCAAGTGGCATAGGAACCTTGGTCTTTCAAGTAATACACCTTCATCTTGATGTCCTTGTTGAAGGCTGGCACGAAGGCGGTGAAGGTATCACCCTTGTTCAAGCCCTGCAGGTGGTCCTCACGTACATTGAAGGTACCCCACATATCGCTCATGATGCTGATGCTCATAATTGGAGAACCGAGACCCACCAATTCGCCTACCTTAGGATAGACATTGCTTACCTCGCCCTCGCACTGGGCAATCTGAACGGTCTCCTTCAAGAGATTCTTCACTACATCAACGGCACTCTTGGAAGCCTGTGTGTTGCTGGCAGCCACTCGCTTCTCCTGTTCACGAGCACCATTCTTTGCCATCTCATACTGGCTCTTGGCAGCTGCTACTTGAGCCTCTGTCGCCTTGAATGCGGCGAAAGCCTCGTCACGCTTCTGTCCGCTGATGACCCCCTCGTTATAGAGGTTTTGCATACGCTCGTAGGTCTTCTTGGCAATGGTTGCTGCTGCCTCAGCCTGCTGCACCAACTCGTAGGCACCCTTGATTTGCTCCTTGCGAGCACCAGCATCAGTCAAGTCCTTCATCGCCTCTGTAGCGGCATTGGTGGCTTGGAGCATCTGCTCCTGTGATTTCATTTCTGGCACTTCGAGGATGGCGAGGGTGTCGCCCACGTGAACGTAGTCGCCCTCCTGCACTCTCAGTTCTACCACACGACCAGGCAATTTGCAGGAAACTCTGTATTCAGATACTTCCACCTCGCCCTGGATGGTGTCGTCTTTCTGCTCCAAGGTGAAGAAACCGATGACACCCACGAGCACTACCACAGCCGTAAAACCGATGACGGCCAAGAGTATATTGTTATGTTGTGACTTCTTTGACATAATCGTAATTTAATTGATAATGTATAATTTATAATGAATAATGAGCTTATTGCAGAATACCCAATGCCTTGTTCAATCCTACCTGGGTCAACTTGACGTCAATCTCGGCGTCAATCTTCTGACTCTGAGCCTGTTGCCAAGCAGTCTGTGCAGCCATCACATCGGTGATTTCCATCACGCCCTCTTTGAATCCTAGGTTGGCGCAGCGCAAGTTTTCCTCGGCACTCTTGATGTTCTTCATCGCCATGTTGAGCTTGCGCTCAGCTTCTTTCACCTTGAATTGGCTCTGTGTGATTTGCAAGTGAATCTTCTCTTGCGTGTCATCGAGGTTCATCTGGGCGATGTTGGCGGCAGCCTTTGCGGCACGCACCTTGTAAGCGCCATCAAACCAGTTCCATACAGGTACTTGTACCAAGACTCCAACATTCCATACACCCGTGAATCTCTTTTGAAATCCATTGAAGACATTTGGGTTGGAGATGGTGTAACCTCCCGTTAAAGCTACGTGAGGCAAGTTGGCTGCACGTACGAGTTTCACGCTCTGCTGGGTCAGCTCCACGGTGTTTTGGAGCATCTTCAGCTCTGGGCGAGTGCTCTTGGCAGAGTCGGCAGCAGCTTGTTGCTGTACGCTGGCATCCACGAATTGTCCCGTCATACCTAGCGATTCCTTGTTCTCGTCAGCGAGTTGGATGTCTTGGTCCATCGGAATGCCACAGAGTTGGCAGAGCAACATCTTCGACAAGGTCAATCCATCTTCCACCTGCATGATTTGCATATCAGCCTCGTTCACCTTGACATCCACTTTCAAGCCATCTGCCTTGGTGGCAACGCCTTGCTTGATCATCTTGTGAACATCCTCGTTGAGCTTCTGTACTAGGTCGCGATAGCTGTTGGCGAGTTTCTGCTTCTGGCGAAGAGATACCACCATCCAGTAGGCACGGTCGATGCTGTAGAGGGTGCTCTGTGTCTGCATGTCCAGGTCGTTGGCAGCCATCTGCTCACCGATGTCGGCTATCTTGTTGGCGGCGATGATGGCGCCACCCATATAGATAGGTTGACGGAGCATGACGCTTCCAGCCCAGATATTACGGGTATCTGTGCGGAAGGCATCGACGACACTCTGACCGAGTGCATTGGCTTTCTCCTGCAAGGCAGGCAATTTGCTGCCGAGCGACTGTCCGATCTGTTGGGCTACTTCAGGCGTGATGAGTCCATTGCTCACCAGTTCGCCCATCAGGTTGTTGAGACCACCCGAAAGGTTGGAGCCGATATTGGTGCCCACATTACTGAAAGTACTCTTTTGATTATTGTTAAGAAGGGATATCTCACGGCTGAACCACTCGTATCCTCCCATGGCATCCACCTTGGGCAGATACTTGGTTCGTGCCGATTTCCTCAGGTTGTATGCCACGTCCTTCTTGAACTTGGAAACGTTGATTTGCTTGTTGTTGCGCAATGCCATTGCCCTGCAACTGTCGAGGCTCAATACTCTTTGAGCCCCAGCAGGGAGCAATGCGCCCAACAACAAGCAAATAGTTACAATCTTTTTCATTACACAAAAACTAAATGATACTTTATATTTTTGTGCAAAATTATGGATAATTTCTTAAAAACCAAAGTTTTTGTGTCTTATCAATTCTTTAATAATTGAAAAATGTGTGTATTTGTGGAAAAATAGAACATAAAGGCTTTGGCTGAGGGGAATATTTAAACGATTTAGAACTCGTATTTGTTTTCACCAGCCCATTCGGCATCAAACTCGAAGTCGATATCGATGCTTCCCGAACCACCTTCCGAAATGTTGCCGAAGAGCTTTCCGCTATAGGTTGTGATATAGTTCTTGGTGATTTCCACGTCGTTGAGCGTGGCTGAGGCGATAGTGATGCCCTTGTCATTGAGTACGCTGATGTTAACCGTGAGTTTCTTGCCGTCCTCGTGTGGAAAAGTATATACCTCATATACCTTCTGCTGGGGATCTAGGTCGAGGGTTTCGGTTTGCTTGCTGTTCACGCAACCATATCCGCTGGTGGCATCCAGTGTGCTACTGCCTCCCGTATAGTAGAACTTGATGCGCTTGGCTGAGGAGGGAATGTCGTCTTTGATGGCCAGTCGGAGCATCGCCACGGCTCTCTTGAGGGTGAGGCTTTCGGATGTGTTTTCACCTTCCACGACTTCCGTGGTGCCATAATAAGAGAAAGTGTCGGTGAGTTTGTTGCTAGGAAATGTGATTTTCTCAGGTGCGCTGATGGTGCAGTTGCCCGTGCCATTATGCCCGATGGCAACCAAGCGGTAAATGCCTGGAGAGAGACTGAGGTGAATGGTGCCGAAATCCTTGTCGTCGAAGTTTTGGTTGATAACTCCCAGTTTCTCGTCAACCTTGAAGATGGCGAAAGAAACTTTCTTGCAAACTTCCTTGACCTCATTGCTTTGGGTGAGGCTAAGGGTGACGTTCTTGTCTTTCGATTCCTGACTGTTGCTTGTCTGTTCGGCAGCAAACTTTTCGCATGAACAAGCCATCAAGCAGATGGCAAGCATCGCATAGAATTTGATCGTTTTCATATCTGTATATTTATTATTGTTTGTAATATTCAAGTTGCAAAGATATAGCTGAATATCGCTTATCTGTTGCAAAGGTATGATTTTATTGTGATAACTCCAAGAAATCGAGGCGGAATTTTGCCCATTTGCCAATTTTCTTGTAATTTTGCACACATAAAACGATAAAAATAGGTAGAATTATGAGCAATCCAACAATCAAAGCTTTGTTTTTCGATATAGATGGCACACTTGTCAGTTTTCAGACTCATCGCATTCCACAGAGTACGGTTGATGCCCTCGAAAGAGCTAAGAAAAATGGAGTGAAGGTATATATATCCACAGGTCGTCCTAAGATGATTATCACCAATCTCGGTCAGATAGAGCATCTCATAGATGGCTATATCACGACCAATGGCGCTCGCTGTTTCGTGGGCGACCATACGGTTTGCCAACGTCCGATTTCTCGTGCGGATGTGGATAAGGTGGTGGCAGCATCCGATAGGGATGGCTATCCTGTCATCGTGGTAGGCGAGAAGCATCTTGCCATTCACAATCTTACTCCTATCGTGGAGAAAATCTTCGTCGAAGGCTTGGGTGTGGATGCTCTTGACTTCAAGGTCCGTCTCGAAGATTTGGCAGGCGAGGATGTCTTGCAGCTCACTCCTTTCTGTAGCGAGGCGCAAGAGGCTGCGCTGATGCCTACGCTCGATAATTGTACTTCGGGAAGATGGCATCCTGCTTTCACCGATATTACGGCTGGCGATGCGGATAAGGGCAAGGGACTTCACGCCATGGCTGAGTATCTTGGCTTGGAGATAGGTGAGACGATGGCTTTTGGGGATGGCGGCAATGACCTCTCCATCATCAAGGAAGCTGGAATCGGTGTTGTCATGGGCAATGCAGGCGACAATGTGAAGGCGATAGCCGATTATGTCACTTCGTCGGTGGATGAGGATGGCGTCAAGAATGCCTTGGAGCATTTCTGTGTGATTTGATCATTCTATATATTTGATTCCAATATATATAAAGGTATATATAATAAGGTGTAGTAACATATCGTTCCTAAGATGTAGCATCATATTTTTCGCTCAAACTTACAAAGTGTAACCTATATTGTGCGCTAATATGACATATTGTAAGTCATGAAGTGTTGTATGGTGTTAAATTGTAAGTAATGCCGCTATAATAAAACAAAATGTATCTCTTTCTTTCTTTATTCTGACAAAAAGTAGTAATTTTGCACGCAAAACATAACAATTTGTTAGAAATAACCGTAAAAGAAAGGAAAAGATATTATGTGTGGAATCGTATCTATCTTC
>ERZ791902.1453-NODE-1453-length-10984-cov-10.019855_pt1 | contig 10984 bp, 8 predicted proteins | sample MGYA00510149_ERZ791902 | MGnify/ENA primary metagenome ERZ791902 (study PRJEB30046, sample SAMN00792060) | human gut metagenome | study: EMG produced TPA metagenomics assembly of the A metagenome-wide association study of gut microbiota in type 2...
ATTTTATACATTCACTGTATTGACAGTTTAATAGATAGCACCAAGCTAAACTATGATACATGGTTGAAATATATTTATTACTGGATTGGTCAATATTGTTTAGTAATTCTGTTAGCTTTTGAATTGAGTTTTCATAGAGTCCTAAGTTTGTTAAACAATTACATTGAAAAAAATCAATAAAAAACATTGTTGTATAGCTTTGTAATCGATTGAAAATGCTTCTGGATTTTTCGCAATATGTATATGCTAACGCAGATCTGTTTGTTTCAGCATATATACTAATTAGTTCAAATGTGCAAAGTGCAGCGATGTCAGGAATATTTGAAGATAAAGACAAACATTTTTTAAAGTACTTTTCAGCCACAAAATTTGTAGATGGATTTCTTTTATAATAAATACCTAAAATACAATAAAAGATTGATAAATCTTTGGAATTAATGGCATCTAAATTAGACTCGATTAATTTTTTTGCATCATTAATAAAGGTTTCATTACAATTAAATCGTATTAGATAAAAAAGATTTAAAAGATTAAATAAAAAAAATCCACTGCTATTTTCATATATGTCTTGTTTACTTAAAATTAATTCCAATAATTGTTTCTCTTTAAAAGTATTGGAATTACATAGAGCGTGAAATATTTCATCAATATTATTTTCTAATTCTATGTAAAATTTAAGAGAATCATCGAATTTTAAGTTATAAAAATCATTTAATTGATTAATGGTTCCATCAGGGAAATTTCTCTTCCCATTTTCTAGATCGCTTAAGAAACCTTTGTTCATCCGAATTGAATCTGCGACGTATGTTAGTGAAAGTCCATCAATAATTCTTTGATGTCTAAAATATGCACCTGTCAAATTTAAATTTTCTGTATAAATTGGAATTTTATGTTTATATGGCATAAAAGCATCACCTCAGTGGATTAATAGTAACATAAAGTGATATGGATTTCTTGTTTTATTCTATTTTCCAAACGTAATTTTTTAACATTATTCTTCATATTATAATTTTAGTATTTTAAAACCATTTATATACTCATTGATTGGATCAGCACACATTTATAATAAGTATTGATACACATATAAAGTGTAGCAATCATATAGTTAGTAAACATACGAAAGTTGAATTTAGAATAGTTGTTTATATAATATGGAAAGGTGATGATTGATGGAAAACATTATAGAAATTACGAATGTACGGAAAATATACCGCACATATCAGAAAAAGAGTGGGTTAAAAAATATGATTAAAAATATTATTTATCCTGACTTTAAAGATTTTATAGCTGTGGATGATATGAGTTTTTGTATACGTAAAGGTGATATTGTTGGCTATATTGGCCCAAATGGTGCCGGAAAAAGTACCACAATAAAAATGTTAACAGGAATCTTGGTGCCAAATAGTGGAATGATTAAAGTGTTTGGAAAAGATCCTTTAAAGTATAGAAAAGAAAACTCTAAACATATTGGGGTTGTTTTTGGTCAGAAGAGTCAGCTTTGGTGGGATATTCCTGCTATAGAAAGTTTAGAACTATTAAAAGAAATTTATAAAGTTCCAGATTGTGATTTTAAAGATAGAGTAGAAAAATATGCTGATATGCTGCAGGTAAAAGAATTTTTGAATTTGCCAGTAAGACAGATGAGTTTGGGCCAAAGAATGAAGTGTGATTTAATTGCAGCATTGATACATGATCCATCCATATTGTTTTTAGATGAACCAACTATTGGTTTGGATGTGGCAACAAAGGATAGGTTAAGAGAATTTATTTTGGAGTTAAATAGAACAAAGAAGGTAACTGTATTTTTGACAACACATGATATGCAGGATGTGGAAAAATTATGTAATCGAGTAATTTTAATCAATCATGGGCGAATGTTATATGATGGAGATTTAGAGAGTGTAAAGGAAAAATATATACGGTATCGAAATTTAAAAGTTGTATTTAATAAGACGTATTCTATTGATGAATTAAAGTTTTTAAAAGACTTTCAAGATCTTCGTATACAAAATTTAGATGATAAAACTATGCTGATTCAATACAATTACAAACTTTATTCGGTTACAGATATTGTGAGCTGTTTATTAAAAAATACAGAGGTTGCAGACTTTTCAATCAAGGACCTAGAAATAGAAGATGTAATCAAAGAGGTATGTTAATATGTATCGTGTTTTATGGGCTTATTTAAAACAACAATATTCATCTTTAACAGCTTATAAATCTGCTTTTTGCATGACATTAGTCAATGTGTTTATACGAATCTATGCCTATGCAATGTTATGGATGACATTATATAAGCAGAATGCTTCTTTATTTGGAAATATTGATCTAAATCAAATGCTGCTTTATAGTATATTTTCAATTTCTTTATCACAGGCATTTACTTGGTGGGATGGTCCACATATTTATGTGGAAGAAAATATAAAAAATGGAAGAATTATATGTGATTTACTCAAGCCAATGGAATTACAAACACAATTGTTTTTAAGAACTCTTTCTTCAACGGTGATTAATCTTTGCATTTTCACAATTCCTTCCTTTTTAATATCAACTTGGTTTTTTAAACTAGAGCTAAATGTGAATTTAATTGGAGCTTTAATCACTTTCGTACTTGGCTTTTTATTATTGTTTTCAATGAATTATATTTTATCTTTAATTTGTTTTTTAAGTCTTGATCTAGAAGGATATCTCTATATTTTTCATGCACTGATTGCATTTTGTTCAGGACAAGTGGTTCCTTTATGGTTTTATCCGGATTTTCTTTTAGGAATAATAAACTGGTTACCTTTTAAATATGTATTTTACGAGCCATTGCTTCTTTTTATTCGAAATGGTAATCTCTTTCAAACCGTTTGTTTTCAAGTGATTTGGATTTTTATATTATCTTTGATTGGACGCTTTATGTGGAAATGTGTATCGAAGAAAATCGTTGTACAAGGAGGTTAGGGTATGGAAAGTGTTCAACTATATTTTGATCTAATAAAAGCAGGCTTAAAACGATTTGCTGAATATCGTTCAAGTTTTATTGCAGGATTCTTCGGACTTATCATGATCAACGGGTCTTCTATTCTTTTGATCTGGGTCATGTTGAAAAACTTTCATACACTAAATGAATGGACTTTTTGGCAGATAGTTTTTAATTATTGTTTATTCTTATCTTGTTTAGGATTTCATAATACTTTTTTTAGACATATTAGTGATTTAGAGAATCATATTGTGAATGGAACATTTGATCGGTTCCTGTTAAGACCGGTGAGCCCTCTTTTGCAATTAGCATCTGAAAAAATTAGTATTACAGATTTATGTGATTTCACAACGGGAATGATTGGAGCTTTATTTGCGGCAAAAATGTTACATATCCAAATTACAGTTGGTTTTATGCTTGGATTTATAGTTTCAATTATAAATGGAGTGTATGTATTTACCGCGATTCTTTTTTCAGTAAGCTGTATATCTTTTTGGACCATGAAATCAAAATCTATTTTATATAGTACAAATGAAATACAGGAAAGTGTACAACATTATCCGATAAGTATATTTAATAAGGCATTTAAGTTTATTGTTACGGTACTATTACCGTATGGTTTGGTAAATTATTATCCATCTTTAATTCTGTTAAATAAAGTGAATGTGCATTGGGTGTATGTCGTTATGATTGCTTTAGTCGACATGATTTATGGCGTGATAGGAGCCTTTTTATGGCGAAGAGGACTGAAAAGATATAATAGTTCAGGTTCTTAGAAAGTAGGTGATGAATATGGATGATAGACTAAATCATGAACAAAAAATGTTTTCAAAAACAAATTGGGAATTTACCAAAAAAATTGTGGAAAGTATTTGAATTTGTAATTTTAAAAATATACACAAAGGAGGTGCGCCATGCTTTTAATGGTAAATGGGTTGTGTAAATCAATAAACAAAGTAAATATTTTAAAAGATATCTCTTTCAGTATTAATGAAAATGAAATATTAGGATTGATTGGGCCAAACGGTTCCGGTAAATCTACCATAATGAAGTGTATTGCTGGTTTATATCACCCAACTTCAGGTGAAATAACAATTAATGGATATGACATAGGTAAAGATCGGGTAAATGCTTTATCTAACATAGGTGTTAGTATCGAATATCCAGCTCTTTATCCCAATCTTACGGGTAAGGATCATTTTAAAATGGTCGCAAAATGGAAAAAACTGGATAAAAGCAGAATTAAAGAAATGGAAGATTTTAGTGGCCTAAATAGTGAATTGAAAAAAGAAGTTAGGCATTATTCCATGGGTATGAAGCAACGCTTGATTTTATCATTGGCAATGATGACCAAGCCCAAACTGCTTATATTGGATGAGCCGACAAATGGATTGGATCCACAGGCTATTATTGATTTAAGAAAGAAACTTCTGGATATACGTAATGATGGTACAAGTATTCTTTTATCGAGTCATCAATTAAGTGAAGTAGATAAGTTAGTAGATCGAATTATTTTTATAAAAGATGGTCAGCTTATTGCACATAAGACAATAGACGAGCTTCATCAAAAACATATTTTGTGTATCAAAACTTCAGATAATCAATATGCACAAAAGATTTTAAAAGACTACATTGTAACGAATGATAATGAATATATAAGATTAGAATGTGGTTCAGATAATGATTTTTCTAACGTAATCAACTTATTGGTTAAAAATAATATTTCTATTTATTCAATTGAAGATAAAGGAGAAGGTCTAGAGAAATATTATCAAAACTTGTACCAAGGATAAGCATATGAAAACGTTGATTTATAATGAAATCTGTATTTTCTTTTCAAAAAGAAATATAGGCATTTTTATCATAGGATGTCTTTCTATGATTGTGATTTTTTGTTTTTACTTTGTGCCAAAACACAATAATTATATTTCGAGTCAAGTTCATTATTACGAGCAAATGGTGACTTCAGATGCAACTAGATCTAAAATAATAACAGAGCAGATTAATAGGATGAAAGAAATTGGTGAAGACACAGAAAAACTAGAAAAATCCCGAGATTTTTGGCAGGCAGATTTAGAAAATTGCAGACTAGTGTCTTATAATCTTGAACATGAAAACGCACATTGTATCGCTGAAACAATGATAAAAAGAGATAAGCTCCTTCAAAAAGTGATTGATGAAGGTGGAGATCTTTCATCATATTCAATTATGCTGCGTAATGATGAAAGAGATCTAAAAAATCGAATTAAACTTCAAGATATGTACATGAAAAATCAATTCTACGATTTTGTATACGAAAAAATGCCAACAGCATATTATATGTTATCTAATTTTTTTGTTTTTGGTGGGATCCCAATTATTGTAATACTTGCATGTGTCATATTATCTAATTTTGACTGCTGGTCTAAAGATTTTGAATCAAATACTTATAAATTACTGTTCACAATGACGGGTTCAAGAACGAAAATTTATTTATCAAGAACAATTGTAACATCAATAGCTACAATGATTATGAGTTTGATGATGATCAGTATTTTATTTATACTAGGATATTTCGCTTATGGCTTAGGAGACGAAGTGTTTGTTATAGTTAAAAACACATTCGTGCCTATTAGCATGTGGTGTATGAATAATTTAATGATAACAATCGTATTACTTGCTTTTCTATCAACTATGATTCAAGTGCTTTCAATTCTTATAAAAAATAGTGGTATAAGTCTATTAGTTCCTTGTCTATGTCTGCTCGTTTTATTAACAGACATTAATTTGTTTAGTTCTATCTTCTCAATAAATTCTTTGATTCTTTGGATTATTATTTTATTAATCGTAATCATTCATTTTTGTATGGTTAAATATTTAGAAAGAATCGATCTAAATGGGGTAAATTAGGAGAAAAAGATATGGAATATGAGATGAAAAGTATTTTAAGGAGCAAAGCTAGCTTAGTATGCTTATTGATCTTTTTGATAGTAAATATGTTTTCAATGAACTTTTTAAACCTGGAGAATGATGTAGAAAGGAATATCATTTATAATGAGCAATTGATTGTAGAGAGTCAAAACTCAATTTCTCAAATCGATATTATAAAAAAACAATTGGGTGAAAAAATAAAACCTGAACAGGTTGAAGTGTTAAATAATTATAAAGAATATTTAAATTGGAAGAGTAAAAATGCAAATGAAGCAATTGATTGTTTAAAAAAAGAGGGTGTTAAAGGATTTGAAAATTATCCGGATATAAAGAAGTATGACTTGTGGAATCAAATGTTTGAAATGGATTGTTTCGCAAAAACGGATAAGCAGTTAAGTCAAGTGGTGTTTAAAGATGAACTTGCTAAAATAGGATATCCTGATATATCTTTTGATGCATCATTATTAAATGATATGCAAAAGTTCTTTAACCGAGATTATGAAGATGCATATCATCATACCTATATGAATCTTCAGAATGCATTTCATGAAATAGCAACAGCAAACAATAAAAATATATTGAATATTGCGCAAGGTCCATGGGCGTATTTGTGCCGCCAATTACGTCTAGGGAGTCTATTTTCATTAATGATTATTCCAATTGGTGTTTTTTATACATTAATTGTTATTTGGCAGCAAAAGCAAAGTAAAAGTTTTGATCTATCCTATTTGAATTCAAAAAGCTCAAATAGATTTTTACTATCAAGAATTATAGAAATAGGAATCAGTTATACCCTGATAATATTTATCTCTTTATTTGTTCCTGTGCTGATTCTAGGATTTCGACATGGATTTGATGGGCTAAACTCATATATGTTGATTGACTGGAATAATTTTGTTGGCTTTAAAACAAATCTGACTTCTTACAATTATGGATATGCATATTCTATGTTTTATGAGCATCTTATTTCGATGGATAATTATATGCCTATTAATATGGAGAATACATATATTTTTATTCCTTTAATTCTATCTTTAGGGTTAGGGATGATGAAAATAATATTTACAGTAACTCTAGGATTGTTGTGCTCAATTTCTGTCAGAAAATCATGGGTTAGCTATGCATTAGGATTATTCATTGTGCTTATTCACATATATTCTCAACAAATAACATATTCAATCGAATTCTTTCCTATGTTAAATCCATTTAGCATTCTTGCCAGTCTAACTGTGATAGTAGGAAATGGAACACAGACATCACTAAATGCAGTATTAATGTTAGTAGTATGGTCTATTCTAATGTATTGTGCAACCTTGGTGATATTTAATAAAAGCGATGTAAAATAGATGATAACAAAATGAATTATTATCCATTTCTTGTTGCAGTATAAAAACATATTTGCATTATAATCAAATAATGACACTAATAATTCATCGAATTATGTTAAACTGATGCACTCTTGTACTCAATATGTACTCGCAGTGACTCCAAAATGAGTACAAAATATAAGTAAAAGATTTGGAACATAAAATAATACAGGAAGTATTGTATAAATGGCCATATAATGTATGTGCTATATGGATTTGGAAGTATACAAAATTGAGCTTGAATGACAGGTTGGAAGTGACATCTCCGGGAGGCTTATATAACGGATTGACTTATGAGGAAGTCATGAATGGTCATTCGAAAATTCGTAATAAAGGCATTGCCAATATATTTAGCAAAATGGGACTCGTTGAGGCATGGGGAAATGGAATAAAAAGAATCCTGAACGCTGCTGAAGAGTATGGACTTCCGAAACCTAGATTTCAGGAGTTCGATAATATGTTTCGTGTAGAATTATTCCGTAATTCATTTCCGATGATGGAAGAAAATAGAGACATCGGAGAAGCATCGGAGAGACATCGGAGAAGTATCGGGAATAGAAAAACAAATAGAACTTAACGATACGCAGCAAAAGATTATTAAACTGCTTTTGGAAGATAATCAATTATCGGCTATTAAACTGGCTTATAGAATAGGTATTGCCAGTCGAAATATAGAAAGTAATATTAAGAAATTAAAAGAGCTTGGTATTCTTATACGACATGGATCGCCGGAAAATGGTTATTGGGAAGTTACTTTGACATATTAATCTCAAAATAATGGATGTGGAAGAGTACTTAAATAATAGCTTTTAAAAGAGAATACATGTGAAATAATTTAAACCCTATTTAAATTTGCTTGTAGGTATCTAGCTGCTACCAAAATGATACCAATAAAAATAGTTAAGATATATAATACATGTTAATTGTAAATAAATACTGTAATTTGCGTATATATTGTAAACAATAATGCTTACGTTATAACTTTCTTTTCCGAGTTTGAATAAAGAATAAATGCTAGAAGTGCTTTATATAAAGCATGTTCTAGCTTTTTTTAAATATATTAAGATTTTGGTTTCGGAACAGAGAAATACGATATGTGAAATAGCACTAAAATATCACAAGATATGAATTATCAGGAACGACAAAAAGGACTATTGAAATAGCCAACATTTTGTATTCATCTTTAGTTGTTGAATTATTTTTTTACAATCATTTTATGATCACATTCAGGGCAGTGCATCATATAGTTTTCTTCAGGTTCATTTGGAAATAATTCGTCGATCAACCATCTAGGTACTTCTTCTTCGTAACCACATTTTGTACATTTCATCAATACATCTTTTTCTGTATGTTCTGTCATTTCTCTTGTCCTCCAATGGATTATATGTATAAGTATACTGCATAATGGCACCACATTTACATTGAATTGGGTCTCTATTAAAAGAATCAATCAAATGAGTGCGGTATTTGAATTTATTGAGTTTGTTTTTAAGGGCTTTGGTTCTTGTTTCACGAGAATAATCCTTATTCTTTTTGATTCCAAGAAGTGCATGTACTTTATCTAGGGTTTTCTTAGAAGCATTGGCATAGAATCCATAATATCGAGTAGTTAAGAAATGATAGTCCGGTATATGTATAATAAGGCGGTTTATAAAATCAATCACATTATCTGTGACATCATATCTTTTCTCATCTTTATGATCATTGTAGAATCAGCTGACAGTATTTGATTCTTTATTGTATTCTGTGATTCTATTTTCAGCCATGGGGTCTGGCTGCATAGCGAATAAAGTAGTTTACGCAGCCTTGAATATCTTTACTATTTTTATTAGCCGAAGTATCGTTAGAATCGTTGTCATTGGATTTGAACTTGGCATAGACATAGAATCCTTTAGGATGATCTTTATAGAGTCTGTTCTTTTCTTCAGGTTTCTTTAATCCACCAGCTTCCTGGATGAGTCGAATTAGTTCAAACTGAAAAGTATTTCTAAGCTTCGTGAAATTGAAATGATGAAAAGTTTTGATTTTGTCTTTTTTAAGGAATAGATCAATTCAGGGATAAGGCAATGGATGTGTGGATTTTGTTTAAGGTCTTGTAAAAGTATGTAGAGTGGCAATCATACCAAATTCATTACGAATAGGAATATCTTTGAATATATAGTGAGTATCAGAAAGCTTTTTCTTTTTAAGTTTATCGGCAAGAGATTTATTGGTAAGAATAGAAATTGTGTTTCTGGAAGCAACAAACAAAAGATTGAGTCTAGAACGATCTTGTCTGAACCAGTTTCTAAGTTCTTCAGGAATAGTAAATACAATGTGTCTATGAGGGCAGTCAAGACAAAAAGAAGTAGCCTTGGCTGCAAGCTGTTTGGCATATTTAACAACACAGGCATTACAAAGTCTAGAATGACAAGAATGGGGGACGACATTCCAGTTGTCACAATCGGGACATTCAAATTGGTCAAAGCCAAGATAACAAGTGTGACAAAGTAGTGAACGTTCTACATTGTCTAAAATGCAAGGACGAGCTTTACCTGAAGCATCTAATTAATATTATCGAAGAAGATGTTTTTGATGGGATGAATGAAATCGAAGTTTCGAACATCACAATCTAAAAGTGATAGAGTTTCAATTGGAATGTTTGAATGATAAGTAGTGTCCATAATTGAAGTATAGAATTAAATAGAGATGTAAACAAGACTTGGCAAATGGAAAAGACCTGAATAAGTCCAATGTGAATTTAATGTGAACATGTGAGAATATAGTGAAATATCACATTGTCATATTGATGATATAATGATACAAATAAAATAAATTAGAAAGTCTCAAATCTATCTGTTAAACCTGTTTTGAATATAGTATAATAGATTCAGATAGAACAGGAGGACTTGTCTTATGAAGGTGTTTTCAATGTCACAAAGAATCTATTATAAAGATCTGGAACCTGAAGCAGAATCCATCCTAAAAAAGGATCTTGAACTGTATAATTGTATGCTTCATAAGGCATTCAAAATCTGCTTTGATCGTGCCTATAAGGATGTTACCTATTCAGAAACGGATCAAAGAATGATCAAGTCCTTCTATGGTACAAGTGATTATTTTCCTTTGTCTGCCATATATGAGGCCAAGGCTTTGGTGAAGAGTCTTAAATGTAGAGAAAAGGAAGATCGTGATTTGATCAAGACTCGTATCAAAAAGATAGACAAGAAAATCAAAAAGAATGAGAAACAATTGAAGAAGGTTTTAAAGGAAAAAGAGAAACTGATCAACAGATCCAAGAAAAAGAAATATACAGAAGAAGATTATCTGTATGAGGTGCAGGTATTGGATCCAAATATCAAAAGATTGAAAAGCATCATTCGTAATCTGAAATTCAGAAGAAACCGTAATGAGTTCAAGCTTAAAAGAAAGATGCCTTCTGTTTGTTTTGGTGGTAAAAAGAATCTGAAAAATGGGGATTTAGAAACCTATCGTTTTAAAAGAACCAGAAGAATGTTGATTCCAGGAAGAAGACAGGGCAAGTATTCAAACAACCTTTTCAAATTAAATGTGGATAATGATATGTTGACCTATCGAAGCACGCAGAAAGACATTGTATTCAAGGTACAGTTTCATAAGTACAAAGATGAGTTGTATGCAAGAGTCAATGAAAAACACAATTCACCTAATAAGGCCGTAGCCTATGAGTTGATGGATTATGGTGAATACTTTATTGTGAAAGCTATATTTGAAAAACATATGA
>ERZ791902.1455-NODE-1455-length-10955-cov-5.949817_pt1 | contig 10955 bp, 6 predicted proteins | sample MGYA00510149_ERZ791902 | MGnify/ENA primary metagenome ERZ791902 (study PRJEB30046, sample SAMN00792060) | human gut metagenome | study: EMG produced TPA metagenomics assembly of the A metagenome-wide association study of gut microbiota in type 2...
CCGCCGCAAGACAAAGCTTCACACCACCGATGGCGGTGTGTTTGGTCGGGACTATACCCTTACAGTAGACCTGCCTGCCATGGGCAGCTGCCTGCTGCGCCTTGCGCCGGAGGCCCCGAACCCCGATGCGGCCCGCATCAGCGCCAACAAAGCCCTGAACGCAAAGCGCCGCGCTGCCCGCAGCACAAAGGCCACAGCCAATTCCAACAAGTAATATTCGTTTCAAAATGTCCCGTCTGCGTTCAAAGCGGCGGGACATTTTGTTGTTTTCCGTGCACAGCGGCTGGACAGTGCAGATTTTGCTTGCTATACTGTAGCTGTGATATTCTGCAGCTGAGAGGTTTTTGGGATGAGTGGAATCGTTTCCCGTCTGTCTGTCCTTGGCAAGGTCTGGCTGGGCCTTGCTGCCGGGGCACTGGCGCTTATTGTATTCGGCCTTGCCGCACCGGGCAGCAGCCTGTTTTTCCCGCTGGTGAGCCTGTGGTGCAATGCAGCACTGTTTGCACTGGCGCTGCTGGTGCTGCGCCGGGCCGGTGTGGAGCTGGACCTGTTCCACAAGGCGGTGCTGGTGGGCCTGTGGGCAGCGGCCGTGCTTTACTTTTACTGGACCCTCGGCAGCCGCACCTTCCTCTACCACTGGGACTACGTAAACTACATTCTAAAGCAGTATCATGCCGAAGCCGCCTTTGCCCAGAGCACAGGCGCAGGCTTCCGGTTTCTCCTCGATTCCATCACCGAGGACTACACCAGCTTCATCACCCTGTTCACCGAGTTTCCGTTCTGCCTGAGCGGCAAGACCGGCGACGACTACGCATTCTGTCAGGTATTCAGCGTACTGCCCAGCCTGCTGGTGCTGCTGGCGGGCCTGACGGTCAAGGTGGGCCGGATGCTACGGGTAAAGAACCGGTTCTGGTATTTCCTCATCGGCTTTTCGTGGTGCGCTACCTTCCCGTTCGTGCGCATGTCGGCGGTGCTGGGCCAGCCGGACTGGTTCGGGCTGATTTTTGCCTTCATGCTTATGCTGCTCACACTGGACTACCGCTTTGACGGCATCGACCTGCCCCGCTATCTGCTCATCTTCGCCGCCACGGCGGGCATCATCCTCACCCGGCGCTGGTACTTATATTTTGTGGTGGGCTACTGCTTTGCCTACGTGCTGATGCTGGCAGTTTCCAGCATCCGGCTGGCAAAAGATGGCCAGCCCAGCCGCGCTGTGCACCGCATGGTACGGCTGGTGGTGTTCGGCCTGTGTGCGGCCGGGGCCATGGTGCTGCTGCTTCTGCCCATGGTGCGCAAAATTTTAAGCTTTGACTACGCCGGGCGCTACTCTTACTACAACTTCGGCGGCATCACGCTGGAGCTGGCCGCACAGACACTGCGCATCGGTTTGCTGAACTTCATCCTCATCGGAATGGGGCTGTGGTTTGCCGCAAAACGCCGTCTGCCTGCCCTGCCCTGCCTTGCAGGGGCAGAGCTGCAGGTGAGCCTTGTGCTGTTTACCCGGGTACAGAACACCGGCTCCCACCAGATGCTACTGTTCGTGCCTGGGTGGCTGCTGCTGTTCCTCGTTGGTTCCGCCGCACTGGCCGACGGCCTGAAAAAGCACACCGCCGTCAAGCTCTGCTACTGGGGCTTTACCATGGTGTTTGCGGTGTCCGTGCGCTGCTCGCCGCTGACCACCGTTGCTCTGCCGGGCTTTGTGGTGGATCATTTTCCCCTCAAGGCCGTGTCGGAATTCGTCCGGCTGGACAAGCTCACCTACGACCGCACCGATGCCGCCCAGATCCAGCGCGTGGACGACTGGATCGATGCCCACTGCGATGCGGAAAAGGGCGAGTTCGCCTACATGATCCCCCACGATATGCTGTACAACTCGGACATGTTCCAGTACGCCGCCCTGCCGGACATCCAGCTGCAGGGCAAGCTGGCCGCCGGCATCTCCATCCCGGGCACCCACGAGTTCCCGGTGCGGTTCTTTGAGGCGAAGTACGTGCTCACTGCAGAGCCGCTCCCCCAGACCTTTGTCAGCGGCGGTGAGCTCTCCGGCCGGTGGAATGCCCTCTTCTGCGCCGCGCGGGATGAGCACTTTACGCAGGCCGCCAGCTTTGACATGGGCAACGGCACCGTGTTCACCGTGTGGGAGCGCACCGAGCCTGCCGACCGGGCTGAGGTGGAATATTATCTGAATGCCTTCGCGCAGGAGGATGCCCTCTACCCCGAAATGTTCTCGCAGGTGGCGGAAGCCTGGCTTGCCGGACATGGACTTTAAATTGCAAACGCTTTGGATATAAAAGGAGTATTTCCCATGGAACAGAATGCAAACGCCCTGCCCAAGGTCACGCTGGGCCAATACAAGGGGCTGGAATTCACCCGCCGGGTGCGCCCGGTATCGGAAAAGGCCGTGGAGCTGGAGGCGGCGAACCTCACCCGCACCCACGCCCCCTTTCTGCCGGTGGAGCTGCCCGCCGCACGCGGGATGCGTGTAACGCTGGATTTTGAGGGCTTCATGGACGGCGCACCCATCCCGGACAGCCGAATGGAAAACGTCACGGTGGTGCTGGGCACCGGTCAGCTGATGCCCGCCGCCGAGGATGCCGTGTACGGCCACAGGGCAGGCGAGAGCTTCCGGTTCGATTTTACCTATCCCGCCGAGTTCCGGGTGCCGGAGCTTTCCGGCAAAACAGCACAGTTCGCCATCACCCTGCACACCGTGGAGCAGAAGCAGCCTGTACCGCTGGACGATGCCTTTGCCAAGACACTGGGCTTTGATACGGTGGATGCCCTGAAGGAGAGCATCCGCGAAAAGAAGCGCCGCTCCCACGAGGCCAACGCCGACCGCATTGCCGGTGCCGCCCTGCTGGATATGGCCGGGGCGAACCTGACGGCGGAGCTGAACGGTGCTGTTCTGGATCAGAACGCGGAGAGGGACATGAACGCCCTGCGCGACCGGCTGCGCCGCAGCAAGATGACCATGGAGCTGTACTGCAAGGCAGGCCAGACCACACCGGACGAGGTGCGCGCCGCCTTCCGCCGGGACGCAGAGCGCAAGATGCGCAGCATCCTTGCCGTGCGGGCCATTGCCGAAGCAGAACAGATCACCGTGTCCAACGCCGAGGTGGATGCCGAATACGCCCGCCTTGCCAAGCTGCACGATACCCCGGAAGCCGAGATCCGCAATGTGCTCAGCCGGGACGCTGTGGCCTCTGCCGTGACCACCCAGAAGGTGCAGCGTTTCCTGATCGACCACGCAAACATCACTTCGGTTGTGGAAAAGGAGTAAACTATGGGCTTTTTTACACGCACCGCGATGGATATGCTGATGAAAACTACCCATCCCGAGATCAACCGCCGCCAGTGCTGGAACCTGCATCCCCATCGCAAGCCCTGCACCGAGTGCAAGGATATCTGCCCCTATGGTGAACAGATCTTTACCCGCCCGAACCTTGTGAAGGACTGGGACCCCTGTACCGAGTGCGGCCTGTGCGTCTCTGCCTGCCGCAGCGGCTGCATCATCCCTTCGCCGGAGCAGGTGCAGCGGGACACCTCTGCCGCCGATACCGACAATGACACCATCTGGATCGGCTGTGAAAAATCCACCCGCAAAAATAGCGTGGTGCGCACCTGCATTGCGGCCCTCACATGGGAGACGCTGGCCTACCTTGCCCTGAACAAAAAGATCGTGCTGGACCTGACCCCCTGCGGTGAATGTGAGAACGACCTGTGCGCCGCCCAGCTGCGCAAGGAGCTGACAAGGCTTGTGGATTTCTTTGGCCAGCCCATGTTCGAGGCACGGTTCACTCTGGCCTACGAGCAGGACGAAGCGCCCTATCACGTAAAGGAGCTGAGCCGCCGCGAAATGTTTGAGCAGGTGAGCCACGGCTCCAAGAGCGGCACCAAAAAGCTGCTGCAGATGCTGCCCGGCCTGCACAGCGAGGACGACGGCGGTGTGGATTTCCGCCTTTTGCTGCACCAGCGCACAAAGCAGCTGAAGGCATCCATGGAAACGCCGCTGAAGTACGGCTACTACCTGCCCAACTTTACCGATAAATGCTTTGGCTGCGGCAAGTGCGAAAAAGCCTGCCGCGCCGGTGCGCTGAAGCTGGAGGACCTGCCCGACGGCCAGACCCGCATCGTCATCACGCCGTGGAAGTGCAGCGAGTGCGAGGTGTGCGTGGCCTCCTGCTCCAACCATGGCATCGACGGCATGAAGCTGCGCCAGCTCACCACCCTTGGCCCGGTAAGTGTACACAAATGCACCAAGACCCTGTGCAAGGAATGCGGCAAGCCCATTGCGCCGGGCAGTGTGGATGGTGTGTGCACCGTGTGCCGCATCAAGGCCCGCACCAAAAAGCGGCAGGAAGAAGCCGCTGCCAAGGCAAAGCAGCTGCGGGAGGAGCGGGAAGCCAAAAAGGCTGCCGAGGAGGCCGCAAAGGCAGCAGAGGAAGCCGGTGCCGCTGTTTCTGCCGAGACCGCTGCCGCCCCCGCGGAAACCGCCGTGGCCGCTGCCGTGCCTGCTGCGGCCGGTTCCGTCATCACAGCACTGACCCCGGAAAAAGCAGCCCCCGCCGCGCTGGACGAAGCCCCTGCTGCCGCACCGGAAAACACCGCAGAAAAGGATGTGCCCGACACACCGAAAAACGATTGACGGCGCACAGATTCAATGCTATACTGACCATAAGACCACGCACCGTGGCCACCGACTGTTACAAAGGGGTAACGGAGCTATTTCCGTTACCCCTTTCTTATCCCAAAGCACGAAGCAAGCTTTTGCCAAGATCTTACGAAAGAAGGATTTTACTATGGCTCATTCCATCTCCCGCCGCCAGTTCCTGCAAGGCAGCGGCGCAGCCGTCCTTTCTGTAGCAGCGGCTGGTCTGCTGAGCAGCTGCGGCGGCTCTTCCGCTTCCAATGGCGGCAGCACCGGCGCTGCCGGCAGCAGCTCCACCTACACCGTGCTGTATTCCCGTCAGCCCGCCACCCTGAACTATCTGGTCTGCTCAGCTGACCCGGACCTTTACCACGGCACCCAGTGCATCGACACGCTGGTGGAGTACGACAACTGCGGCAAGATCCGGGAGGGCCTTGCCACTGCTTGGGAGTGGGATGCCGACAGCCTGACCTGGACCTTCCACCTGCGGGATGAGAACTGGGTGAACTGCAACGGCGAGGTGCTTGGCCCTGTGACCGCGCAGGACTTTGTGGATGCGCTGGCCTATGTGCTGGACCCGGACTACGCATCCTCCACTGCAAGCCTTGTCACCCCCTATGTGGCCGGTGCGGACGACTACTATAACTACTGCGTTTACCGCAACAACGCCAATAACGGCACCGTGGCCGAGGACGGCACCACCTACGCCATTGATGCCAACGGCACCGTGACCGCCGCTGCCGCCGACGGCACCAACACCGAATACCCGGCTGTGGATTTTTCCACAGTGGGCGTGAAGGCTGTGGACGACCACACCCTGACCTACACGTTGAACTTCGACTTTCCTGGCTTCCTCAGCCTGTTGAGCTATGCTCCCTACGAGCCTGCCTACGGCCCGCTGCTGGAGGAGTTTGCCGACCAGTTCTGCACCAGTGCCGAGACCGCCTGCAGCTGCGGCGCGTTCTATCTGGCCGAGTACACTCCGCTGGAAAACTGGGTGATGAAGAAGAACCCCGAAAACTACGATGCCGACAGCGTTTACATCGACACGGTGCGCTACATCTACAATCAGGAAGAGCTGATCAGCGGCCCGGAGATGGTCAAGCGCGGCGAGATCGATCAGGCTACCATCAGCTCCGACATTCTGGACAGCTGGCTGGCCGACGACACCACCAAGGACATGGTTTCCATGGAGCGCCCGGAAACCGGCAAGAGCTACTTCTACATCTTCAACTTCCTGCCCTACCGCCACGAGTTCTCAAACTGGACCGTGACCGGCGTGGATGCCCAGTACGAGCCGGACAATTGGGCCAAGGCCATCAACTCCACCAACTTCCGCAGGGCTTTCCTGTATGCCATCAATCCGTCTGTGACGCTGGCCGTCACCGCGCCGGAAGGCTACGATAACTACAAGCTGCACACCATCACTCCGCCGTCCTTCTGTGCCAACAGCAAAGGCGTGGATTATACTGAGTGCGGCGGCCTTGCAAACCTCTCCGACTTCTTTGACGAAGCCAAGGCCAAAGAGTACCGTGATGCCGCCGTGGAAGAGCTGACCGCCGCCGGTGTCACCTTCCCCATCAAGATCCAGTATCCGTACAACCCCGCTGTGGTGGACTGGGACAAGCAGTGTCAGGTGTTCAAGCAGCAGGTGGAAGCCGTGCTGAACGACGGCTTCGACTTCATCAGCATCATCATCACGCAGGGTCCGTCCGACAACTTCCTGAATGCGGTGCGCCGGGTGGGTGCCTACCAGCTGATGTCCTACTACTGGGGTGCCGATTACTCCGACCCCGAGACCGAGGTGTACCCCTTCTATCAGGAAGCCGGCGACCGCGGCACCTGCTACAGCTTCCTGCGCACCGGCGTGGAGGACGGCATCGTGACCGGCGAGACCGCCGAACTCGTGATGCAGTACATGTCCATGGTGGAGAACGCCAAGACCATCACCGAAGATCTGGATGCCCGGTACGAAGCCTTTGCGGATGCCGAAGCCTTCCTCATTGAGAACGCGCTGGTCATCCCGCTGGGGATGCCGGTGCCGCCTTACATCGCCACCCGCCTGAACCTGTGGGAGGGACAGTACGCGCCTACAGGCCTTTCCACCAACCGTCTGAAGGGCGTGCACATCCTCGACCACTATGTTTCCATGGAGGAGTATAACGCCAACCGGGATGCGCGGTGAGTTTTTGATTTGAATATCCTCCGCTGACGCTCTGGATGTTTTTCAGCAGAAATTTATTTTTAGTTGTAAATCGGAAAAATCTGCGGATTTTTCCGATTTACTTTTTCACCGGAAGGGCCGCAGCGGAAAACGGCATTTCAACAACTTTCGATCAAAAAACGACAAATCACTTTCCAAACGTAAGATTTTGCGTTATTCTATATTTATCTGTATTTATAAAGAAAAGAGAGGTTCACGGCTATGGTGCAATATCTCGCAAAACGCATCGGGCGTTCCATTCTGACCCTGTTCGTCATTGTGACGCTGGTGTTCTGCCTGCTGCGGCTCATGCCGGTGGAAGGCTACTTTGCAAACTACGAAAAAATGACCGAGGCACAGATCCAGGCCGGTTTGCAGTCCATGGGCCTGCTGGACCCGCTGCCGGTGCAGATCGGCCATTTCTGGCGGGATGCGCTGCACGGTGATCTGGGCGTGAGCCACATTTACAAGCTCAACGCTCCCGTGACCAAGATCCTTGCCCAGAAGCTGCCCATTTCCATCGAAATGGGTGTGCTGGCCATGCTGCTGAGCCTTGTGCTGGGCATCCCGCTGGGCCTTGTCATGGGCCGTTATAAGGGCCGCTGGCCGGATAAGCTGGGCACGGCATTCATCGTGCTCATTCAGGCGGTGCCTGCGGCAGTGTACTTTTTGTATATCCAGATGTACGGCACCACCGCCATGGGCGTGGGCCTGCTGTTCGATGCCTCCAACTGGCGCTATTGGGTGCTGCCGGTGTGCAGCATGAGCCTTGCAAACCTTGCATTCTACGCCATGTGGCTGCGCCGCTATATGGCGGACGAGAGCAACAAGGACTACGTCAAGCTGGCCCGCGCCAAGGGCGTGAGCGAGAACAATATCGCCCTGCACCACGTATTCCGCAACGCCATGGTGCCACTAGTGCAGTACATTCCCTCCGCATTCCTGAACACCGTCGTCGGCTCCATCTACATCGAAAGCCTGTACAGCATCCCGGGCATGGGCGGCCTGCTGGTCACCTGTGTGCAGCGCCACGACAACACCATGGTGCAGGGCATCGTGCTGCTGTACGCCTGCGTGGGCATCATCGGCCTGATCCTGGGCGATCTGCTCATGGTGCTCATCGATCCCCGCATCAGCTTTGGCAAGAAAGAAGGTGGCCGATAATGCTGTTCCACATGAAAGACCAGAAGGCAGCTGTGCTGGAAAACGACCTGAACAAGCTGCAAAAGGACGGCCCCGCTGTCTGGGCCAGCCTGCCGGAAGACGAGCTGTTCACCCCTGCCGGCTTCAGCGAAGAGCAGGCCGAGGCAACGGCCTACTCCAACTACAGCTACTGGGGCAGCACGTTCCGCGCCTTCTTCAAGAACAAGATGGCCGTGGCGCTCCTCATCGCGCTGGTGGCCGTGGTGGCTTTTGCCTTCATGCAGCCCCATCTGCCCGGCCAGGTGGACCCCAACCTCTGTGAGGTGGACCCCGCCACCGGCATCCAGTACCGCAACATCGCCCCCGGCCAGCAGGGTTTCATCTGGGGTTCCAACGCCATCGGCCAGGACCTGTGGGCCCGCATTTGGGCCGGTGCCCGCACCAGCCTGACCATCGCCTTCTTCGTGGCCATGATCGAGGCCGTGGTGGGCATCACCGTGGGTGTGCTGTGGGGCTATGTCCGCCAGCTCGACTTCTTCTTCACCGAGCTGTACAACATCTGCGACAACATCCCCTCCACCATCATCCTGATCCTGATCTCCTACGTGGCTTCCCCCAGCATCCAGACGCTGATTCTGGGCATGTCGCTCACGGGCTGGATCGCCATGGCGCGCTTCATCCGCAACCAGATCCTGATCATCCGCGACCGCGACTACAACGTTGCCTCCCGCTGCATCGGCACCCCCACCTCCCGCATCGTGCTGCGCAACCTGCTGCCCTATCTGGTGTCGGTCATCATGCTGCGCATGGCGCTGACCATCCCCGCCGCCATCGGCAGCGAGGTGTTCATCACCTACATCGGTCTGGGCCTGTCGGTGGAGACGCCCTCGCTGGGCAACCTCATCAACGACGGCCGCAAGGTCATGATGCAGGCGGGCCTGCGGTATCAGCTGCTCTACCCCACCATCATCCTGAGCTTTGTCACCATCGCGTTCTACCTCATCGGCAACGCCTTCTCGGACGCTGCCGACCCGAAGAACCACATGCAGTAAGGAGGGACAGAAGATGGAAAAGAATCAGCTGATCCTTTCGGTCAAGGATTTGAACATCCAATTCAACCTGCGTGGAAAAGCGCTCCACGCCATCCGCGGCATCGACCTGGACATCTACCACGGCGAGGTCCTCGCCATCGTGGGCGAGTCCGGTTCGGGCAAGAGCGTGTTCACCAAGAGCTTCATGGGCCTGCTGGACGCCAACGGCTCCATTTCCAGCGGCACCATCGACTACTTCGGTGCCGACGACGGAAAGCCCATCCGCCTGTCCGACCTGAAAAAGGAAAAGGACTGGCTCCGGGTGCGCGGCCACGAGATCGCCATGATCATGCAGGACCCCATGACCAGCCTGAACCCGCTGAAGACCATCGGGGCACAGATCATGGAAGCCGTTGCCCTGCATCAGGGCTTAAAGGGTGCTGCCGCCAAGGAAAAAACGCTGGAATACCTGCGGGATGTGGGCATCTCTGACCCGGAAAAGCGCTTTAAGCAGTACCCGCACGAGTTCTCCGGCGGCATGCGCCAGCGTGTGGTCATTGCCATTGCAGTGGCCTGCAGCCCCAAAATTCTGATCTGCGACGAGCCTACCACCGCACTGGACGTGACCATTCAAGCCCAGATTTTGCAGCTTTTGAAGGAGATGCGGTTCAAGTACGATCTGACCATCGTCATGATCACCCACGATCTGGGCGTTGTGGCAAACATTGCAGACCGCGTGGCTGTGATGTACGCAGGCGACATCGTGGAGATCGGCACTGCTGACGAAATTTATTACGATCCCCGCCACCCCTATACATGGGCACTGCTTTCCAGTATGCCCCAGATGGGCGTGAAGGGCGAGGACCTGTTCAACATCGTAGGCACACCGCCAAACCTGTTTGCGGAAATTCGCGGTGATGCTTTTGCCCCCCGCAACCCGCAGGCGCTCAAGATCGATTTTGTCAAGCGCCCGCCTTACTTTACCGTATCCCCCACCCACAAGGCCAAGACATGGCTGCTGGACCCCCGGGCACCCAAGATCGAGCCGCCTGCTGCGGTAAAAATGCTGCGAGAGGAGGGGCTGTAAGATGGAAAATAAACGCGAAGTTCTTGTGGAAGTGAACCACCTGAACGTAACCTACGGCTCCGGCAAAAAAGCATATGAAGCTGTGCAGGATGCCAACTTTAAAATTTATAAGGGCGAGACCTTCGGCCTTGTAGGCGAAAGCGGCAGCGGCAAAACTACCATTGGCCGCGCCATCCTGCGCATCCTGCCCACCTCCGGCGGCGAGATCCTCTATAAGGGTCAGAAGATCAACGGCAGAATTTCCCGCCAGCTGGACAGGCAGATCATCAAAGAGATCCAGATGATCTTTCAGGACCCGCAGTCCTCGCTGAACGAGCGCGCCAAAGTGAGCTATATCGTGGGCGAGGGCCTGCAGAACGTCCGGCCTGATCTTTCCACCGCCCAGCAAGAGGAGAAGGTGCGTCAGGCTCTGCTGGACGTGGGTCTGCTGCCGGAATTTGCCTCCCGCTTCCCGCACGAATTTTCCGGCGGACAGCGCCAGCGCATCGGCATTGCCCGGGCCCTGATCGTGGAGCCGGAGTTCATCGTTGCCGATGAGCCCATCAGCGCACTGGATATGTCCATCCGTGCACAGGTGCTGAACCTGCTGCGCCGCCTGCAGAAGGAACGCGGCATCACCTACCTGTTCATCGCCCACGATCTTTCCGTGATGCGCTACATCTCCGACCGCATCGCCGTCATCCACAAGGGCCGCATCGTGGAGCTGGCCGAAGCTGAAGAGTTGACGGTCCACGCCATCCACCCCTATACCCGCAGCCTGCTTTCCGCCATTCCCATGCCGGACCCCCGCCGGGAGCGGCAGAAAAAGCTGCTGGTCTACGACCCCGCCATGCACGACTACTC
>ERZ791902.1456-NODE-1456-length-10941-cov-13.853482_pt1 | contig 10941 bp, 7 predicted proteins | sample MGYA00510149_ERZ791902 | MGnify/ENA primary metagenome ERZ791902 (study PRJEB30046, sample SAMN00792060) | human gut metagenome | study: EMG produced TPA metagenomics assembly of the A metagenome-wide association study of gut microbiota in type 2...
TTTTTAATGTACTCTTGGCGCAGTATCTGCCCTATATCCTTTTTGATCTGACCGTAAATTACCATTCTCCGATATTTCGGTGCAAACACAACATGGTATTGACATCTCCACGTGGTATGGCTTAAACTATCTACGTCTTTGTTATCTTTCATTTCAAAGATAAACCTCCCTGTTCCTAGAATGTGGTTGGCAAACCCACACTCTATTCTACGGGGAGGTTTCTCTTTGTCTAGGGCTAAAGCCGTTTTTTATTCCACCAGCGAAGCTGGTGGTTGTCGCTCGCTCAAGCTACCCAATAGAAAAACCGCCCCGGCTTCCTGTCATGGAAACCGGGGCAGTTCGTTCCGTTTATTGATGCTCTTTCAGGCGCTCAACGCCAATCAACTGGCATTCAGTTTTTTGAAGTTTTAGTCATATCTGTATTTAGAGGACTTTCCGTACACTTTCCGGAGCGATTTTTTCAGGCTGACCACCATTTCTTTGATGATCTTTGCCTCATCGGCAGAGCAATCTGCAAGCTGTTCGGTCATCCAGCTGTCGAACACCGGCTTTGCTTTTTTGATCTCGATGCACAGCAGTTCGTCCGCCGAGCAGTCCAGCGCGTTGATGATGTCGATCAGCGTTTTCAGGCTGGGCACGGAGTTTCCGGTCTCGATATGGCTGATGTGCGTGACCACCACGCCGACCTCATTGGCCAGCTGCTCCTGCGTCATGCCCTTTGCAAGGCGGCAGGCACGGATGCGTTTTCCGATGTCGGCGTAGTCCACCATAGTACAAGTACCCTCCGTTTTGTGAAGTGATACTTGTATTGTATGTGCAATCGACCGAGATTGTAATAACCTGAAAGTGCAGTGGACTCATAAATACTGATCGTTCAGAAATACTTTAACTTCCTGCTTTCCGTCAATCGTTGTCACAGCAGTAATGGCATCCGGGCGGAAGGAGTCTCCCGGATAATGCATCTCCAATTTCAGATTGACTTTTTTCCCAGCTTCCACTTCCTGTGCCAGTTTATTCTCAAAATTTTTGAATTCGTTCCGATTTAGTCCAGAATCCTGCGGAATGAGATTTTCCAAATCGTTTGCCCCACCAAAGCGGTCTGCAATCGCGTGTCCACGGTCATCTGTGCTTTTTTCATATCCTTTACCGATGTCATGGATGCTGTCTTTAATTTGCAGACGACCATCATGCTCTTTCAGATGCAGGTCTCCTTCGGCTGTAAACAACCTTCCAAGGTGATCGGTAGTATACTCATATCCGTTTCTTTTATACTCTGCATCCGACAAAAGATCCTGCTCCATACGGTACGGCATTCCATCATCGTTATTTTTGTATTCCAGCTCTTTTTCTAGCTCTGCAAATGACTTTTCCGTAGCAGCATCCAGTTTTTCTTCTGCCTTTTCTATCCCGCCTTTCTGTAGACGCTCAAATGACCGTTTGACGACATCATCCAACCCAATGTGCATTTTTGCTTCCATCGGTTCCGTTTCTGAGATTTCTCGCCTCACAGCACACGACCTCCCTGCTGTTCAAAATTCGTCCTTAGATTTTCTACAGCCTTTGCATCCGGGTTCAGGCTCATGCCCATGCTTATCACGCTATTCAGCACCCAGTCTGCGGCAGCAGCTTTCAGGCCGTACTGTCCCTGCAACTGTTCCAGAAATTCTTTACGGGGTGTGAACGATTTTTCGGCTGCGGCACAGTAATCAACGACCGTGCTGATTCCGCCAAAGAAATCAAACACAGCTTTCCGGGTCTTAGCCACATCCAGTTCGCCGCCTGCAAAGACCTGTTCCAGGTAGCGGCCGTCCTCCGGCTTCAACATCATCTCATGGCGTTTCAGCCAGAGCTTCAGCTGCTCCATCTCCGAAATGCTCAGCGGTTCCAGCTCTTTGCCCGCTGCCAGTTGTCCAAATACAAACTCTGCGTTGATTTCATGCGGCATTTTTGAGGGTTTGTGGTAAACAGCATTTTCCGGTATGGGATACGCCTCAATCTTGCAGAGCACCGCCTCCGGCCACTCATTCTGGTAAACGGCAGCCACACCCAGCGGCAGCTTGGACAATTCGTCGATCTGTGCCTCCTTCAGAGCGGCAGACTTGCCTACCAGCTTGCGATCTTCTTCGTCCGGCAGACGCAGGATGATTTTCGTGTTGGTGTTGCGGATGACCGACATATCCAGCAGGCCGGGAGCCTGGTCTGCAATGATAAAACCCTCGCCGTAAGTACGCATCTCCGCAATGGCATTTGCCAGCATTTCCACCGACTTGCCCTGCAGATTTGCCCCTTCCTGCAACTGTTCCGCCGACGTCTTGCGCAGCAGATTGTGCGCCTCTTCCAGCACGGTAACATGGCGCAGTCTGCTGTTCATCTCGCTGCCACACATCCGGTATTCCTGCAGCTTCATGACCAGAATGCCCATCAGCAGCGATTTTGTCTCCATCGACCCCACCCTGCTCAGGTCCACGACCACATTGCAGTCAAACAGCTCTGCGTCGCTCAGCGCGTCCTCTGCGCAGAACACACTGCCGTAAATGCCGTTGGTCAGCGACTTCACACGGGTACACAAAGCGCCCACATAATCGCTCTGGGTGTCCTTGGAGTAGTGCGATTCCTCAATGACGCCCGGCAGAATATCCAGCAGGTCAAAGAAGGTCGGGAAAACCCCCTTTTCACTTTCCGAATTGCGCAGATCCCAGCCTGCTTTCTGGTAGCTGCGCTCGATGGCATCCTTCAGCACGGCAGGCATGGCCGCATACATGGGCCAGCAGGCATTGAAGATTTCCACCAGACGGTCGATATGTTCCAGAATGTGGATGTCCTGCGGGAACGCAAAGGGATTGATGCGCAGCAGCGGAGTTTCTCTGGGGTTGGTGCCGAACACCTTTACATCCGCGCGGCTGCCGAACACATTCTTGTACTCGCCCTTGGCCGGTTCCACCACAAGAAACGACGTCCGTCCATCCTTTGTTATCTCGTCCAGAAGATGGTAGACTGCGTTGGACTTGCCCGTACCCGTAGAGCCTGTGACAAAGGTATGGGAGGCCATTGCCTGCCGGTTCAGGATAAGGTCCGCTTTTTCCTCCCTGCCCATATGGTAGATTTTGCCCAGCTCCATCTTGTCCGCATCCGGCACCGTTTCGTCCGGCACATTGCGGCCGAACTCCGCGTGCTCGATGATTGGCAAGCCGTGCACTGAGCGGGTGGGCAAGCCAAGGTGCATCGGAAGTTCCCGCCCACTGACCAGTGTTGCTGGCGTGTAAAGCAGGCTGTCCGGCGCACCCGCCCACAGCGGACGGGCAAAGACCGGGTGCATGAATCGCTTGAGGTACTCCCGCAGCTGGGCCACCTGTGCCTCATCGTTCTGCCAGACATTCACAGCGCCGCTCTCCACCGAGGAGCCCTCACCCACCATCAATGCACGGTAAGTATTGGCCGCAAGTATCGCCGTGGACGGGGTAGACGAAAGGAAATAAGCCGCACATTTATAACAGCCGTAATCCTCGCTTTCCTTGGCGCGCTTGAGCTGGTTTTCAATGCGTTCCAGCAATTCTTCCACCGATTTGTTGCACAGCTCGACCTGCTGGGTACGGCCCATGCCGCGGGTGTCTGTTGTGCCGTGGCTCTCCTGCTGGCTGGTGGTGTCCGATGTTCCATGCGACGTCCCATCGGAGGTGCTGTGCGAAGTGCCGGTCTGCTCGGTGGCAGAGTGGCTGGTACCCCACGAGTTGTTTACGCCCATGGAGCCGCCGATGTTCCGGGCAATGCTGTTGAAAGCCGTTCTGGATGGTGCCATGCCTCCTATGGCCCTGCCAGCCGTGCCCAGCAGCGGTCCAATAACAGCACCTGCCACCGGAATCGCAACCGAGGCTACTGCGCCGCCCAGACCCAGAATGCCTGCAATGCCGCCAGCCACCGGCGAGACCTTTGTGACCGAGGTGCCGGAGCTGCTGCCGACACCGCCGTTGATGCCGCCGCTGACCCCTTTCGTTTTCTGGGTGCCATCCGTCACCGAGGAGGACTGATTCGTGCCGTCCGTTGTGGTTGTGCTGACGGTATCGCTGATGGTGTGGGAGGTCCCGCTGCACAGGCTCTCCATCACAGCCGTGCTCTGATTCTCGCTATAGGACCATGTGCTCTTGCGGAAGGGCGAAAGACTGCTGTAGAGGTTTTCGTACCCGCTGCGTATCTCCGCCTGCGTTTCCGCCGAGACAGGCTCTGCCAAAAACAGCGCCGTGTACACCTCGCCGTCCATCGCATCCATAAAACGCTCGATGCCCTGCACAAAAGCTTTGTCTTCCGTCCTGGATTTATCCCGCAGTGCCGCCACGCAGGACACCGAGGCCACAGCTTCCTGCGTATCGCCAAAGGCGCCGTCCAGCAGTTCTTTTTCCTCCTGCCGCGGAATGCCTCTTGTCTCAGAGCCGGGGAAGTTGGAGCTTAGCACCTTTTGCAGAGCCTTGCTGGAAGTATCCAGATCGCGGCTCTTCATGTTCTTTTTCAAAGGGTCCTCACGGACACCCAGATAGATATTCGCGCCGACATTCTCCTCCGGCACATCGATCATCACCGCCAGACTGCAGCCCTGCGCCATGCTGGAATAGTACACCGTAGAAAGCTTCTGGAACATATCCTCGCCCTTTTTCAGGGTCAATTTCTGCAGCTGGAACAGCTGGATGCACTGGGCAGGGTCCTGCACGTCCAGCATCTGCTGGGAAAGCTCCACCATGCCATAGTTCTGCAGTTCCGTCAGATATTTTTTATATACCAGATGGTCTGCAAGGGTCAGCTGGTCCGTCAGGTCATTCAGCGACCGCTGCGCGGAAAGCTGCTGTTTTTCAAGCACCTCAAGCTCGTCTGCCATGATTTATTTTCCTTTCTGCTGTCAACTGTTCAAAAACTTCCAGATCAGGGCAGCTCCGCCCAGTGCCGCACCGGCTGCGACGGCAGAGCCAAGGCCGCTGCCCTGCATTCTGTCAATGGCGCTCTTTGCGCTTTCATTGCCCTGCTCAGCCGCTTTTTTGTACCATTGCATGGCTTGTTCTTTATCCTGCGTCACTCCGTATCCATTTTCATAGAACACGCCAAGCTTATATTGGGCACTTGCAAATCCCTGATCTGCCGCTTTCCGGTACCACTCCGCCGCAGTTGCTTTCAATAGTGTCACACCATCGCCATATTCGTAACAGATACCCAGGCTGTACTGCGCCGTAGCATTCCCTTGCTCTGCAGATTTGCGGTACCATTCCGCTGCCCTGACAGGGTCTTTTGTTACACCTTCTCCTGTCTTGTAGCAATAGCCAAGAATACACTGCGCATCCGCATCACCCTGGTCTGCGGCTTTCCGATACCATTTCGCCGCTTCTTCTTTGTTCTGTGCCACGCCATATCCATCGTCATATAATATTGCAAGATTGAATTGAGCTCTTGCATATCCCTGCTCTGCGGCTTTTCGATACCACTCCGCTGCCTTGGCAAGGTCTTTTTCAACGCCTTTTCCGCTCTCATAAAAATAGCCGAGATTGCACTGTGCCCGCGCATATCCCTGCTCCGCAGATTTACGGTACCACTCCGCTGCCTTGGCAAGGTCTTGTGTCACACCCCAACCACACTTATAGCAGTAGCCAAGATTGCATTGTGCCGTAGCATATCCCTGCTCTGCAGATTCACGGTACCACTCCGCTGCCTTGGCAAGGTCTTTTTCAACGCCTCTTCCGTTCTCATAAAAATAGCCGAGATTGCATTGTGATATCATATCACCCTGTTCCGCAGCTTTGCGGTACCACTCGGCTGCTTTGGAAAGGTCTTTTGTTATGCCTTTGCCATACTCATAGCAGTAGCCAAACATATTCTGCGCATCCACATTGCCCTGATTTGCCGCTTTCTCGTACCATTTCGCAGCTTCCCAATAATTCGTCTTTACACCATAGCCATAATAAAAGCAATCACCAAGCAGATTCTGCGCCTTTGCAACGTCTTGCTCTGCCGCTTTCCGAAACCATTTCACGGCCTCTTCATTATTCTCTTCTACACCATAACCATAATAATAGCACTCTCCCAGCATACACTGTGCATTTGCGACGTCCTTCTCTGCCGCTTTGCGATACCACTTTACGGCCTCTTCATTATTCTCTTCTATGCCATCTCCATAATAATAACACTCGCCCAAAGCGAATTGCGCTTTCGCATCGCCCCTCTCTGCCGCTTTGCGATACCACTCCACCGCCTTGACAAGGTCTTTTGTTACACCATCTCCATACTCATAGCAATCGCCGAGTCTACATTGCGCCTGTGCAAGCCCTTGCTCTGCGGCTTTCCGGTACCACTCCGCTGCCTTGACAAGGTCTTTTGTTACGCCTTCTCCATATTTATAGCAGTAGCCAAGATTACATTGCGCCTGTGCAAGCCCTTGCTCTGCCGCTCTCTCGTACCATTCAGCGGCCTGAGCAGGGTCTTCCACTACGCCTTCTCCATTCGTATAGCAAACGCCCAGATTGTTCTGCGCTCTTGCATTGCCCTGTTTTGCCGCCTTGCTGTAGCATTCAAATGCCTGCTCCAAGTCTTTTGCGACACCTGTGCCATGAGTATAGCAGTCACCCAGTTTTTTCTGTGCCTCCGCATAGCCCTGCACTGCCGCCTTACGGTACAGTTCTGCGGCCTTTGCCTCGTCCTTGCCGACGCCGTCACCGGCCTCATAGCACACACCCAGCTCATACTGTGCTTCCGGGCATTCCTGCTCCGCCGCTTTGGTGTACCACTTCACAGCCGCCACATTGTACGAGAGTTCCGCATACAGCCGCCCGGTCATATACTGGGCCGTCACATTTCCCTGAGTCGCCGCCGCTTCGTACCATCTGCGGGCCTCTTTGTCGTCCTTTTCAACGCCCCGAGCCTGATAATAGCACTCGCCCAGTGCGCACTGTGCCTCGGCATTGCACTGCTCTGCGGCCTTTTTGTACCACACGACCGCATTTTCTTCGTTTTTTTCCACACCCGTGCCGTTCTGATAGCACCGTGCCACCTCAAACTGTGCCTCGGGGTGTCCGTAATCTCTGGCCGCGACCATGTACTGCTGGAACGCCATTTCCGCATTGCCTGCCTGCTGATTTTTCTTAGCCTCCTGCAGGTAGTCCTGCACAGTCTTCTTTTTTGTTTCCTGCTGTGCTTCCTCGCCCAGGCAGAAGCGCTCCACGCACTCCATAAACTCCTGCTTTTTGTCCTCCGGGCCGTTGAACAGGAAACTGTACGCGGCATCCTTCTCTCCGCCGAAATCCATTTCCTTTATCTCAGCGCCCAGTCCGCCCCACTTCACGCGGCCCGCAGCCGGTTCAAACCACTCCTCGACGGGCTTTGCCTTCACGGCTTTCGGGATTTCCATCGGCTTTCCGCCCACGCGGACAGACTCCAGCTTGTCCGTAAAACACACTTCCACCTGAATTTCGCTCATATTCTATCGCTCCTTATGGTTTTATAATCTTTAATGTAATCTCCCTGACTTCTCACCCACATCTGGATGCCCGTGCCAAACACCTCAGCTTCCACGATCCAGCCCTTTTCCGTCACCTGCAAAACCTTTGCAGTGGGCAGTCGGTCGAGCACCGATTCCAGACTCGGCCCGGTATACTCGAACCGGATGGTCTGCAACTCGCCGCCGTACATGAACTGGATGCGCTTGCGCATCTCGCCCTCCTGAAAGCGGTCGGTGTACCGCTGGGCAAAGTGCCGGTCGAGGGTCTTATAGTTCTGGATACGGTCGATGCGGTAAATGGTCGGAGAATTATCCTGTGGATTTTTGAAGTGTTTGTCCTTGTCGATGCCCTCAATAAACGCTGCCAGATAGAAATAATATTCGCTGAATAAAATACCTACTGGCTCGATGGTACGCACTCGCGTTTCGCCATCATGGGTGCGGCAGTAGGTAATTTCCATAACATTGTGATTTTCTACTGCCGTGCCGATCTCCCACAGGCTCTCGATAAACTTCCGGCCATGCTGCGGCTCAACGTAATGGAAGCGTTCGTTGCTGATGAGGTCTTTGACCTGATTCAACCGGTCCAGCGGTGTACAGGCCAAGATCAGCTTATCCAGAATCGGGAACATCTCCTCCTTGACCATGGAGCGGCTTTCCAGCAGGATCTTGCACACTGCCAGAATCTCGCTGCTGGTGAGGAAGCGTGAAAGCGTATCATCCAGCAGATAGCCGCCTTTTGTGGAGTTGTATAAAATCTCCCGGCGCGGCTCGCTGTCTGCAAAATGGTTGCGCAGGGTATCAAGGTCGCGCTGGATGGTTTTTTCGCTGACACCGAAGCGGTCAGCAGTCTGTTGTTTGTTCAGCACCCCGCCCTGTACCAGCACCTGTTGGATATAGAGTATACGGTCCAATCTACTATTACGCACGGTTTATTCTCCTTCTCTGCTCATTGTAACACAACACAACTATCCCTGCAATTCTTTGTGTGAACTTTTGTCGTTTTACAGAATTACAAAAAAATTTTGTCTCTTTTGCACAACCCCAGTATACAAAAAAAGATGGACAGCCTGTCTGTCCATCTTCTATAGCCGTTTGCGTTTTTAATGCACAAGCAACATCCGCAAACTGCATATCGCAAATATGCCGTTTTGATTGGCGCTATCTTTGAAAATTGCGATAAAAAGTCAAGGTAGACTATTCTTAAATTGCCAGCCTCTTTTGAAGCGATATGCACTGTTCATCAGTTCATCTGTGATGGTGTAAAGCGCCCGGCGTGGCGAACCATATCCGCCAATCAGCCCAATCACAATCGCAAGGTTCAGCACAAATGCAATGCTCAACAGCACCATCAAAAATTTTTTCATACGCTCTTCTCCTATTTGACTTATTTTTCTGCCCCTATTATACAGATTGGGCTGGACGGTATGGTTGTCCATCCTACACATGCCACAAAAAAGGAACACGGCATTCTCATTTTGAATGTACAAAGGGTGCGCTCTCACAAGGGATGCCCCGGCACTCATCGTCATGCCAGACATCGTAGGCATACAGACCGTCCGGGACAGTATCTCTCTTGATGCGGATGCTGGTAAACAGCGCAGGCTTTCCGCAAACCGTGATCTCCTCGTAGCGTTCGGTCATTGCATGAAAGATCATAATCTGTCTCCTTATATAAAGAAGCAGGACAATCCACACGGACTGCCCTGCAAAAGTAAAGGGAGAGCATCCGAAGACACTCCCCCAGTTGTACATAATAATCCTCCAAGTCACGACCCTGCCGCATGGCCCTCCGTCCCTCTCCCCCGCCCGGGGGAGAGGGGTTCCGGTGCATAGCGCAAAACCGCCCCGGCTTCCTGTCATGGAAACCGGGGCGGCTCATATACTTTATTGGTGCTCTCTCAAGCTCTCACGCAATCACTTGCGGGGGTTCTTGATAGCAGCCTGGGCAGCGGCCAGACGTGCGATAGGCACACGGAAGGGAGAGCAGCTGACGTAGTCCAGACCAACATTGTGGCAGAACTCGACGCTGGAAGGATCGCCGCCGTGCTCGCCGCAGATGCCCAGACCCAGGTCGGGACGGGTCTCACGGCCGTCATGTGCAGCCATCTTGACCAGCTTGCCGACGCCGACCTGGTCCAGATGCTGGAACGGATCGCTCTCGTAGATCTTGTTCTCGTAGTAAGCGCCCAGGAACTTGGCAGCGTCATCACGGCTGAAGCCGAAGGTCATCTGGGTCAGGTCGTTGGTGCCGAAGCTGAAGAACTCGGCCTCCTTGGCGATCTCGCCGGCAGTCAGAGCTGCACGGGGGATCTCGATCATAGTACCGACCAGATACTTCATGTCAACGCCGGAAGCCTTGATGAGCTCGTCTGCGACCTTGACGACAACGTCCTTGACGAACTTCAGCTCCTTGACCTCGCCGACCAGCGGGATCATGATGTGCGGAGTGATGATATAACCGGTCTCAGCAGAGACGTTCAGAGCTGCCTTGATAACAGCGCGGGTCTGCATTGCTGCGATCTCGGGGTAGGTGACAGCCAGACGGCAGCCACGATGGCCCATCATGGGGTTGAACTCATGCAGAGAAGCAACGACGTTCTTCAGGTCATCGAAGGTCATGCCCATGTCGGCAGCCAGCTCCTTGATGTCCTCGTCCTTGCTGGGCAGGAACTCGTGGAGAGGCGGGTCCAGATAACGGATGGTCATCGGGCGCTCACCCATGATGCGGTACATCGCCTCGAAGTCCCCCTGCTGGAACGGCTCGACCTTGGCCAGAGCAGCCTCGCGCTCTTCCACAGTACGTGCGCAGATCATCTCACGGACAGCCTTGATGCGGTCCTCAGCGAAGAACATATGCTCGGTACGGCAGAGGCCGATGCCCTCAGCACCCAGGTCAACTGCCTGCTGTGCGTCGCGCGGGTTATCAGCGTTGGTCATGACCAGCAGCTGACGAGCAGCGTCTGCCCAGCCCATGAAGCGGTTGAAGTTCTTGTTGCCGGTAGCGGCGACGGTCGCGACCTGCTCGCCGTAGATGTTGCCGGTGGAGCCGTCGATGGAGATCCAGTCGCCCTCGACGAACTTGTGGCCGTTGATCTCGAAGGTCTTAGCCTCTTCGTCGATCTTCACGTCGTTGTCGTTGCCGCAGCCGGAGACACAGCAGGTACCCATACCACGAGCAACAACGGCTGCGTGGCTGGTCATGCCGCCGCGGACGGTCAGGATGCCCTGAGACACCTGCATGCCGACGATGTCCTCGGGAGAGGTCTCCAGACGGACCAGAACGACCTTCTTCATCTTGCCGGACTTGACCATCTCCTCAGCCTCTTCGGCGGTGAAGACGATCTGGCCGCAGGCAGAACCGGGAGAAGCTGCCAGACCCTTGCCGACGACCTCGGCGGCCTTCAGGGCAGCGGCGTCGAACTGGGGATGCAGCAGGGTATCCAGCTGCTTGGGCTCCACGCGCAGGACAG
>ERZ791902.1460-NODE-1460-length-10925-cov-5.002484_pt1 | contig 10925 bp, 12 predicted proteins | sample MGYA00510149_ERZ791902 | MGnify/ENA primary metagenome ERZ791902 (study PRJEB30046, sample SAMN00792060) | human gut metagenome | study: EMG produced TPA metagenomics assembly of the A metagenome-wide association study of gut microbiota in type 2...
ACATTGCACTGCATCTTCATGTTCTGCATGATGAAGTCGGCACGATAGAGCGAGTTGGCCATGATGCCACCCACGAAGGCAGCAGCCAATACGACTGCGTCTGGGCGCTCCTCGTCAAAAAACTTCTGTACGGCATATTGGTCAGTCAAGTCCAACTCCTTGTGAGAACGACCCACAAGGTTGTTGTATCCACGTTTCTTCAAGTTGTTCCAGATAGCGGAACCTACCAATCCATGATGACCAGCAATATAAATCTTACTATCCTTGCTCAGCATTTTATGATATCTTTTTTAAGTTGTTGTTGTTATTTTGTGCAAAAGTACTATTTTTCTCTCAAAGAATAAAATCTTTTTGGGATTTATTTTGTATTTATCGCATTTTGTTGTACCTTTGCCAAAGAAATAAAAAGACAAAAATGAAAATTAAGACTCTTTTAATCATAACCATGGCATCTCTTGCCATGCTGTCTTGCCATCATGGTCCGAAGCCACAGAGGGTGAAGACCAACCTGCCTATCAGCATGTCGAAGCCTGCCAAGGGCGACAAGGCGATATATGGTTTGGCATGCATGGGCTGCTCCGACACCGCCGTCGTCCTGCTTCCCAATGGAGGCGGCGACCCTATCCGTTACAACATCCTTGATGCCACCCGCAACTACCAGGTGTTTGGCGACATCGAGATTGGCGACTGGATTTGCGTGATGCCTTGCACCGACAAGGATGACAAGAATGGTGCCGACATGGTGATCGATCTCGACAAGCTCAAGGCTACCTGGACTTATCCGGTGATGCCTCGTCTGCGTGATGTCACCCACCTCTCCAAGCGCCAGCAGGCTCGCATCCTCGCCAATATGCCCGACAGCATCGTGGAGACCTACATGATTCCTCGTGACTATGGTTTCACGCTGAAACGAATGAGCGAGGCTCGCTCGGTAGGCTTCGTGATGGCGAATAGCTCGGTGGAGGACGATAGCCCTGTGGAATATCCTGAGGTACCTCAATACACGGAGTGGCATGCCTACAACGGCAAGCTCATCCTCGTCAAGGGAAGACAGGAGTTCAATGGTGTGGTCTTCAATGAGAAGACGACCTACGACACCCTCTCCTTCGTCTATATGAAGGGCGACTCACTAGCCCTTCGCGACAGCCGTGGCAACGTCCAGGGCTACCATCGCAAGGCGAATGCCCAGGCTGCCAATGCCGCCGCCCGTGCAGCCGCCATGAAGGCTGCCAACAAGATGAAGAAAGAGCTGAAGTAAATGATAAATTACAAATTATAAATTATAAATTATAAAAATTTCCCCCTTCATTCGAGATTTGAGCCTCGTAATGAAGGGGGTATTTTTAGATGATGGGCATTCTGATGTTCATCATTCAGATAATCATTCTGATGGTAATCATTCTGATGATAATCATTCAGATGATGGTAATCCAGATAGCCTCCTCCTTTCTCTCTCTTGCATCCAGGATTCTCTTGATGAGCTGATTGAGCCAGATGCGAGAATCCACTACCATGCCCACCACCTTGTTCATGCCCACGAGGATGCAGCCTTGCGTATCATCGGGGAAATTGCCCGAATGGATGCGGATGCCCTCGAAGCCCGGCACGCCTTGCACCAAAGGCAACCAGCGCCTGAACCTAGGCGACCACGACACCAACACGGGATAAGTTCCCTCAGGAATCGCCGTCTTGCCAGGCACCTTGCGTGCCTTCTCACCCGACTTTCGGCTGTATCTTGCGTCCACCTCCTGGGGCGAAAGTTCGATGCCCAAGAGGTTGCGCCAAGTAGGTTCCAGCGTATCGCAGAAGTAATGAGCCTCATCAAGTTTCCCAGTATCGAAGTCGTGGCGGATGATGCGCTTGTCCTCCTGATGCTTGCCTGGACCCACCCTGCGTTCCACCTCCCCATCCTCCAGGATGTAGAGGCGACCTATCGTATAGGTTTTCTTCTTAGCTATGCGTCTTACTACTATCTCCATGATAATTAATAATTTATAATTAAGAATTGAGGAATTTCAACTTGCGGAAAATCGAACTGTAATTGTCATTGTCATCAACTTGTTCTGCTGCGACTCCCATAGAGGGTGGCACCATGGTCAACCGAGCCACATATCCACGATGTACCCATTGGTTAATCGCATTCATGGCACGCTTCCGGTCATCCCCCTCGAAACCCTGTTGGCGACGGAGCTTGAGATAATCCTCCAGCGTGAACTCATCGGGAAGCATCCGCAAGAGATTCTTCGGACCCGACACAAACTCCTTGTCGGTCTTCGCCTGCTCGTTGTCTGCCTCGTATATCATCTGACCAAACAACTTCAACTTGCACCACAAGTCGTATCGCTCGCTCCATCTCACGAAGTCCTCGATGCTCTTCTCCCACTTCATCCCATTCGCCACATACAGCACGCAAGCCTTCAGATAGGCGATGACATTGGCACGGAAGGAGAGGTTCTCGAACACATAGTTCTGCGACAACCGGGCAAACTCCGCATTCTCCCCCACCAACTTCTGGGCGAGCTTGAAAGCCTGCGGACAATCGACCAAGCCACGTGCCTTCACCAAGTTGTCGATGTACGGACGAAGTTCCTCATCGAAGGCAGCGTCATACGAGCCATACACCGGTATCTCCGAGCCACAAGGACGGCGGTCGATGGTCGAGAAAGAGATACGTGACACCGGACCATCCGTCACCACCCTTCTGAAATAATCACGGCATTTCTTCGGGGTGCAAGAGGCGTTCCAGTTGAACCTCACCCTCACCGTCTCGGTCACGCTCTGCACACCCACACGGTCCTGACCATAGATGCCCAGGTCGAAGGCGAGTTCCATGATGCGGAAGTGCTGGTTGGTCTTGCCCTTGAGGGCATCGAAGAGGTTCAGCTCGTTCACCTTGGCGTAGAGGAAATGTTCCTCAGCCTCCTTCATGCGGAGCACGAAGGCTGGGTTGGTCATGTCGATGTTCACCTCTTGGATTACCAGTCCCTCTGGGCGTTCACGCTTGTCCTTGTTGGAGCCCTTCGAGTTGCATTCGTCCTTCCACGCCTTCTCTCTCGCTCTCTGTTCTGCGTCACGTGTTCGGATGTCAGCCATGATGTGGTTGATGGGTTCCGAAACGCACTCCTTGCCCGAACCAGTCGGGGCACAGAGGATGCTCATCAGCGTGGCCTCATGCTCCACATTGTCGATATATCGGAAGCGAGTGCTGCAGAGATGGGCGGCAAGTGGTGGGAAGACGGCTTGCGATACGGCTGGCTGATACATCTTCGGCGTCTTCGAGACGAGGAGCTTGATGAGGCGAGGCAGCTTTGTGGGCAGTTCGTTGACGTGATAGAAATACGAGTTGGGGTTGCCGATGTCGCCGAAGTCAGCCTCCTCATAGTTCTTGCCCTGCTTCTTCTCCAGCTCGTCCTGGCAGAGTTTGATGGCTTTGCGCACGATGCCCGGCATCACGTGGCTTTGTTTTCTAGCGCAGGCGCTCTCCACGGTGGTGAAGGCTCGCTTCTGTTCCTCGCCGAAGATGGGGATCACCGACTTCACCCAATCGGCATTGTCGTCGCAGATGTAGCGGAGGTAGCAGGCGAGAGTGAAAATGAAGGTGTTGCGCGAACCGTGCTGCGGTTCGCCTCCCAGCAATTCCACGAGCTTCGTGACGAGCGTGGCATAGGGAATGCCATTGTATTCTTGAGGAAACTGCGTTTCCGCTGGCTTTCCTTCTCCTTCCAGGGAAGGTTTTTCCAACCACCCCGTCCCTCCTTCATAAGGAGGGCTCCACCTCTCTCCCCTGCCCTCTCCCCTCAGGGGAGAGGGGGAAACCGCTCCTACTCGTCGCTCTGAACCGCTTCGCTCTAAGGTAGGCGGGGCATCAAAGCCCTCGCCTTTGTTATTTGACGCAACAGAGTTGCGATTGTTTGTGCGGTGTAAACCGCCTTGCTTGAGGTCCTCTGATTCACTTGCGCTGCCTTCCTTGAGGTTTAAAGAGGTATTTGCAACTTCAAAGAGTTTCGCCTCGTCGATATAGAGGATGTAGTCTTCGGGGACGAGGAAGGATGGTCGAGCCAAGTCTTTCACGCAAGAGTCGTAGTCATTGTCCTCTAACTGCTCCGACATCCACTTCTGCGCCTCTGCCAAAGTCATTCCCTTGGGAATCTTGAAAATCAAACGCAAGCCCTCGGTCGAAGGAGTAACATGCACGAGGCAAATGCTGTCGAGAACCGACTTCTGGGCGAGGATTTTCTGTTTCTCCTCCCAATACCCTCTTGGGTTGGGGATGTGGTCCTTGTCGTAGATGGAGAGACCGCTCGGGATGGCATCGGCATTGAGGCGGCGACCATTCTTGAAGGTGGCGTGAGGGGTGAGGATGGGAAGCTGCGACTTCAACTGGGTCTTCATTCGCTCATACTCCTCCTTCTTCAACTCCCCTCGGCGCAACTTCTCCAGCGCATCCTCTATCTCGGCACAAATCAAACTCACCTTGCTGCCCTTGATGGCTCGGTGGAAAAGTTCGGGGGTGCAAACCTGCACCTCCCGACTTCTTACACTTCTTGATATTCCAAACATTTATACAACTTAGAATTAATAATGAATATAAATCTGCATGAGCCGTATCACATCAGTGAGCGAGGCTCAGATGTTGCTCACAACGAAATCACTCGCCTTCTGGCTCTCGCTCGCTATCACGTAGTCGGGCATCACATCAGTCTCGGTTCGGTCGATGCGGAGGGTGAGTCGCACGTTCTCCTTGCCAATGCTAGCTCTACCATGCGGCAGCTTGATAAACTTTCTCACCTCACGCTTGTCTTGATGCGACTTCCAAGCATTGAAGTTGCCCTCCTTCGGACTTACCAGGGCGATGGTGCCGCTTACTCTGCTTCCCTTGGACAAGAGGTTCTTATACACCTCGTCCGAAATCTGTAGTTCAATGTTCATAATTTTTCTAGTTTTAAGGCGCAAGCCCAATTATAAATTATTCATTGCACATTATACATTATTCCTTGTACATTATTCATTGATTCATCGTATATTGCTCTCGAAGTCCACGATGCTCAACTCGTTGAAGTATCGCCCATCCTTCTCGTTGACGAAGTGGTGGATAACAACCCCTATCACGTCTCCCTCCTTGGCATTAAACTTATCGACCGCATCACCGAAGAGTCGAGCCAAGTACTTCTCAGGATGCATCACGTTCTGCACCGACTCCAAATAGACCTCACGAGACTGCCAAGGCTTGCCCGACTTCTGGCTCACACCACTCTTCTTGTCAAGGAGCTTCACTACTTTCACTTTTTCCATTTTCTTGTTCCTTTCTTTGAATTAAAAATGATACAATGTTTCATCGTCACCTCGTTGGGATGACGATGCAAAGATAGGAAGAAATCAAGGAAGAAAAATCAAAGAGTGCTTGCAATTACTTGACGTACAAATAAATACAAGTAATTACAAGCACCACACAAGTTTTTGTACAAGTTTGCACAAGTAGAAGTGAAACGAATGTATAAGCAATGCCTTAAAATCGTCTATATCCAAATGCTACTATGCAAACCCTATCTTATTTAGGCAGACGAACTTGGTCATTCCAATTTGTCTCCGTACATTTATACACTCCATGTTCGTGCAATGGTTTCCACAAGTCACGCTTGAAGCTCATTTTACTTATCTTGCCCATTGCCAGCCATCCATTCACCAAGTCGGTGATTTGCTTCGACTTCATGTTTTTAGCCATTCTCACAAACTCCAAGGCATTCTCCTTCATGCCAAAGAAGCATGAAGTAATCTCGTCTATCCATTCTTCATCAGGCGAGTCGATAGCTGACGGCTGGGGCATGACGTCCTGTCCATCCACCTTGATGCCCATGTTCTTGTCGAAATGCGCTACTATCTTATCAACGTGCGCTATCTGTTGCCCAATGGGGGCATAATAATTGAAAGTCTGCTGAATCGTAGGCTTATCGTTTTCATTGTTGTTCTGATTTTCCATGATGTCTTATATTTTTGTTTGACTCCCCTGATAAGATACTTCCTGAGCAGAGCCTATTTGTTGCTCGATTTTACCATAATAGTTATTGATCGTACCATTCGCTCTACCCAATTTCTCACTGAGCACAAGATGCTCCTGGTGATTGATTACCACCTCGTCCGTCAAGCGCCTGTTCAGATACTCCAAATTTTTATCCACCTCTTCTTTACCATTTTTGACTTGATCATCGATGTAGTTTTTGATATGAGTAGGCACCTCTACGTCCTCTAGACGCTTATCACGCTTGAGATGAAAGCTATTGTGGGTTGGTTCCCAATCAATGTGTGACCAGATAACCGTCAATAGCCCTACAAGCTGAGTATTCTGCGGTTTGTCTCTCCACCAATCAACCATGTCGTTATAGTAATATTTCTTCTTGCTATGCCACTGGAACTTACAATCACGCTCATGGCGAGCATATTTCTCTGCTGTCAGGAAATAGGTCACATAACGCTCTCTCACCTTCGCAATAAGTCCCCCTGCAACTGCCGTAAAGTCTGTATAGCCGCTACACAAACGAGGGTTGGCATAATAGATGGAAGCCACGATGTCTATCACAGCCATAATGTCGGCATTTGCCAACTGCTGGTACATATCATGTCTTTTCGACTCAGATATATCAGCTATCGACACCTTTGCATATACACTCAAATAGAAGAGCATCATGTGAACGTTACGCTTGTGTTCATCCTCACGAGGCACATATTCCTCATAAGTTGTTTCCTCCAAAACTTCATCAAGCTTACGTACCCAATCTTTAATATCTGACATTTCGATGTGAATCAAATTTTCGGTAAAGAGGATTTTCAGCAATTCGTGATAGTGAAAATAATCCTCATCCCAATAATAGGTAGCATAAACAATCTGTGACATAGAAGTAATTTTCCTTGCCACCTCATGAATGCACACCTTGGCACCATCTCCTCTCACAAAGCCATTGTAACAGTTCTTTGATAGAGTTATCAAAGTGTTTTTCAAGGTCTCGTCACTGTTAGGGGTATCACCCACTTCGTCACTCAAGATTACAGGAGGTCTTTTTGACAGGAATCCTCTCAAATGCTGACCGACTCCATCTAATTCATAATTGATTGCCATTGGCATTAATCTTTTTAAATTGAATATTATATTTGCGATACTGCGGAGCACCTATTCATTGATTAGAATGCAAAAGATGTTTCGTGTTTTTCGTGACGACAAAGGTACACAATATATTTGACACCACAAAATATTTGGACGAAAAAAAATAAATCCGATGTAACTAGACTTATTGCCTCTGTGTTTATATATGCGCGAAAAAAATAATAAAGCTTAACTTTTTTGCTTTAATCTCTACTTTTATTTATCTTCGCGCTATCGTTTAACATAAAAAAAATGAAGATGAAAGTATCAAATGACATTAAATGGTTCTGTGGGCAATTGAGAAAAGCAGAACAGACACTATCTGAAGCTATAGAGAAATCAGAAGGATTTTCTATGCAAGACCAACAAATCCTAAGTAGAATCATGAATGAGGTCAATATGGCCGATTTGACATTATTAGGCTTGCTGTCTCCAAAATAATGAGCTATATTTGAGTATCTTAAATATCATAGCAAAAAACAATTTTCGTTATGATATTTAAGATATGCAAGATGTTGGCTTTCCATTCTAACTAAATGCATTTCATGAGATAATCCTATCGTTTCTCGATCAAACTTGTCCAACAAACGAGAGCACATTATTTTTCCATCGTGATTAAATGAAATGTACCCTAAGTCAAACAACTTATCAAAATTTGGCAAAAGAAGCAATCCATTATAAGGATCAAGTCGTTCATAATTATTGGCATCTCTCCAAGGCTTAATATGCGAAGCCACGAGCATACCAATCAAAGAGCATTGGGTAATAGCACAACCATGCCAATACTCTATCAAACCCTTTCTAAAAGAGCCTTGCCCTATACGAGATTTTACAATAGATTCTCGTTCTGTAACGCTTAAACGCTCATTATTATTCACTTTCCTAATCTCGCCTATAATAGAATCTTCCATTCGTTTATAGTAATCAGATTGAATAAACGAAAAAAACTTATTTAAACCTGATTTAAAATCAGACAAGCTTTTCTTGCTTGCATATACAGTTCTATTGTGTCGCTTGATCTCCTCTTGTTTCAATATATCATCTATTTTTTCTTTTGTAAGAGTCTCATCCAAAATATAATCATGTGACAGAAATTTCATTCTTGTCACATAATCTCCACTTGTCTTCTTAGCTATACCACCAAACTTTACCATATAATGATAAAAATCAGCTTGTAATTCGGTATATTTTTCCTCTTTTGTTAAACCTTGCATTGCAGTATATTTTATGACTGGCAAAGATACAAAATGTCATTGAACCCACCAAGAAATCAAAAGTTTTTATAAACGTGCTATACCTTTTTTACACCACCAAATTTTTAGGTGAAAAAGACTGGATATTTATCATTTTCCCCAATCTGACAATATATTCCTGGCCTCCTCTAACGACGATACATAACATACTTTTTCACCCATTTTCATAAAAGCGCAAAAATCGGACGTGGTATCCTTTTGCTGTCTTTCAGACTCACTTAGAACATCTTCTTCAGACACAAACAGTTGCCATATAGGAACATCAAGCGCCGTGGCTATTCGCTCGGCAGTCTCCACAAGCAGCTTGCCCTGTATCTGACGGCTCAGAGCCTGACGACTGACGCCTAATTTTTCAGCTAGGTCACCTATCGTCATTCCACGCTGCCTAATGATTTCTTTTATTCTTAATTCTTGCATATTACGGTTGAATAAATTTGATATGTCCATTTCTGTTTTTTGCAAAGATAATCAAAATATGTATGTTGAAACAATATTATTTGCAAACTAAAGTTAAATAAAACAATATTATTGCTTTATTATTTCATAATATCAATAGTATTGTTTATATTTGCATTTAATAAGACAATAGTATTAATTATTTTTCTTAAAGATTATGGGACAATATGTTTGTGTGGGCATTCAAAACAAGGTGAGAGTGCCCAAGTCGGGGTTGGACAAGTTCAAGGATGAGTATTCTCACGAGGAACTTCTTGAGTATTTTGAAGTGACGCATCTTCTATTTGATGCTTTCGAGCGAACAGAGACGGAGGATGCGTATGTGTATCAGTTGAAGGACGAATTGGTGGAGCACGAGCTGTTGCCGTTTCTGAAGGAGTTCTATCCTCTGCGCTACCAGGAGAAGGACTATTATGAGGATGCCTTGGAGGCTGTGGAGGAGTGCAAGAATCTAGACGAGTTGAAAGAAATGATGGAGTTGTCGTATGATGATTACGACGAGGCATTTCAGATTATCGATGGGAGCGGCCTGAGCTTCCTCACTTCCGACAACTTCGATAATCGCTGCTTCTCGTATAGTTTTCAGAACGTGTCGCTCAGCATAGACGGCAAAATCTTGATGGAGAGCTACGGCTCATTCTTGGGATTCGTGCGCCGTAGCTTGTGCGAGGTGTTCAAGAAATACAAGCTCATCGGTGCCATCAGAGTTTGGATTGATGGATAGGACAACAGGGGGAATAAAAGGAACAAGCAAGAGAAAAGGGGGAGAAATGTGCCTTTTTTCTCTTGCTTGTTCTTCTTTATGTTATTGCCTTGCAAAACTATGGCAAGGCTTAGTTTTTCAAACGATTGATTTGCTCCTGGGTCAAGCCTGTAAACTGTATGATTTGCGCATCAGGCACTTTTGCTGAGAGCATTTTCTGGGCAATGTCAAGGCTCTTGCGTGTTTCGCCTTCTGCTCTTCCTTTCTCCATGCCTTTCTCCATGCCTTTCTCCATGCCTTTCTCCATGCCTTCCGCCCAAGCTTTCTCCATGCCTCTACGTCTCTTCTCCTTCTCCCACTTGTCGGTGGCATAGAGGTCGCGCATCACCTTGATGTCGTACTCGTAGTACTCACGCTCCTCTGGGGTGAGCTTCTGCAGATCACCTATCGCCGCCAACTTTCGGAAGACGGGGTACTTGTCCAAGAATGGTATTTCTTTCAAATGCTCCATATTGTTCAATACGTAAATCCAACAATCAAATATATCCATACACTCTGGCTCCTTCTTCTCGAAGAGCGGCAACTGCAAGAACACCACTCTCATCTTCTCGAAGCCATATCGCAAGCCCGAAAGTTGCCATTTTTTTCTTTTTGGGGGCTTTGCAGTCTTTCCCTTACGAGATTTGCGATTCTTGCCAGACACTATCAGTTGCTCTTGCGACTTGAAGCCAAGATGTTCTTGCGACTTGATGACGTCCTGAGCTTCATTCATTTCTTCTTCGGAATGCCCACGAGCAACTTTGTCTGATGATCCTTCCTCTTCGAGCAATCCGAAGCCGATGTCGGTTCTGAATTGGCAAGGGATGCCAGTTTCGGCGATGAAGTCCATGAAACACACGGTATAGACTGGTGTCAGGTGGAAGTCCCACTCGCCAGGTTTGGCTTGCTCCACTATCGCCTTGGAGGAGTAGTAGAGGGCACGGTCCACGAAGTAACGTTGCTCCTTCTTCTGCATCTCCACGATGATGTGTCTCCCGTCGTCGGTCTCGCACGCCACATCGAAGATGACTCCTCGCTCTCGCTTTTGATGACGTGTCTGCTCTGTTTTCAGATGCTTCACGTCTTTGATTACAAACTCGTCCTCAAATACTCCGTTGAGGAACGTTATGAGACACTCCTTGGTGTCGTCACTGCCGAAGATGCGCTTGAACGCCCAATCGACACGTGGATTAATGTATTCCGCCATAAATCTGGGAATTTAAAGTTTCGCACAATATTATGCACTTTGCAAAAGTACGGCAAATATCCGACAACGGCAAATATTTCGGGAGGTATTTCTCGGCGTTAACATTCGTATGAAAGTCGTTAACGTTCGTTC
>ERZ791902.1462-NODE-1462-length-10915-cov-88.317035_pt1 | contig 10915 bp, 9 predicted proteins | sample MGYA00510149_ERZ791902 | MGnify/ENA primary metagenome ERZ791902 (study PRJEB30046, sample SAMN00792060) | human gut metagenome | study: EMG produced TPA metagenomics assembly of the A metagenome-wide association study of gut microbiota in type 2...
GGTGGTTTGCATATTACTTTGGCTATTTCTAATTCCTTTTTTAGAGAAAAACATTGGTGCTCAATGTTTCATTTTTGGTTTCAATGTTTCATTTTTTATTTACCACGTCCCTTTCCAAAAAACTCAGTGGGAGAGAAATAAAACCCCAATGGGAGCGATTTAAAACCTCAATGGGAGAGAAATCAAACCCCAATGGGAGAAACACCACTGAAATATTGAAATCAAAAATGAAACATAGAATGCCAATGTTTCATCTCTTGAAAGTATTGATTATCAATGCATTGTGTTATGAAAATGAAACATGGAACAAAAAACGTCTCAAGGTAAATATTATGTACGCGTACGTACGCGCGCGTAAGGAGCGCGTCCTCACCAGCAGGCAGCGCGTCCTCACCTGGGGGCGACGCGTCCCCGCGTCGGCATTTGCTTGTCAAGGCTCGATGCCTTGACAAGCAAATGCTCTTCTATTTAAAGCATTACCATGTTGGGGCCTCGAGCCCCAACATGGCAATACCGACGCGGGGACGCGTCGCCCCCAGGTTAGGAAGCGTCCCCCCAATTAGGCCGATAAATTGCTGTTTATCGCACAAAATCTCTATACGTTTTCAAAACCTTTGTTTTATCTTTCATGTTTTATCTTTTGTTATAAAGTAATTGAATATCAGTCATTTCGAAAAATGAAACATACGACTTTAATGTTTCATTTTTAGTTTCATGTTTCATTTTTCAAAACACTGAGGGAGCGCTTTCACGCTCCCTCAGTGTTTTTGAATCGCTCCCACAGAGGTTTTGAATCGCTCCCACAGTGTTTTTGTTTTTCTCCCTCAGTGTTTTTTGAATGAAATTAAGATGAGAATTTTCAATCACATGCCCACGAGATAAAAAAGGAACCACAGCAAAACAAAAATCAAGCCCGCTTCAGTTTTCTATTGGCAAATGTTGCCAAAATCCCATATATTTGTGGGAAAACAGGCTCTAACGCCTAATAAATTAAATGCTTATGAAAACTGTAGCTGGGCTTGATGTGTACAAATGAACCCCAAAAGTTTGTTGCTAAGGATTGTACTCAGTTTGCTTAGTGCAAGCTGTAACAATAAGTTTCCATTGCAAGGCTATCAAGTTTCTGGTAGCTCGACTCCGTTCTCTGAAATTAGCCAAAGTCTTAGATTCTTGTGGATGCCCACGTATAGCTTTGAGCTAGAAGAGAAAAATACCTTTTTACATACGTTTCGTTTCTTCAATTTTGGAGAGACTGGATTTTTGTGCGGTTTTGGGGACTAATACTGGAGGTTTGCATATTACTTTGGCTATTTCTAATTCCTTTTTTAGAGAAAACATTAAAGTCGTATGTTTCATTTTTCGAAATGGCTGATATTCAATTACTTTATAACAAAAAATGAAACATGAAAGATAAATCAAAGGTTCTGAAAACGTATGGATATATGTTTAATAAACTGCAATTTGTCGCTTAGCGCGAGAACATACATAACATACAATTTAACATACTTATTACATACTACTACTCAATTTGTGCCAAGGCACAAATTGATACAAACTGGCTACGCCCTTGCGCTTCAGCGACAATGTGATATATTGAGAATGCTTCTAATTATCAATCGTTTATGCAAGCCATTAGTGCGCTGAAGCGCAAGGGCGTAGCCTGTATGTTTCAATTTGTGCCTTGGCACAAATTGAGTAGTATGTAAAATTGTATGTTATGTATATTCTCGCGCTAAGCGACTATAAGCAACTTGCTGCTGCCGCGGGTTACAAACCCGCCCCCCAATTAGGCAGACAATTTATAGTTTACCTAATTTACTTATTACATTTCGGACACCGACCGACCATTACATAATTAGCGCTCGTAAGGGTAAAGCCTTGCGGCAACGCTACTTGCGGTATGGGCATGCCGCGCAGACAAAACGTGCGGCCACACCGCTCGCAGCGAAAGTGAACGTGATAATCGTCTAATCCATGTTGATGACCTTCCTCACCACAATGGCAGTCCGCATCACAAAGGGCATACTTCGTCATGCCCGTTCCGTCTTCAATACTATGCACCATATGGTGGGAGAGAAAGAGCGTGAGCGTGCGAAAGATGCTTGACTTGTCAACGGTGACAAGCCGCGCTTCAAGGTCAGAAAGCGAGAGCGCGCAGTCAGCACGTTCCAATTCATTCAATACGAGTACGCGCACCGAGGTCGGTTTAATATGTCGAACTGTAAAGAGTTTGTCGTCAGTAGCTTTGTCCATACTATCTTATTTTGTGCTACAAATGTAGTCAATTTGTCACAAGAAATGTCATTTCGTCAAGCCAAATTGGCACAAAAGGTGGACTAAGGGGAGACGATACGTTTTGGCACGCACGTTGTAATATTGGTAAGCGCAAGTCGGAAGCTCCGAGAGGAGCGGAAGATGAAGCAAACAACATTCTAAAACAACAAAAAAATATATACAATTATGACACGCTATTCACAAAACTGGTTACCTAACGTATTCAACGACTTCTTTGATAACAACTATATGCCACGCGTTAATGCTACAGCCCCTTCAATCAACGTAGCTGAGGACAACGAACACTACCACGTAGAAGTTGCCGCTCCTGGTATGACAAAGGACGACTTCAACATTCACCTCGACGAGAATGGTGACTTAGTCATCAACATGGAGAAGAAAGAAGAAGACGAACAGCACAAGGGCAAGAAATACTTGCGTCGCGAGTTTGCTTACACCAAGTATCAACAGACGTTGGTTCTGCCCGATGATGTTGACAAGACAAAGATTGGTGCAGAGGTTAAGCACGGCATCTTAAACATCACCTTGCCTAAGATAGCCGAGGCTGAAACCAAAGTAGCACGTACCATTGAGGTGCAGTAATATAAATTCGCGCTTTGACGCGAACCCAATAATATAAAATCCGTGCTTCGGTAAAGCTCTTATAAGGGGTTTATCGAAGCACGGATTTTTGTGTTGTTAGCCTTACAGATTTATTCTTGGAATGCTCATCAATCGACAATTCATGTCAAGGCACTAATCCAATGATGATGGTCGCTAATGCCAATGTTTTTATTGTATTCATATTCTTTATGATTTTATATTTCTTAATTGTTACTTACCTATAGTGTATCTTACACCTACATTGAGATTGAAGTTCAGCGGTTTCTCCTTGTAGATAGTCTGGAGCGAAGAATGGTCGTCTAAATGATAGCTTACGCCCGGCTCTGCATAAATACCGACATTGTCAAGCACGTCAAACTGCACGCCGAAATCCACATTTACAGACATTTGCAAAGGCTTGCTGTCGATATTGATAGTCTTTTTCTTCTTTGTCGCATTATTGATGACATATTCTTTCGTGACATTTCCTGATACGCATTTTTCTGCAAGTACACCTGCCGAGCCATATAGATTGAACCTTTTGTATGACCATGCATTATATTTCATGTTGACAGGAATTCCTACATAGTTCAGCCTTTGCTCGCCCGTAAAGTAGTTCTCTTTTGTTCCGTCTTTCATGTCGGAAGAGAGACGAGTGTATGTAAGTCCGCTTTCGATGCTCCAATGCTTGTTAAGTGTGTATGCCACTTTCACACCAATGCGTACAGGCAAGCGGTGCTTGTATTCTGCTTTCACTTCCTTTCCCTGATTGAATATGTTGATGCCGAGCATAGGGTTGTCCTCCCAGTCAGAATTATCTGGACCGGTTGCAACAACAGGGTCGCCAATAGATGTTATGGTTCTTGATGACCCCATCAATCCCATTGCACTTGTACTTACAGTCCAACGTAGCAATGTGGACGAAGAGGCGTGACGCCTTGCGTCAGAGTTGTAAGCCACAAGACTGCCGTAATTGCTGTTGTGATGAGAATTGTTTGCTTTCTTGCTCTCATTCTCACGTTTCGGCAATTTTTCTTTGTCGGCAGTTGTATTCGTTTCTTTTGAACTGTTGGCATCATCCTCCTCATGGTTGTCAGACGCTGTTTCCAAAGATTTCTCATCATTAGCATAAGATGACAATGTATTAATGTCACCAACAGATCTGTGTACTATGGTTGTAATGATGCGTGGCACAGGTGAGTTGTAGGCAATAGGATTATTGCCGTCGTCTGCAACGATATTGCCTTTAGGGGATGGCTCTGCTGGTGTATGTGCTATTTGTAGATTTGTCATTTCTGATGGCATTTGCCCATCGTTTGCGTATTCAGAATATATTGAATATCCTATCAACAAAGCCACGCTTGCAGCGGCTGCAGTATACGTTGTGCGCCGTAGCCAGTAAGTTCTGAAAGGTCTGCCGCCGTTCATATAGCCACCATTCTCATCAGTCGTTCCTTTGCGAATCTCCTCCCAAAGTCCTTTTGGTGCATCTTTCTCATAGTTGCCCAAACGGTCGTGTATGTCTTTTTGCCAATTATTTTTCATACGTTAAATGGAATTGATGGTTCTATAATGTTTAATCTTCTGTGCCAGCATTGATTTGGCCTTGTGCAGCTGCGAAGCTGAAGTATTCTCCTTTATGCCGAGCAATTGGGCTATTTCCTTGTGACTCTTATCGTCAATGACATAGAGATTGAATACAGTTCGGTATCCATCGGGCAACTCACGTATAAACTGATGAAGTACATCGGTAGGTATGTCCTCAGTCTCCATACTGTCGCCATCTGCAATATTCATATCTTTATCATCGATACTATCAATGGGCAAACGGCTGTTGTTGCGTACAAACTTCAAGGTCTCATTGAGAGTAATTTTTGCCATCCATGCTTTCAAAGACCCTTCTCCACGATACTTGAAACTATCCAGAGAAGTAAATATCTTGATGAACGATTCTTGTAGCACGTCCTTAATGTCTTCGTCTTCTGTGATGTAGCGCGAGCAGAGTGCAGACAGGTATCGCACATGCTTGCGATAAATCCACTCGATGGCAGTATTGTCGCCATCGAGTGCCTTTCGCAACCATCGTTCCTCTTCCGTTTCTTTTCTGAATATTATGCCGAACATGATGTTTGTAGGGTTAAAAGCTTTGGAAACAACGAAGTGCAAATGCCTTTACCATACAGCAAAAAGCATTTGCACTATCTCGTAACAACGAGTTTTTTATTCTATACGATGCAATAATGAGGGTGTTTCGGCATTGTACGCCGATGTGACCGTATGCATTTTGAGCGACAGTTCGGCAGACTTTTTGCCACGGAACGACAGCCAATTGAGTTTTATCTTCAGTTCCTTAGGATGTTTCTTCCATAGTGAGTTGAGGTCAAATGCTATAAGTGCATCCCCCATTCTTCCGTTGGTGTCACCTTGGGCATTGTGGCGCAAGTCGAACTCATATACATTATCCTTGTTCACACCGCTCACAAGATTAATGACATGTTTGGTAGTTCCTCCCCACAATGTGCGTATGCGGAGCGTAACAAATCCGTCCTCGGCAACAGAAACCCAATCACGGACAATTTCAATAGGGTCATTTCCAAATGCTTTCGCATTTTTTTCTTCTGATCCTTGCGTCATTACTGGCTGTTTGGTACGGATGCTGTCAATCCAATTTACATACACACGCTGTTGGTTGCCTCCGTAGCTTCGTCCTTCTATTGTATAGTTCACCAAAGCCCTCACTTTCTTGTCTCCAAACGGTGAGGCTTTCATATTGGTAGGTACAAGCGACGTTGATTCATCAAGTTGCATGAAGAAGCCGTCAGGCGCAGAAGGATACACCGTTACAAGGGCAGTTGGGCGCCGTAACACCTCATTGTTATCATTGTAATCGCATGAGTTCAGCGTGAGCGAACTGGCTATCAGACCTATTGCCAGAATTGTTTTCTTTGTTATTCTCATATTTTTTGCTTTTTAGTTTCTACTTATTAAATCATCAAAAAGCAAGAATCTTGCCTGTAAAAAATAATTTTTCATGAGATTTATCCTTGCTCCAATAAGTTCTTATCCGTCTTTACACCGCAAGATAACAGTTTTATCCCAAAAGCCAGCACAATCAATGAAAAAGCTGCGTTTATCAAGTAAAAAACAGTAAAACGTAGCATCGTAAAACTATACAAAAATGCGTTTTAGAACAAAGGGTATGACATGTAATCACGCCCTACGTTCAAGGGAGTCGTTTCAACCGTACACCTTTATAAATTTCGCCCTATAACTTCCATTCACCACATTATGGGGTATGCAAATACAGGAAGATGCTACTCATTGGAGCAGTGGAATATGACATGAAGCAAATCATGCAGAATATATCAGACCTGTCAGACTTTAACATTGAGGTCATGGTAACCAACAAAGACCATATTCACATGATGATATGCAGCGAACCAAAACTATCTCCGTTGCAAATCGTAAGGAGGCTAAAACAAATGTCAATAACTGCCATTTGGAAAAGACATGAAAATTACCTTAGACATGTATTTTACAAGGAAAACACATTTTGGACAGTTGGTTACTTTGTATCATCAGTCGGAAATGTCAGTCAGGAAACCATCAAGAAGTACATCGAAAGCCAAAGGTAGCTATGCTATCCCGCATTTTTCATCCCCTAAACTGAAGATTTAGGGGTTTTCAAATGCGAGTTCCTATAAAGTGTATGTTATGTATGTCCTCGCGCTAAGCGACTATAAGCAGACGTTCAAGGCATACTGCTTCAGACGTGGGGAGGCGTCGCCCCCAAGTTAGCTTGCGTTCAAGACTTTTTGTCAAAAATTTTTATTACATTTGCAAGCGTCATATACTATTTATGAAAACAGAAAAACCAAAATTAAGAGTAGAACCAGCCTATTGCAATCGATTAAAGGCTGGAAGAGCTAACGAAATCTATATCAAGATTCTTGAAAAGCTAACACGCGAAAAGCTTTATCGTGACCCAACCTACAACACGTTACGCTTATCTGAAGACTTGAACATCAATACACGTTACATTTCGGCAGCAGTTTCGGCGTGTACAGGGAATAACTATACTGCTTTGGTGAATGGTCTGCGCTTGCGTGATGTGGTAAAGATGATGCAGTCAACCCAGTATAAGGATATGACGGTCGAAGAGATTGGGCTCTTGGCTGGATTTTCGTCACGACAAACCTTTTATATGGCTTTTCATCGTGTGTACGATTGCACACCCCGTGCGTATCGTCTTAAATTAGAAAAAAAGTAATTGAAATATCTGTGCTCACCGAACAAGAAAAACAACAAATAACCCAATTGGTGCACCATTGGGTGGTGCCTGCCATTGGGTGTACCGAACCGATCTGTGTGGCATTGGCTACAAGTCGAGCAGTTGAGGCCTTAGGTAGCTTGCCTACGCACATTGAAGCACGCTTGAGTGCTAATATATTAAAGAATGCCATGGGCGTAGGCATTCCTGGTACGGGCATGGTCGGACTGCCGATAGCGATTGCCTTAGGCGCACTGATAGGTCGTTCTGCCTATGGCCTTGAAGTGTTGCGCGATTGCAACGCTGAGGCCGTAGCGCGTGGCAAACAATTCATTGCCGAAGACCGCATCAACATTTCGCTCAAGAGCGATACGACTGAAAAGTTGTATGTAGAAATAGTAGCCGCTGACGCTGATGGGCACCAAGCTACCGTGGTCATAGCACGTGAACATACGCGCTTTGTCTACATCGCCAAGGACAACGAGGTAGAAGTAGATCTATTGCACGAAACGCCTCAAGAATCAGATGCTACCGATAGTGAAGCACTGCAAACCGACAAGTTACAACTCAATCTGCACAAAGTGTGGGAGTATGCTACTACAATGCCGTTAGCCGACATCGAGTTTATAAACGAAGCGCGTCGACTCAACAAACGAGCTGCACAACTCTCGCTTGAAGGCAACTACGGCCATTGTTTAGGTAAAGCCCTCAGTCGTCCCTTAGGGCGTGGCATTATGGGAGACAATATTTTCTCACACATACTTTCGTCTACTTCATGTGCTTGCGATGCTCGTATGGCAGGAGCCATGATACCTGTGATGAGCAATTCAGGGTCGGGCAATCAAGGTATCTGTGCAACCAACCCCGTAGTCGTCTTTGCCGAAGAAAATCATAATACGGCTGAAGAGATGACGCGCGCCTTGATGCTCTCACACCTCACGGCCATTTATATAAAACTCAATTTAGGTACTTTGTCGGCCTTATGTGGTTGCGTAGTAGCAGCGACAGGTTCCAGTTGCGGCATTACCTATTTAATGGGTGGCAGTTATGAGCAAATGACCTTTGCCGTGAAAAACATGATAGCCAACCTTACGGGTATGATATGCGACGGAGCCAAACCCAGTTGCGCGCTAAAGTTAACCACGGGCGTTAGTACCGCCGTGCTATCGGCCATGTTGGCCATGCAAGGCAACTGCGTCACAAGCGTGGAAGGCATTATCGACGACGATGTTGACCAAAGCATTCGCAACTTAGTAAGCATTGGTGCTGATGCCATGAACGAAACCGACCGATGCGTTTTGGATATTATGACGCATAAATAGCGCATCTGTACATTCTCACATACCACAAACTCTGCAAGAAAAGGCATTCATTTGCACATTTGCACATTCTCACATTCTCACATTTGCACATTTGCACATTTGCACATTCACCAAGCATTTGCACATTTCCTCTATGAAACATAATCACATCCTTACCAGCCTTATGATGGCTGCGCTGGCAGCAATGCCTGCTACAGCACAAATTAGTTTAGTCAACCCCGTGCCACAGAAAGTGGTGAGCACAGGAAAGTTCTTGAACACTTTGCCCCAAACGTGGAAAATCGTTACCAACGAGCAGAGCAACAACGAGGTGTACGAAACGGCACTCGTAATGCTCGAAAAAGCCAAAGTGTCACCCTTGTATAAGTCAAAGTACACCCTTACGTTGGGTGTAAAAGGCGACAAGTGCATTAGCAAAGTGGCCAAACTTATCCCCAATCACGCAGAGGGCTATTACCTCAACATTAGTGAGAAGGGGATTGTTATAGCTGGTGCCGATAAGGCAGGCTTAATCTATGGTGTACAGACCTTGTTACAGTCAATGGCTGAAGGAAAGTTAGAGTGCTGCACCGTGACGGACTGGCCCGACGTTCCCTTCCGTGGTACGGTAGAGGGCTTCTATGGCACGCCTTGGAGCCACAAAGCACGCTTGAGCCAAATAGAGTTCTATGGCCGCAACAAAATGAACGTTTACATCTATGGTCCTAAAGACGACCCTTATCACCGCGACCACTGGCGCGTAGCCTATCCCGATGCTGAAGCCAAGCGCATTCAAGAGTTGAATGAATGTGCGAAGAAGAATAACGTAAACTTCTATTGGGCTATTCACCCGGGTGTTGACATCAAATGGAACGATGCCGACCGCGATGCCTTAATCGCCAAGTTTGAGAAGATGTATGCTTTAGGCATTCGCTCTTTTGCCGTATTCTTTGACGACATCTGGGGCGAGGGTGCTAAGGGCGACAAGCAAGCCGAACTGCTCAACTACGTAGACAACAACTTTGTTAAGAAGCATCACGATGTGAGTCCGCTCATCATGTGCCCCACGGAGTACAACCGTGCTTGGGCTAACGATGCTGGTGGTTACCTCCGCACGTTGGGCACAAAGATGAACAAGAGCATTCAAATCATGTGGACGGGTAACTCCGTCGTTCATTGCATTGACAAGGAGAGCATGGAGTGGATCAACCAACGTATCGACCGCAAGGCTTACATTTGGTGGAACTTCCCCGTTAGCGACTTCGTGCGCGATCACATTCTCCTTGGTCCGGCTTATGGTAATGGCCTTGACATTGCAGACGACGTTTCAGGTTTCGTCTCTAACCCTATGGAACATGCTGAGGCTTCAAAGATTTCACTCTACGGCATTGCCGACTACACGTGGAACATGAAGGCTTACGACTATCAGCGCGACTGGGAAAAGGGCTTAAAGGCTGTACTCCCCGACAATTATGAAGCCCTTCGCACCTTTGCCTTGTATAATAAGGACCTCGGCCCCAATGGTCATGGTTTCCGTCGCGAAGAGGGCGATGAGCTGAAGAGCATTGCCGAAGGCGCGCTGAAGTCTGACCCCAAGTCGTTACAACAGTTGACGATAAAGTGCTATGAACTGCGTATGGCCGTTGACGAACTCTTGGCCGATAATACCAATCCAGAGTTGAAGCGCGAATTGCGTCCTTGGCTCTTGCAGGGTAAGAACGTGGCTGACTATGGTATTGCCACTTGCATTATGGCTATGAATCAACTCTATCCCAATAATGCAGGTTTTCCTAAATTTGACATGGCTTATAAGCAGGCGCATGCTTTGCAAGTGCAGATGTACGAATTGGAGAATTCTGACGTGCGTCATGCCCTACAGCCTGGCATTAAGGTAGCCACCAAGGTATTACTGCCCACGCTGAATAAACTCTTTAGTCAAACGGTAGATGCTTACAACAAGGCAAATGGCACGCAACTTGACAATTCGTCAGAGTACAATCCATTCAAGATTGTAACCGATGTGCCCCAGTTGGCATTACAACCTATCAGTGTGCGCGGCAATGACGTAACAGTATCTCCTTCGCTTGAAGTGATCAAGTGGCCGAAGGACGCAGCTTTCACCATCGAGGGTGATCGCGACATTACGTTTGCTGGTATGGAGTTCAACTTGGGCAAGGCCGATGTAGCTAAGTGCTTTAAGTTAGAACTCTTCACGAAGGGTGCTTGGAAGGAAGTAAGCCTATTGCACTACAAGGCCGACGACCCTGTTATCCACACAGGCAATGAACTCGGTGGTATGCAAGCTTCAAAACTCCGTATCACCAATATCAGTGGTACAGAACAGCAAGTTTACTTCAAAAACTTCAAGTTTATTAAGCGATAAGTAACGTGTAAAAAATAAACTGCAATTTGTCTGCCTAATTGGGGGGCGGGTTTGTAACCCGCGGCAGCAGCATGCTTTGAATAT
>ERZ791902.1469-NODE-1469-length-10855-cov-57.870093_pt1 | contig 10855 bp, 9 predicted proteins | sample MGYA00510149_ERZ791902 | MGnify/ENA primary metagenome ERZ791902 (study PRJEB30046, sample SAMN00792060) | human gut metagenome | study: EMG produced TPA metagenomics assembly of the A metagenome-wide association study of gut microbiota in type 2...
TTAGAAGAGTTCAAACTCCAATTCAAATCTTCGTCAGAAAAGTTTAGACGACTTCGACAACTCGCTTTTTTTTCTTAACTTTGCATCATCTTTTTTACAGACAATCCCAAGGATTTTAAAAAATAAAAAACTCGAATGAAACATCTATTCGTTCTGCTGTCGTTGGTCTTGATGACTACTTTGAGTGTTAAGGCACAACCACGGTTGGAATTTGAAAATACAACACAAGAAATGGGTACGTTGCTTTGGCATCACCCTCGCACGGCCACCTTTAAAGTAACGAATAAGGGCACACAAGACTTATTGATTACCAACGTGCGTACCGACTGCGGTTGCACCGATGCGGAGTGGACTACAACGCCCATAGGCCCTGGCGGTAGTGGCATGATAAAGGCTACTTATGATGCTGAGATGTTGGGCCACTTCAATAAAGGATTGGCCGTTTACACCAACTTAGACGATAAACCTCATTATTTGCAATTAGTAGGTGTTGTAGCCATGAACGATGCAGTAGAACATACGGCTGAATATCCTTACAAGGTAGGTGACTACTATTTGAGTACAGACGACATAGAGTTTGATGATGTTAATAAGGGTGACACACCTACCGTTGTACTCTCAATACTGAACTCCAGCAAGAAGTCATACCGCCCAGAGTTGATGCACTTGCCCAAATACCTTACGGCACAGGCCGACCCTGCTGTGATCCGTCCAGGACGTGTAGGGCGCGTTTTGCTCACGCTTAATAGCAACGAGTTGCACACGATGGGACTGACGCAGACGAGCGTCTACTTAAGTCGATTTATGGGCGACCGTGTGAGCAAGGAGACGGAAATCAACGTGTCGGCTACGCTCTTGCCCGACTTTATCGAAACGCCTTCAGGACTGGCTCTTGCCCCCGTAGCACAGTTGGATAGCACCCATATCACTTTGCCTCCGTTGGGTAAGAAGAAGAAAGTGTCGGGACAACTCATGATACGCAATACGGGTAAAACACCGCTCGTCATCAATGCCTTACAGGTGTATAACCCTGGTATCAGCGTAAGTCTTAACAAACGTCGTATTGACCCAGGCCAGGACGAAAAGTTGAAAATAACGATCAATGCCAATACTACCTATTTTAAGGGCCGTCGTCGCGTGTTGCTCATCACCAACGACCCTGAACATTCGAAGATTGTAGTTGACGTTGTCGTACAGAAATAAAATAGACCACTATTTTAGCTGTGCAAAGTTTTGCCATTTCTAAAAATGTTTATAACTTTGCACTGCAAAATCGGAAAGTAGCGCAGTTGGTAGCGCACTACGTTCGGGACGTAGGGGTCGGGCGTTCGAGTCGCCTCTTTCCGACTTTAAAGCGAAACTTAGTAATAGGTTTCGCTTTTTTTATTTGAAGAAGGCAACCCATGAGCCAAATGTCGCCTCTTTCCGACTTTAAAGCGAGGCTTTACACAAGTTTCGTTTTTTTTATTCTATAACGAATTGTATGGGTAATCATAATTCAGTTTGCCTCTTATCTTGTCTTTAAAAATCGAAGAATTTATCTGCCTAATTGGGGGGCGGGTTTGTAACCCGCGGCAGCAGCATATTGTAAATATTTGTACAAGATAGGTTGCACCTCGGCAATAAAAACAAATGTCTCGGGCCTTTTGTTTTGTATTGCGCTCGGTTTGCACTATCTTTGTAGGCAGAAACAAGCATCAAACTTCATGAAAGAAGAATTTGGAAAGTGGCTGATGGATATAGCCAAGTATGTAGCCACAGCCGTACTCCTGACCACCATATTCGGAGGCATGGAGCAGAAATGGCTCATCTGTGCCATAGCGAGCGTAGTAATATTGACAACATTAGGGATGGGGCTTTGGCTCGTCCGTAAAAAGAAGGAGGATTAAACATGAATTTATTCGGATTCATTTGGATGTGCACATTGCTTATGCTCATCGCCATCGTAGGTTTTGTCTATTTCACGATACAGGACCGCAAGGAGGAAAAACGTAAATTTTCAGCCCATTAACAATGGGCAGCAGTAGCAGTATGCATTGAAGTTGCGGTCATAGCTATCGTAGGGTTGATTTACTTCACCATTCAAGACCGCAAGGAAGAAAAGCGCAAAATGACGCAGCATTAACGCCAAACGGAACAACACAGAAAAACCGCCCCTCGGCATTCTCTGGCGAATGTATGAGGGGCGGATTTTTGTCTAATTTAAAAGAAGTATCTTTTGCAAAAGTCTCTATAATGCTCGTTAGACTTAATCTCGTCTAACATGTCGTTGTAGTGAAGTGTTTCGAAAGTCATGTTGTTCCAATCAATCTCGTTGATAAGTGTGTTGAACATATCGTGACATCTTTTAGCTTCTTCTTTGAGTGCTTCGACTCTTTCTCTCATCTTGTCGCGGTCTGAAGGGGAAGAGAGCAGATTGATAAAGTGTTCTGGCATTTCCCATGTTACACTCTGGAGTACGACAGGCTCTCCCTGATATTCTGAACCTTCGTAGCCGTGAGTGTATCTGTACAAGGCAAGCAGATGACGGCATAGCTGAGCAACATCATAGTATTGAAAATCTTTTGATTGTAGGAACAATTGATGCCACTCGTTGTGAAAGGCTTGAATCTCGATGGGGTATCTGTTCTCATCAAAATAAGCATCAACGAGGACTTCGTTACCGTTATAGTAAGGCTCAAGGAACTTGCTCTCAACAAAGTACAAAGTACCATTTCTCTTATAGAAAACGTCAATATTTACAAACTTTTGGCTCTTTTCCAAAGGTATGGCAGGCTTCTTTTCGAAAATGAGTTCGCTGATTAAGTCCAGATCCTCCATGAGCTTGTAGTAGTTAACAGCAAGCCCTGTTGAGGAATTGATCTGCTTGTATTCATTCAGCTTCTGCCCATCCCCTTTCTCCAAGATCTCTCTTTGCTCTTCAGAAAGTTCGATAAGGGGAGAAACATAATGTACGGACTCGCTTTGTGTTCTGATGTTGATTTCTTGACGTTTATATTCGTCAAAAATCAAATTCTTAAGTTTTTCAAGCATGGGTATGGTTGTTTTGTATTTGTTATTTACATTTTAATGAGCCGTGCCTCTATTATATACTCAATATCGGGTGGAACAACGGACACTGATGCACTTGGTGAGCGATTTGCGCTTTTTGACCTTTCATCGGTCGTGTAGCTCGCTACACTCCCTCTTCAATGTCCAAAGATAGTGCAAGGCGAATGCAGAACGTCAAGTTTACTTGAACGTTATGCTGAGCCGCAGCCTATCTTATGCAAAGATAGTGCAAGGCGAATGCAAAAAGCCAAGCTTGCTTGAGATTTTTGCTGAGGTGCAGCCTATCTTATACAAAATCGCTTCAAAAATAAAGGCAAATCTTGAACTTCATAAAAGTTTAGACGACTTCATTGTCTTAAAAACAAGATGCAACACATTTACAAAATTGTATAATGCGCTTTCTTTGCGAGCAGTGTACCTTTGTATTCAGAAAATAAAACAACAAAACTATGCATAAGACAAAACGTTACTTTTTGACCGCTTCTGCCTTTGCACTGACCTATGCTGCACAAGCGCAGATGAGTGACACCGATTCGATTGCTCCACAAGAGAAGGAACTGAACCAAGCACAAGTGGTGGGGAAACGCAAATCTGTTTCACGTATGAGTGGCCCCGAAAATTCGCTGCTCATGACGCGCACCGAATTGTTTAAAGCCGCTTGCTGCAATTTGGGCGAGAGCTTTACTACCAATCCCTCGGTCGATGTGAGCTATAGTGATGCCGCCACGGGAGCAAAGCAGATTAAGTTGCTCGGATTGGCTGGCACTTATGTGCAGATGTTGAGCGAAAATGTGCCCGACTTGCGCGGTGCTGCTTCGCCTTACGCTCTGGGTTATGTGCCGGGGCCTTGGATGCAGAGCATTCAAGTGTCGAAGGGAAGTGCTTCGGTGAAGAATGGCTACGAAAGCATCACGGGACAGATAAATGTGGAATATAAAAAGCCACAGGTCGATCCTTCTGTTGAGGTAAACCTTTTTGCAGACTCAAAGAGCCGCATTGAGGCAAACGTTGACGGCAACATTCATCTTGATAAGTCGAAGAAACTAAGTACAGGTATTTTGGCGCATTATGAAGATAACTTTGGTCATCATGACGAAAATAACGATGGATTCTTAGATAAGCCCAAAGTGCGTCAAGGCAACGTGATGAACCGTTGGGCTTGGGTGAGCGATCGTTACATCTTTCAAGCTGCTATCAGTGGTCTGACGGAGAAGCGTGAGGGCGGACAGACCAACCATACTGCACGCAATGTCGAAGGAGAACGTTATGGCATTGACATGGAGACAACACGCTTCAATGGCTTCGCCAAGAATGCTTTCATATTGAATAAAGAAAAAGGAACGAACTTGGCACTCATCCTTTCGGGTACGTATCATGACGCTGATGCTACGTATGGGCATCGTGTATATGATGTAACGCAAAAGACAGGGTATGCTTCGTTGCTCTTCGAAACGAATTTTACTGAGCAACACAGTATTTCGGCTGGCTTGAGCCTGAACCATGACTATTATAAGCAACACTATCGATTGACACATGATGTTAATGCGCCTTTGCAACAATGGAATGAAAAGGAAACGACCCCCGGTGCTTATGCTCAATACACTTTTAATTGGCACGACCAATGGGTGATAATGGCAGGACTCCGTGCCGACCACAGTTCGCAGTACGGCACGTTTGTTACCCCACGTTTCCACCTAAAGTATGCGCCCAATCATGTGTTCAACTTGCGACTCTCGGCAGGTAAGGGCTATCGTACGGTGCATGCTTTGGGCGAATATAACTACTTAATGGCCAGCAACCGCACGTTAACGATTGATAAGTTAAACCAAGAGGCAGCGTGGAACTATGGGCTAAGTACCAACTTGAAGTTGCGCGTGGGCGGTCATATACTCGACATCAATGCCGACTATTACTTCACCGACTTCAAGGAACAAACAGTAGTAGACTATGACGCAGATGCTGCACACATCTATTTACGCAACCTGAATGGCAAACGTTCTTATTCACATACCGTGCAAGTTGATGCCTCTTATCCCTTGTTCCGAGGCATGACGCTCACGGCAGCCTATCGTTATAACTTTGTTCGACAGTTTACGGATGGTCGCTTGCAAGAGAAACCCTTGACTAGTCGATACAAAGGCCTGCTTACGGCTTCTTATAAGACACCGCTCGAACTTTGGCAGTTCGACCTTACGGCCCAACTCAATGGCGGAGGCCGCTTAATCAACAATGGCGAGGCTGGTGCTCCTACCCGTTTCTCACCTTATGGCCAGTTGAACGCCCAAGTGACGCGCTGGTTCCGCCATTGCAGTGTGTATGTGGGTGGTGAAAACTTGACCAATTATAAGCAGAAGAATCCTATATTGCATGCTGAACACCCTTGGAGTGAACGCTTTGATGCCACACAAGTGTGGGGCCCCGTACATGGTGTCATGGTGTATGCAGGTGTACGTGTGAACTATTGATAATAAATAGGCAAATGCGGAGGAAATGTGCAAATGTGTAAATGTGCGAATGTGCAAATTGTCGCCTTTTTATAGCACAATTTTATAAATGCCGAAAGGTTATGAATTTATTTAGGTGGATTCTCAACATAATGCAACTTTATAACCTTATAACCTTCAAACTACAAACCAAAACGAGAATAAAATATGACAACAAAAAAATATCCCGTTCGTGGCATGAGTTGCGCCTCATGTTCCGCTCATGTAGACAAGGCACTGCATGGTGTGGAGGGCGTAAATGAAGTAAACGTCAACTTAGCCACCAATACGGCAAAGATTAGCTATGACGAGACGGTTTGTTCGCCTACTGATTTAGCAGAAGCCGTCAGTCGCATGGGCTTTGAACTGTTGATAAATGAGGAGATAACAGAGGCTTCTTCCTCACAATCCTCTTCTTCGGCTGAGGCTGCAGCGCAAACTGAAGGGTATAACGAACTCAAACGTATGGCTTGGGGCGCTTTAGCCGTGGCTGTGCCTTTATTAATATTGAGTTTAGTGCCACATTTGTTCGCGGGACAAGAGGTAGCTCTCTTCTTCTTAGCATCATTCTCTTTATATAAGTACGGCCGCCTCTTCTATCGTTCGGCCTTTAAGTTGCTCAAGCATGGCACGTCTAATATGGATACGTTGGTGGCACTCAGCATCACCGTGTCATACCTATATAGTTGTGTAAACCTCTTCTTCCCGCAACTCTTCACAGCACATGGCATGCAGCCGCAACTTTATTTCGATAGTGTAGGTGTCATCACCGCTTTCATCTTGTTAGGTCGCCTGCTCGAAGCACGTGCTAAGGGACGCACCACGAAAGCCATAAAGAGTCTGATAGGTTTGCAGCCTAAACAAGTTACGGTCATCTTTCCGAATGGCACGCAATACGTTAAAGCCATTGACGATATAAAGGTAGGCGATGTGTTATTGGCTCGTCCCGGAGAACGCATTGCCGCTGATGGAATAGTGGTAAGTGGAAGTTCCAATGTAGACGAAAGCATGATAACGGGCGAACCCATAGCGGTGCAAAAGAGCCAAGGCTTGTCACTCACAGCAGGTACGATTAATCAAAATGGCACTTTACACTATCGGGCGCAGCGCATTAAGGGCGACACGTTGTTGGGACAAATTATCAGTATGGTGCAAGACGCACAAGGTAGCAAAGTGCCTATACAACATTTGGTCGATCGCATAGCAGCCGTATTTGTGCCTACTATTATAGGTATAGCCTTGTTGAGCTTGATAGCGTGGTTAGTACTCTCGCCCACAAACGGACTGACGCATGGCCTTGTAGCTATGGTATCAGTGTTAGTAATCGCTTGTCCGTGTTCGTTAGGATTGGCCACTCCTACAGCTATTATAGTAGGCATTGGCCGAGGAGCTTCGCAAGGCATATTAATCAAAGATGCCAGTTGCTTGCAGGCAGCGCGCCACATTGATACCGTGGTGTTAGACAAAACGGGTACAATCACCACAGGCCACCCTTACGTGGCCGATCAATATTTTAAGGGCGATGCTGCTCACGTTCGTTCCGTACTGAAAACTATCGAACAAGAGTCCGAACACCCTTTGGCAAAGGCTATCTGTGATGCGATGCACAGTTCGCCTACGCTAAAAGCTTGCCATGTTGAGAAGTTAGACCAAGGAGGCATTCAAGGCGAGGTAGAAGGTGAAACTTATACGATTGGCAACATAACCCTTGTCCAACAAAAAGGCTGTATCTTTGCACCGAATGAAGAGAAACTTATCGCTCAATGGGCAGAACGGGCTTACACCTTAGTCTGTATGACAAAGGACACGGAATTGGTAGCTTTGCTCGCCATTTGTGATGAGATAAAGTCTACTTCAGCGCAAGCTATCCATGCATTGCACGAAATGGGTATCACCACCTATATGCTAACGGGCGATAACGAGCAGTCAGCACGTGCCGTAGCTAATGAAGTGGGCGTGCGCCATTACAAGGCACAGATGTTGCCTACGACCAAAGCCGAGTTTGTAAGCCAACAGCAAAAGCAAGGTCATCGCGTAGCCATGGTCGGTGACGGCATTAACGATAGTGCTGCTTTAGCCCAAGCGGATTTGAGTATCGCCATGGGGCGGGGGAGTGACATGGCTATTAATTCGGCTATGATTACCTTGTTGAGTTCCGACCTACAACGCTTGCCCGATGCCATACGGCTCTCATCGCAGACGATACGCACCATTCACGAAAATCTCTTTTGGGCTTTCTTCTACAACGTGGTGAGTGTGCCCATTGCAGCAGGAGTGCTCTATCCGATTTGTGGCTTCATGCTCAATCCGATGATAGCGGGTGCTGCCATGGCATTGAGTAGTGTGAGCGTGGTGTGCAACTCTTTACGACTTTCAATTAAAAGATAAAAACTAACATAAAAGCTTACGAAACAATGAAGAAGTTACTTTCATTCCTTTTTATGTGCCTAATGGCCACCACTGTGGCTTTGGCTAAGGACATTAAGACGGTGGTTGTAACCACTCAACCGCAAATGCATTGCGAGAACTGTGAGAAGAAAATTAAGAAGAACCTTCGCTTTGAGCGTGGTGTGAAGGACATCATAACGAGTGTGCCTGATCAAACGGTCACAATCAAGTACGATGCCGATAAGACTACGGTTGAAAAGCTTCTAAAGGCCTTCGAAAAGTTTGGCTATACCGCTCGTCAACTCAAGAAGGACGAAAAGGTAGAACTCGACGGCAGTAGCAGCGCTTGTGAGATGTAAACGGATACGAAATGATAGGTGGTCTTCTCCCCCTAATCTCTTCTCCCTGGTCGGGGAGGAGGTTTGGGGGAGAAGTTGTCAAATTGCAGTTTGTCGAAATACTATTCTTCTTTCCATTCCTCATCCAACCTGTTTTCCCAAAGGTAGTGGCGTGTTTCTTTTACGACTACCCCCGTGAGCAGCAAGACGGATAGAATATTAGGAAAAGCCATGAGTGCGTTAAACGTATCACCTAAGTTCCATACCAAGTTAATAGCTGTGATTGACCCAATAAAGGTGGCCGTAATCCACAGTACGCGATAAACGTAACGCGCCTTGCGACCAAATATGTACTCTAATGCTTTCTCACCTAAATAGCTCCAACCTAAAATAGTGCTGAATGAGAAGGTGACAATTCCCATGGTTAATACAAATGGACCGAAAGTGGGAATCTGTCCGAAAGCCACCTTGGTAAGTCGTGCCCCAGCAGTGGAGTCAATAGAAGGGTCGGCCATGATAGAACTTACTAACACCAAACCAGTTATAGCACAAATAACCACCGTGTCCCAAAAAGGCGAGGTCGAACTCACCATGGCTTGACGTACAGGGTTACGCGTGCGAGCTGCTGCTGCTACGATAGGGGCAGAACCAAGTCCAGATTCGTTTGAAAAGAGACCACGCGCTATGCCATAACGCATAGCAGTCATGATCGTAGATCCTACAAATCCGCCTGTGGCGGCTTGAGGATTAAACGCATCGGTTACTATTACTTTGAGAGCAGGCCAAATAAAACTATGATTGACTCCCAAAATCCATAGACAACCGCCTATATAAAACAGGGCCATAAAGGGGACTAACCCCTCACATACTTTGGCAATTCCTTTTACACCAAACATAATCACCGCACAAGTGGTAAGGGCTATGGTTATACCTGTGGCAAGGGGAGGAATGTGATACCCCTCGTTGAGCATCATAGATATGGAATTGCACTGTATCATGTTGCCGATAAAGAAGGAGGCAACGACTGTGCAGAATGCAAATATGAGTCCCAACCACCTACATCCTAACCCACGCTCAAGTGCATACATAGGACCACCCAACATCTTGCCATCGGACGTGTGTACACGGTATTTTATGGCCAAAAGTCCTTCTGCATACTTTGTGGAAATGCCCAACACACCCGTCATCCAACACCAGAACACGGCTCCTGGACCTCCCATCGTTACAGCCGTGGCTACGCCGATAATGTTCCCTGTACCAATTGTGCCTGCTAAACTCGTAGCAAGTGCTGAGAATTGGCTTACGTCGCCAGTTGAACCTTTGTCGCGTTGTAGGCTGAGGCGAATGGCCTTAAATATATATCGTTGCGGAAATCGTAGCCGAATCGTTAAGTAAAGGTGGGTGCCTAATAATAATATAATCATAGGTGCTCCCCATAGATAGCTATTTATGAAGGTAAGAAAATTGTTTAGTTCAGTCATTAGTGTTTAAAATAAGAGCTATTTTTGACAAACTGTAAGGTATTTATGCGTGTATGGTAGCATATTAGTAGCAATATGCGAGAGCAAAAGTATTATTTTTTTTGCATTTAGGTATTGTTAGCGTAAATAAACATTTAAAAAACGTTTTAAAAGGCTCATTTTTTTTCCGAAAAGCGTGTTTTTTGAGTAAAAATACTTGTAAATCAGAAAAAAACCGTACATTTGCAGCCGATTTAGAGTCCAACGGGGCTAAAGCAAGAGGCTGCGGGTGCAGTCCGCCTCCTGGAAAAATCCGTTTATACATATAATTAACAAAATGTACGCAATCGTAGAGATTAACGGTCAGCAGTTCAAGGCTGAAGAAGGCAAGAAGCTTTTCGTTAACCACATCAGTGGTGCCGAAAACGGCCAGACTGTTGAATTTAACAACGTGTTGTTGATTGACAACAACGGCGAAGTAAAGGTTGGTGTTCCTACTGTAGAGGGCGCTAAGGTAGTATGCGAAGTAGTATCTTCACTCGTTAAGGGTGACAAGGTGCTCGTTTTCCACAAGAAGCGTCGCAAGGGCTATCGCAAGCTCAATGGCTATCGCCATCAGTTCACTGAAGTGACAATCAAGAACGTAATTGCTTAATCATTAAAAAGTTTTAGAAGAAATGGCACATAAGAAAGGTGTAGGTAGTTCTAAGAACGGTCGTGAATCAGCTTCACAACGATTAGGCGTTAAGATTTGGGGTGGTCAAACTTGCGTTGCTGGCAACATCATCGTTCGCCAACGCGGTACTGTTCACTATCCTGGTAAAAACGTAGGTATGGGTAAGGATCACACTCTCTTCGCTCTCGTTGATGGTGTTGTAACTTTCCACCGCGGTCAGCGTGACCGTAGCGTAGTTTCTGTTGAAGAAGCTAATGCTTAACGCATAAGAAAAGACTACTTACTGAAAAAACAGTTAAGAAGCACAAAGCTCGTCCAAGCATAACGCTTGGATGAGCTTTTTTTGATTTTAGCTGATTAAGTAAGTGGTGATAAACTGCAATTTATCTGCCTATTTGGGGGGGCTCACCTGGGGGCGACGCGTCCCCGCGTCGGCATTTGTTAGTCAAGGCTCGATGC
>ERZ791902.1476-NODE-1476-length-10801-cov-8.563000_pt1 | contig 10801 bp, 4 predicted proteins | sample MGYA00510149_ERZ791902 | MGnify/ENA primary metagenome ERZ791902 (study PRJEB30046, sample SAMN00792060) | human gut metagenome | study: EMG produced TPA metagenomics assembly of the A metagenome-wide association study of gut microbiota in type 2...
TCGTGAACTCCGGGAAGCGGTTGGTGGCGCGCAGGCGGTGGAGCGCCAGCTCCCACTTGCCCTGATAGACCAGGTCGTTCCACTCGGGGATCAGGTTGTTCAGCGGGCAGCCCGATGCCATGCCGCCGATCATCATGCCGGCCTGGCAGAAGGGCACGCCGCAGTCCATGCAGCGGGCGGCCTGGGTCTGCTGCTCCTCGCGGGAGAGCCAGACGTGAAACTCGTTGAAATTTTCAATGCGCTCCAGCGGCGGGACATCCGTGCTGGTCTTGCGCGTGTAATCCATAAATCCAGTGATCTTGCCCATGATCCAGCCCTCCTTACTTCTTCTTCTGCACAGCGTAGAATGCTTCGATCTGTGCCTGTTCGCCGTCCAGGCCGCGCTCCTCCATGGAAGCGATGACCCGGAGCATCCGGTCGTAATCGTAGGGGAGGACTTTCTTGAACTTGGGCAGGTACTCGCTGAAGTTGTCCAGGATCTCCTTGCCGCGGGGGGAGCCGGTGGCTTCCACATGCTCGCGGATGAGCTCCTTCAGGGCGGCAACATCGTACTTGTGCTCCACAGGCTCCAGGCTCACGGTCTCCTTGTTGACCCGCTGGTAGAAATCCCAGTTCTCGTCCAGAACGTAGGCCACGCCGCCGGTCATGCCGGCTGCGAAGTTCTTGCCGGTCTGGCCCAGGACCACGACAGTGCCGCCGGTCATGTACTCACAGCCGTGGTCGCCTACGCCCTCCACAACGGCGGTCGCGCCGCTGTTGCGGACGCAGAAGCGCTCACCGGCCACGCCGGAGACGAAGGCCTTGCCGCTGGTGGCACCGTAAAGGGCCACGTTGCCGGTGATGATATTTTCCTCAGGCTTGTAGCCGATGCCCTCGGGCGGGCGGACGATGATCTTGCCGCCGGACAGGCCCTTGCCCATGTAGTCGTTGCAGTCGCCGGTCAGGCTGAGGGTCAGGCCCTTGGGGATGAACGCGCCAAAGCTCTGGCCGCCTGCGCCGATGCACTCGGCGGTGTAGACATCGTCGGGCAGGGAGCTGCCGTACTTGCGGGTGATCTCGCTGCCAAAGATGGCACCCAGGGCGCGGTCGGTGTTGGAGACCTCCAGCCGGACACTCTGGGGTGCCTTGCTGCCCAGCTTGAACTTCTTCATCAGCACCTTCATGTCGAGGGTGTTCTCAAGGTGGAAGTCATAGGTGTCGGCAGGCACAAAGTGGACGTTGCTGTTTGCAATGGCCGGGTTGTGCAGGATGCAGTCCAGATTCATCTTGGCGGCACGGCTGTCGGCAGCGCTGGGTTTGACATGGAGCAGGTCGGTGCGGCCCACCAGCTCGTCGATGGTGCGCACGCCCAGCTTGGCCATGTACTCCCGCAGCTCCTGCGCCACAAAGGTCAGGTAGTTGATGATATACTCGGGCTTGCCCTTGAACCGCTTGCGCAGCTCGGGGTTCTGGGTGCAGATGCCCATGGGGCAGGTGTCTAGGTTGCAGACACGCATCATCACGCAGCCTTCGCACATCAGCAGGGAGGTGCCGAAGCCGAACTCCTCAGCGCCCAGCATACAGCTGATGGCAACATCGCGGCCGGAGAGCAGCTTGGAGTCGCTCTCAATGCGGACGCGGCTGCGCAGGCCGTTCAGGATCAGGGTCTGGTGGGTCTCGGCGATGCCCAGCTCCCAGGGCAGGCCCGCATTCTTGATGGAGGTGCGGGGGGCTGCACCGGTGCCGCCGTCGTAACCGGAGACAAGGATGACCTGCGCGCCGCCCTTGGCAACACCGGCGGCAATGGTGCCGACACCGGCCTCGCTGACCAGCTTCACGTTGATGTTGGCGTGGCGGTTGGCGTTCTTCAGGTCATAGATCAGCTCGGCCAGATCCTCGATGGAGTAGATGTCGTGGTGGGGCGGGGGAGAGATCAGGCCCACGCCGGTGGTGCTGTGGCGGGTCTTGGCGATCCAGGGGTAGACCTTGGCACCGGGCAGGTTGCCGCCCTCGCCGGGCTTTGCGCCCTGTGCCAGCTTGATCTGGATCTCTTCGGCGGAGACCAGATATTTGCTGGTCACACCGAAGCGGGCCGAGGCTACCTGCTTGATCTTGGAGTTGCTCTCGCTCTGGTAGCGCTCCTCGGGCTCGCCGCCCTCGCCGGTGTTGCTCCGGCCGCCCAGACGATTCAGGGCGATGGCGATGGTCTCGTGGGCCTCGCTGCTCAGGGCACCGTAGCTCATGGCAGCGGCTTTGAACCGCTTGACGATGGAGCTGACGGGCTCCACCTCCTCAAGGGGGATGCCGCCGTTGGGGTCATAGCTGAAGTCCAGCAGGCTGCGCAGGTGCACGCCCTCGGCACCCATGTTGTCCACGGTGCGGGTGAAGTCTTTGAAGGCCTTGTAGTCGCCCGTGAAGCAGGCTTTCTGGAACAGATGGATGGTCTGCGGGGTGAAGAGGTGCTCTTCCTTGCCGCTGCGGAACTTGTGGGCACCGCCATCGGCCAGCTCCATGTTGATGTCCAGACCCAGCGGGTCAAAGGCGGCGTTGTGGGCAGCTTCCACATCCGCCTGAATGTCCTCCAGACCGATGCCGCCCACACGGCTGACCGTGCCGGTGAAGTACTTGTCGATGACATCCTTGGAGATGCCGACTGCCTCAAAGATCTGGCTGCTCTGGTAGCTTTGGATGGTGGAAATGCCCATTTTGGAGGCAATCTTCACGATGCCGTTCAGCACAGCCTTGTTGTAATCATCCACGGCGGCGTAGTAATCCTTGTCCAGCAGACCCTCGTCGATGAGCTGGGCAATGGTATCGTGGGCCAGATAGGGGTTGACGGCGCAGGCACCGTAGCCCAGCAGGGTGGCAAAGTGGTGCACCTCGTGGGGCTCGGCGCTCTCAAGGATGAGGGCCATGGCCGTGCTCTTCTTGGTGCGGATGAGGTACTGGGACACGGCAGAAACCGCCAGCAGGCTGGGGATGGAAACATGGTACTCGTCGATGTCGCGGTCAGAGAGGATGATGATGTTGGCACCGTCCTTGTAGGCGCGGTCCACCTCCAGGAACACGCGGTCGATGGCCTTTTCCAGGCTGGTGTTCTTATAGTAATTGATGGACACCGTGGCGGTCTTGAAGCCGGGCACGTTCATGTGCTTGATCTTGAGCAGATCGGTGCTGGTCAGGATGGGGTTCTGCACCTTGAGCACCTTGCAGTTCTCGGGCTTGTCCTCCAGCAGGTTGCCGTGGGCACCCACATAGACGCTGGTGGAGGTGACCACCTTTTCCCGGATGGCATCGATGGGCGGATTGGTGACCTGTGCGAACCGCTGCTTGAAGTAGTTGAACAGCGGGGGGTGCTGGTCGCTCAGGACAGCCAGCGGGGTGTCGGTGCCCATGGCTCCGGAAGGCTCGGCACCGGCCCGGGCCATGGGCAGGATCAGCTCCTTGATCTCCTCGTATTTGTAGCCAAAGACCTTCTGCAGGCGGGTCAGCTCCTCGCCGGTGTAGCTGGGGACTTTGATGTTGGGGATCTTCAGGTCCTTCAGCCGGACCAGATTCCGGTCGATCCACTCGCCGTAGGGCTCGCGGCTGGCGTAGTATTCCTTCAGCTTCTCGTCATCCACGACCTCGCCCTTGACGGTATCCACCAGCAGCATCTTGCCGGGGCGCAGGCGGTCTTTCATCAGGATGTTGTCGGGGGCGCAGGGCAGCACGCCCACCTCAGAGGACAGGATCATCCGGCCGTCCTTGGTGATATAGTAGCGGCTGGGGCGCAGACCGTTGCGGTCCAGCACCGCGCCCACCACGTCGCCGTCGGAGAAGAGGATGGCGGCGGGGCCGTCCCAGGGCTCCAGCATGGTGGCGTAATACTGGTAGAAATCGCGCTTTTTCTGGCTGATGTTCTTGTTGTTCTCCCAGGGCTCGGGGATGGTGATCATCACAGCCAGAGGCAGGTCCATGCCGTTCATCACCATGAACTCCAGCGCGTTGTCCAGCATGGCGGAGTCCGAGCCGGAGGTGTTGATGATGGGCAGGATCTTGTTCATGTCGTCCTGCAGGATGGGGCTCTCGATGCTCTCCTCACGGGCCAGCATGGCATCGGTGTTGCCCTTGATGGTGTTGATCTCGCCGTTGTGCAGGATGAACCGGTTGGGGTGGGCACGCATCCAGCTGGGGTTGGTGTTGGTAGAAAAGCGGCTGTGCACCATGCCGATGGCGGACTCGTAATCCTCGTCCTGCAGGTCAAGGTAGAACAGGCGCAGATCGTGCACCAGGAACATGCCCTTGTAGACGATGGTGCGGCTGGACAGGCTGGGCACATAGGTGCCGTTGCTGGCCTGCTCGAACACCCGGCGGATGATGTAGAGCCTGCGGTCAAAATCAATGCCCCTGCTCACACGGGCAGGCTTTTTGATGAAGCACTGCCAGATGGAGGGCATGCAGTCCCGGGCCTTCTGGCCCACGGCATCGGGGTCTACCGGCACCCTGCGCCATGCCAGAAACTCAAGCCCCTCCTTGCGGGTGACCAGCTCAAACAGCTTCATGGCCTGTGCCCGCAGGTGCTCGTTCTGGGGGAAGAAGAACATGCCGACACCGTATTCCCGCTCGTTGCCCAGGCTGATGTTCAGCTCATCGGCCACCTTGGAAAAGAACTTGTGGCTGATCTGCAGCATGATGCCCACGCCGTCGCCGGTCTTGCCCTCGGCATCCTTGCCGGCGCGGTGCTCCAGACGCTCCACGATGCTCAGGGCATCGCTGACCGTCTGATGGCTCTTGCGGCCCTTGATGTCCACCACCGCGCCGATGCCGCAGGCATCGTGCTCGAACTGAGGGTCATACAGGCCAAGAGGCGTGGCGTTTTCCGTAAATTGATCCATTGCCTTTCCCATCCTTATCTCTCAAAATATCCTCCGGGCCGCGGCACATTCCGCAGCCGATCTTGCACAGAAAACAAAAAAGCGCCCCAGAAGGGTATAGAATACCCCTCTGGAACGCCTTTGTTCCGTTAGCTTTATTATAATGATTCGTGAAGATTGTTCAAGTGGGAGGTGCAACAAACTTTAGTGCACCAAAGCCCGCACTTCTTGTGCGCTTTGATGGGATGATGAACGCATTTCATCAAAACCTTGAAAAAACCGCCGCATCCGGCTGCCGGTCTGGGGCAGGGGATGCGGCGGTTTGCGTATGATTGCGGGGCGTTTCTGTCCTTAGTGCTTTACGGCGCGCTGTTTGCGGTCGAAGAACCACCCGCATACCAACAGACCGATGCCAAAGATCAGAAGCACGGCAGCCAGCCAATCGGTGGTACCGGTCTGGATCAGGGTCACGGTCGTGGTGTTCTGCGTGGGCGTTTCCTCCGGCTGGGCCAACGACGCGGACGTGTCAGTCTGAGCCGGTTCCTCCGCAGGCAGCTCGCCGGGGGCCTCGGTTTCCTCGGTTTCCTCGGTTTCCTCGGGGATCTCGGGTTCCTCAGACTCCTCGGGGGTCTCCGGCCCCTCAGGCTCCTCGGGAATCTCGGGGGTCTCCGGGTCTACGGGAACGACCGGAACATAGGGGGTGTCCGGGCTGTTCTTCAGGTTGGTAAAGACGACCTTGGCGGTGTCGTTCTGGGGCACAACGCCGGTCTCTGCAGGGTTGAGATTCAGCAGGGTCCAGCCGTCCTGAGCGGTTTCGGTGATGGTATAGCCGATGCCTGCGGGCAGGTTCGAGAGCGTGATGCTCTCGCCGCTTTTCAGGGTGAAGGATGCCTTGCCGTTTTTGAACGGGACACCGCACCATTTGTCGTCGATCGTGGTGATGGCATCATCATCCAGCGTGAGCTCAAAGGTGAACACGGTGTCATAGTCGCTCGGCAGCAGTTCACCGACCGTCTCTTTGCAGACGGTCAGGCTGCCGGTGCTGCCGTGTGCGGCCTTGAGGGACAGGGGGCCGGTGTAAGAAGCGACGGGTGCGACGAGAACCATGTGCAGATCCGCTTCGTCCCCGTGGGCGTTCCAGCGGGTGGCTTCAGAGTCGTCGTACCAGCCGGTAATGAAATCATAGCAGTCCGGTTCGCCGTCCAGCGCCCAGCCGCGGCCGGTGGGGCCAAAGGTAATGGTGGCATCCCCACCGTTCTCGATGTCGTCACCGCCTTTTTCTGCATGGTTGTTGTACAGCTGCACGTCATCCGAAAGAGTTGCAGTGGAGTAGTTTCGGAGACCGCCGCCATACCAAGAGGAAGTGGTGTTATAACGAACACGGCCTGAAAGCAGCGTCAGTGTCGCATTCTCGTTATTGACAATGCCGCTGTTCTTGTTGTGCTCAACCTGCAGGTCAACATTTTCTTCTACAGTAAACGACGTTCCGCTATTGGTATTATAAATACCATAGCGACTGTTATTGCAGACAGAGACGTTTGCACCGGTTTCCATGGTAAACGTTCCGCGATTGGCGTTAAAAATACCATCGTAACTGTTGTTGCAGGTGGAAATGTTTGCGCCATTTTCTATGGTGAAAATACCGCCGTCATTGTAAATACCGTAGACACCATTACCGTCAGCAGAAACGTCTGCACTGCCCTGAATCGTAAAGTAGTCATCCGCAGGGGTGTCGAAGTTGTCGTAGACGGTGTTGAAGATGCCGCAGGACCTATTATTGTTTGCAGTGACATGTGCGCCGCCCTCAATGAGGAAAAAGCCTGTTGCTACTGACAGATCGCCACCGCCTGCATAGTTGTAGATGCCATACAGATTGTTATTTGCGGAGACATTGGCACCGCTTTTAATGGTAGTACGAGCATCAAAACTGTTTCCAAGGCCAAACTGCTCATTGTTATCGGCGATGACGGTTGCACCGCTTTCAATGTTCAGAATCCAGTTGTTTAAAACGCCAGCCAGGGCTTTGTTATTGCGGGCATAGATACACGCACCGGGCTCAATGGTTACATTACCTTCATAAATGATCGGCGTATCGTCAGTGTCTTTCGTATGCTGTGTATGTACGACAAAACCGCCGCCGCCAGGCCAACCGGCTTGGCCGTTGCCCTCGCAGTAAATCTGTCCATAAATATGACTCTCATCTCCGCGGCTGTTACCAATGCAAAGACCAGAACCGGAGTTGTCAGAAGCAATTACTGTGGAAGCAGCATCCATATCAAGGACACCGACATAAGCGCCAAAACCATCTGTTCCGCCAACATTCTCGCTTGCGATGAGTGTGGAAGATCTCATGGTCAGCGTACCACCATAGCTACCTACGCCATAGCAGCCGAGACCACCGGCGTAATAACCGGAGAGACCGTTACCAGTCAGAGTGACTTTGGCGTTGTCCAGCGTGAGATTGATGGGGTCGATGGTCATGCCGTTCCAGTCACAGCCGGTGATTTCCAGAGAAGACGAAGTGACCCAAATGCCATGATCGTTGTTACTGTAACTCTCTGCGTAGATACCGCTGGCGTCAGTAGCATCAAAGCCGCGGATCACAGCATTTGTATTGTCTTCAAAATACAAATCGCTGTCGTGCTCCAGGAAAATGCCGCTGCCAAAGGACTGATCTTCTGTCAACTCAAATTCCACATGGCTTAAACGCAGTTTGCTGGAGTGGGTAATCAGATTGGCCGTTTGTCCTGCGCCATGTTCATAGGTATGAGTATGCGCATGGATTTTCAGCGTAAGATCTTCAAACGTGATATCACTGTCCGATGCATAGATACCGTTCTCCTCCAGCGTCAGCGTGTAGGTATTGCCGCCGGAAATGGTCAAGTTCTTACTATGGAACTCAAGGCCCGTATACCACTCAATGTCCTTCAGCAGGTCGATCTGTTCGCCAGGCATCGCCGCGCTGATCGCCTCGTCCAGTGTGGAGTAGTAGTACGTATCGTCGATCTTGTCGATCTTGCACACATCCTGGGTTGTGGGGCTTGTGGTGCTGCCGGTGTCGTCCGCAGAGCCATCGTCATCCGATTCCTCGTCAGGAATTTTGGGGGTGAGATTCACTGTGGGCCGGTCATCCGCTGCTGCTTTATCGCGGTCCGCGTCCGCAGGGTCATCGCCACCCGATTCCTTGTCAAGAGTTTTGGGGGTGGGATTCCCTGCGGGCAGGTCATCCGTTGCTTCATCGCGGTCCGCATCCGCAAGGTCATCGTCACCCGGTCCCTTGTCAAGAGTTTTTTTTTGGGGGGGGGGGGGGGGGGATTCCCTGCGGGCAGGTCATCCGCTGGTGCTTCATCGTTGTCCGCATCCACGACAGCGAGCTGCTGTTCCGGTGAATCATCAAGGGAGTAGGGGACGGTGGAAAGGTCACTCCAGTCCAGAATGGTGCCGTCCGAATCCGTGATGGTGGGGTCGGGGCTCAGTGCAAGTACACTCAGCGGCAGAACATGAAGCAGCAATCCGATGGTAAGTATCACTACGAACCATCTCTTTTTCATAATTTTTTCTCCTCCTCTTTCTAAAATATAGTACATTTTGTGTACTGCTAATATAGTAGCATCGGATGTTCGGAAATACAAGAGGTTCAAACGAATTTGAAACCGAAAGATCCAAATTTTTGAAGCGGCGGGGAACCGCGCCGGAGTTTCTCCGGAAAATGATTCCTGCACAGAAGTGAAAACTTGTTCCTGCGCCGGAAATTCCCAGAAATTATGAAAAAGTTTCGACACAAGAAAAACTCCCGGGAAATCCCGGGAGCGTAGCAAAAACAAAGGAAGAAATTCCCTGCGGCGGCAGTCAGTGTCCCAGAATGGCCCGCAGGTCCTCTTCCGGGGTCGTAATGGCTTTCAGGTCATAGCGGCGCTGCAATTCCTGCACCACCCCCGGAGAGAGAAAGGCCGGGAGGGTGGGGCCGAGGCGGATGTTCCGGATGCCCAAAGCCAGCAGGGCGATCAGGATGCAGACTGCCTTCTGCTCAAACCAGCACAGCACCAGCGAGAGCGGCAGGTCGTTGACGGTGCAGCCGAAGGCATCGGCCAGAGCCAGTGCGATCCGGATGGCGCTGTATGCGTCGTTGCACTGGCCCACATCGAGGATGCGGGGCAGGCCAGTGCCGGGCACTGTGCCCAGAGGCAGGTCGTTCAGGCGGAATTTGCCGCAGGCAAGGGTCAGAATGACCGTATCCGGCGGTGTCAGCCGGGCAAACTCGGTGTAATAACGGCGGGTGGGCCGGGTACCGTCGCAGCCGCCAACCAGGAAGAAATGGCGGATCTGCCCGCTTTTCACGGCCGCAACGATCTCATTGGCGTGGGAGAGCACAGCGCTCCGCGCAAAGCCGGTGGTGACCGTTTTGCCGCCGTTCATGCCCGGGATGATGGTATCCTCCGGGTAGCCGCCCAGTTCCAGCGCTTTCCGGATGACGGGGGTGAAGTCCCGGTCCTCCCCGATGTGCGGCACCCCGGGATAGGAGACCACCGAGGTGGTAAAGACCCGGTCGGCGTAGCTGGGGCGCAGCGGCATGATACAGTTTGTGGTGAAGAGGATGGGGGCGGGGATGTCCTCAAACTCCGACTGCTGGTTCTGCCAGGCGGTGCCGAAATTTCCCTTGAGGTGCGAATAGCGCTTTTTCAGCTCCGGATAACCGTGGGCGGGCAGGAGTTCCGAGTGGGTATAAACGTTGATGCCCTTGCCCTCGGTCTGGGCCAAAAGCTGCTGGGTGTCGTAAAGGTCGTGGCCGGAAATGACGATGAAAGGCCCTTTCTCGATGGTCAGAGGGACTTCTGTCGGTTCCGGTTCGCCAAAGGCACCGGTGTTGGCATGATCCAGCAGTTCCATGGTGTGGAAGCTGGCTTCTCCGGTCTTTTGCACCAGGAGCCAAAGTTCCTCCATGGATAGCCCCGAGGTGCCCACTGCCTTCAGGGCGGTACAGTAAAATTTGTCCAGCTCCGGGTCGATGCGGCCCAGCACCCGAGCATGATAGTTATAAGCGGCCATTCCCCGCAGGCTGAACAGCACAAAGCATTTCAGGCTTCGCACATCCGGGTCAGGCTCCTGCCAGAGCTGCTGCATATCATAGTCCTCGGCAATGCCCGGACAGGCGGCGTGGATCTTCTCGATCAGCTGCCCGACGGTGTGCTCGTCAAAATTTACATTGGTGATGGTGGTGAACAGCCCCTGCATCAGCAGCAAAGCCTGCTCCGGAGCCGGAGCACGGCCTTCGCCAATGAGCTGCTCCGCATACCGGATCAGGGCACCGGTCAGCCGGTCCTGCGCCGCTGCGGTCGGAGCCGATTTCCCGCACACACCTGCCCGACCGGTACAGGCAGTCCCGTTGGCCGCCTGCTCACATTGGAAACAAAACATCTGCTCATCCATAAAAATACTCCCTTCGCTTTCTGGCAAAGGGAGTATGGACAACGGACAGAGAAAATATGCAGGAAAAAAAAGGGCCGCACCCCTTCGGATGCGGCCCTCAGAAAAGGAATGCTTAGTAGGTGATGCCCTGTGCCATCATGGCGGTGGCCACCTTCAGGAAACCAGCGCAGTTTGCACCGACCATCAGGTTGCCCTCGGAACCGGCAGCAACGGATGCATCGTAGGAAGCGTGGAAGATGCCCTCCATGATGCCCTTCAGCTTGGCATCCACTTCCTCAAAGCTCCAGCTCAGACGCTCGGAGTTCTGGCTCATCTCCAGACCGGAGGTGGCCACGCCGCCGGCGTTGGCTGCCTTTGCGGGTCCGTACAGGACACCGTTGGACAGGTAGACCTCAATGGCCTCGGGCGTGCTGGGCATGTTTGCGCCCTCGCAGACAACGGTGCAGCCGTTCTTGACCAGAGCCTCAGCGGACTCCTTGTTGATCTCGTTCTGGGTTGCGCAGGGCAGGGCGATGTCGCAGGGGACAGTCCAGACCTTG
>ERZ791902.1478-NODE-1478-length-10795-cov-5.430074_pt1 | contig 10795 bp, 8 predicted proteins | sample MGYA00510149_ERZ791902 | MGnify/ENA primary metagenome ERZ791902 (study PRJEB30046, sample SAMN00792060) | human gut metagenome | study: EMG produced TPA metagenomics assembly of the A metagenome-wide association study of gut microbiota in type 2...
TTTCATAGGATTGTAACATCTGTTTAAATCGCTTGTAATATAGACCTCGTACCTTTGCAGCCGAGAAATATCTATTAAGAAAAAAATATGAGTACGATTTATCTTTGTATCGTGATCTTCCTGCTCTGTCTGGCAGTGTTTGATCTCTTCGTGGGAGTCAGCAATGATGCTGTCAACTTCCTGCAGTCTGCCATCGGTGCCAAGGTGGCAAAGTTTCGCACGGTGCTGATCATCGCATCCTGCGGTGTGGTTCTAGGAGCCATCATGTCATCGGGAATGATGGACATCGCCCGGCACGGCATCATGAGTCCGGACCACTTCACCTTCGAGGAAGTGATGACACTCTTCCTAGCCGTCATGGTGACCGACGTCATCATCCTGGACGTGTTCAACACGCTCGGCATGCCTACCTCCACCACCGTGTCATTGGTGTTTGAGTTGCTCGGCGGTGCCTTCATCCTCTCCACCCTGAAGATGTGGGGCGACCCAAGCCTCAACTACAGTGTGCTGCTCAATAGCGACAAGGCATTGGAGGTCATCATCGGTATCTTCGCATCCGTTGCCATCGCCTTCTTCTTCGGCGTCATCGTGATGTGGATCTCACGTGTCGTATTCACCTTCAATTATAAGAAGCACAGCCGCTACTCCATCGCCATCTTCGGTGGCATCGCCTTCACCGCCCTCTCCTACTTCATCCTCATGAAGGGCTTGGGCAAGAGTCCTTACCTGCCTGCTGAGTGGCGCGACTATATCAGCGACAACATCGGCATGCTCCTCGTCATCACCTTCATGGCATCAGCCGTCGTGATGGAGTTCCTCCACCTCTGCCGCGTCAACATCTTCAAGTTCACCGTCTTGATGGGTACCTTCGGCTTGGCGATGGCTTTCGCCGGCAACGACCTCGTCAACTTCATCGGTGTGCCTCTCGCTGGTCTCTCTTCTTACCAAGACTATATGGCGAATGCCAATGGCGCCGCTCCTGATAGCTTCATGATGACCTCCCTGATGGAGAGTGCCAAGACTACTCCAGCGTTCTTGCTCATCGCCGGCTTCATCATGATTGTGGCAATGGCGACCTCCAAGAAGGCTCAGAACGTGATCAAGACTTCCGTGGATTTGAGCCGCCAGGACGAGGGAGACGAGATGTTTGGTAGTTCTTCTGCCGCTCGTGTCATCGTACGCAACTGCCAAAACGCCGACTCTTGGCTCAACCACTTCTTGCCTCAGGGCTTGAAAAACTGGATCAACAGCCGATTCAACAAGAACGATGTGGAGCTGGAGGAGAGCGCAGCCTTCGACGTGGTTCGTGCAGCCGTCAACCTCGTGTTGGCATCCATGCTCATCACCATCGGTACCAACCTCAAGTTGCCTCTCTCCACCACCTACGTCACCTTCATGGTGGCAATGGGTTCTTCGCTCGCCGACCGTGCTTGGAGCCGTGAGAGCGCCGTGTTCCGTGTTACGGGTGTATTGAGCGTGATCGGTGGATGGTTTATCACCGCTGGTGTGGCATTCTTCGCTTGTGCCGTGGTATGTCTCGCCATGCACTTCGGTGGCATCGTGGTTCAGAGTGCCTTCATCGCCCTCGTCATCTTCATGCTCATCCGCAGCAACATCCAGTACAATAAGAAGCAGAAGGAAGTGAGCAAGGGCAGCACCTTCCAACTCATGATGCGTTCTCGAGACCCAGAGATTGTATGGGACTTGCTTCGCCGACAGGTATCTCGCACCCAAAGCTATGTGTGCCACTTCGCCCTCGTGGAGTTCAACCTCATCATGGATGGTCTTGCCAACGAGAACACTCGTGACTTGCGCCACGCCAACAAGGAGTTGAAGAAGGAGCAAGACATGCTGAAGAAGTTCCGTCGCCAGGAGATGCTCGGACTGAAACGTTCGCCAATGGAGGTTGCCATCGAGCGCAACACTTGGTTCCACCTCGGTGCTAACAGCAACCAGCAGTTCATCTACTCTCTTCGTCGTATGCTCGACCCTATCAAGGAGCACGTGGACAACAACTTCAACCCTCTGCCTGAGGAGTACGTGAAGGAGTTTACTCCTATCCGTCAGAAAATCAATGACTTGATGCAGATGACGGCAGAGCAGATAGAGACCGACCGCTACGAGAACTATCGTGAGATTCTCGCCGAGGCAGATGCTTGCAAGGACGAGTTGAGCGTAGTGCGCAAGAAGCACATCGACCGCATCCAGCACACCAAGGACAACACCTTGATGCAGATTTCATTGGTTTACCTCAATGTGATCCAGGAGAGCCAGGAGTTCCTGAGCGTGATGAGACACCAGCTCAGAGCTGCCAAGAAGTTCATGGAGAAGTAATTCGCTTGAAAGTAAGTTAGAGGGAGTTAACTCCTTAACTTCTCTCATACAAGCGAAACTCGAATAAAATAGAGAAGCCTGCTCGTCCGAAAGGATAAGCAGGCTTCTTTTTTATTTCTTCCCAGCTTTCAATTCCTGATCCCACTTCAAGAGTCGATTGTACTCCTTCTTGGTGATGCGCATGAAGCTACCATGCTGAGGAGCCGTCACGCCCTTGATATCGACAGGGTCGGTGAAATTGCGGAGATACTTGTCGGCCTTGCAGATGCGATAATGCTTAGGATGGTCGCTGTACTGGATGTAAGCCACACGCCAGGTATCGTCGCCTATCAACTGGAAGGCGCTGCTGCCCTCAGTCATCTTGTTGCCCTCGAAGCTCACATAGTCGTCATCCACAGGAGCACTCCAACCATGAGTCAGGTACTTGCTCGTAGCCGTGAAGATACCTCGCTTGCCACCCTCCTTCTTGATGAGCATGTGATACAAGCCATCGCTCTTCAGATAGTTGATGTCGGCGTCGATGGTGGCATAGCCCCAATCGAAAAGCAAGCGAGGGGTCGTAATCTTGGTGAAACTCTTGTCGGCATAACTATAGTACATACGGTCGTACTTCTCCTCCGGACGGTTGAGCATGGAGTAATAAATCATATATCCACCCTTCTCGCCATTCTCCCACACGAAGTCTGGGTCCCAAAATATCTGAGGGGCCCATACACGATTGATGGTCTCCCAGTTCTTGTAAGGCGACTCCGCCTTGCCTGCATCACAGAAGTTGGCCATACCATTGCGGAAGTCGAAGGTGACGCTCTTCCAATGAATCAGGTCATCGCTTCGAAGCAAGTCGATGCCATAGTTGTCCCACTTGTGGCTCTTGGCAACACACATGTCGGTGGTCACCATCAGGTAGCCCTTCCCATCATGGGCACGGGTGATATAGGCATCACGAGTTCCACCCTCGATACGAGCATGCTCCTTGGGGTCGAAGATCGCCTTGCCCTCATTGATGTCTTGATAATTGTAACCATCACGAGAAATGGCGAAAGCCGTATATTCGCCTCTGTCACTCATGTGGCAATAGAGATAACCATAGTTTCCCTTCTGTAGATTCTGCGCTTGCATGGAAGACACCGCAAGCAACGATAATAGAACCGTTGATAATTGCTTCTTCATTTTTTCTGATTGTTAGTTTTATATGATTGATTGGATTCTTCCGCATCATGCATGGATTGGATTCTTCCGCATCATGCGAAATAGGTGTATGATGACACCCGTTTGCAAAATTACAATTTTCCAACGAACTCACAAAAGAAAAGAGGGAAATTCTAGCTGATTCTTTCATTTTTGACGGAAAAACGCCCAAAAATCTCATTTTCTTCTCTTGAAGAAACAAAAAGAAAACAAAGTGTTACGTCAGAAAGTGGGTTTCTCATTCTTTTATGCTACCTTTGCAACCGAGATTTCTTCTCATCACCAAAGATAACTAAAAATATTCAAATAATAAACAATGATTCTGAACAACATCAAGAAGAATGGTCTGAACAACATCAAGAAGAATGTTTTCCTCGGCATGGCTTTGCTCTCATCGCTCAGCCTCTCCGCCGCCGACAAGTTTGTCTTCTTCCAACAAGGCGACCTGCTCCTCAATGCCGACAACCAGGTACAAATCTACCTCGACCATAACGATTGCCGAGGGGTGAGCTTCGCCGTTCAAGCCCTCATCAAGGACATACAGAAAGTGAGTGGCAGCTCTGCCTCCATCATCACCGACTTCACCACATCGAGCAAAGGGAGCGCCTCCAAATCGAGCAAGGGAAATGCCCCTAGAGCCAATATCCTCGTGGGTACCATCGGGCACTCCGCCGCCATCGACCGCCTCGTCAAGCTACGTCGCCTCGATGCCAAGCTCCTCCAAGGCAAGCACGAGAAATTCATCATCACCCTCATCGACGGTCAACTGGTGATAGCCGGAAGCGATCGCCGTGGCACCATCTATGGCATCTACGAACTCTCTCAGCAGATGGGCGTTTCGCCATGGTACGACTGGGCAGACGTGCCTATCGAACACCACGACTCCATCTTCGTCAACAAGGGCATCTATACGGATGGCGAACCAGCCGTGCGCTATCGTGGCATCTTCCTCAACGACGAGGCTCCTTGCCTCACGTCTTGGGTGAAAAACACCTACGGCACGGAATATGGCGACCACCGATTCTACCAGCGAGTATTCGAACTGGTGCTCCGCTTGCGAGGCAACATGATGTGGCCTGCCATGTGGGGATGGGCTTTCTATGCCGATGACCCTGAGAACGAGAAGACCGCCGACGAGATGGGCATCGTGATGGGCACCTCCCACCATGAGCCGATGGCTCGCAACCACAAGGAATACGCACGCAATCGTGAGGGATGGGGTGCTTGGAACTATCAGAAGAACAAGCAAGGTTTGCAAAAGTTCTTCCGTGAGGGAATCGAACGCATGAAGGGTACCGAACAAATCGTAACCATCGGCATGCGTGGCGATGGAGACGAGGCTATGAGCGAGGATGCCGACACCAAACTGATGCAGCAAATCATCGCAGACCAACGCCAAATCATCTCTGACGTCACCGGCAAGAAAGCAAGCGAGACACCACAGGTTTGGGCTTTATATAAAGAGGTGTTGGATTATTACGACAAGGGAATGAAGATTCCTGATGACGTGACACTCCTGTTATGTGATGACAACTGGGGCGATGTGCGCCGAGTGCCCAATGCTCAGGAACGTAAGCACAAGGGCGGTTGGGGCTTGTACTACCATGTCGATTACGTAGGCGCTCCTCGCAACACCAAGTTCCTCAACGTCACCCCTGTGCAGAACCCTTGGGAGCAGCTCACCCTCGCCTACGAGAACGGCATCGACCGCCTTTGGATTCTCAACGTGGGCGACCTAAAACCAATGGAATATCCTATCAGCCAATTCATGGACATGGCGTGGAATCCTCACAAATACTCCGTGGAGCATATCACCGACCACACCCGTGACTTCTGTATGCAGCAGTTTGGTGGAGCTAGACTTTCAGGCAATGATGGCTTAGGGAAGGAGCAAGCTGATAGCGATTATTTTGGCAAAGCTGATAGCGATCATTTTGGTAAGTCGCAAGCTGAGGAGGCAGCCCGCATTCTCAACCTCATCTGCAAGTACAATGGTCGTTGCACCGCCGAGATGCTCGACAAAGACACATACGACCTAGAGAGCGGCGAATGGCAGGAGGTGGTGAACCAATATCTCAAGCTAGAGGCAGATGCCCTTCGCCAATACAACACGCTCCCTACCGCCTACCACGATGCCTATCGCCAACTCATCCTCTTCCCTATCGAGGTGATGAGCAACTTGCATCAGATGTACTTCGCCCAAGCCCAGAACCACAAGTACTATGAGCAAGGCAACCCACTAGCCAATGAGTGGGCAGACGAATGCGAGCGTCTCTTCAAGCGAGATGCCGAACTTTGCGACTTCTACAATCACAAGATGTCGAACGGCAAATGGAATGGCATGATGATCCAGAAGCACATCGGTTATACCTCTTGGAACGATGACTTCGAGAAAGACACCTGTCCTCCACTCCATCGCATAGAGAAGGCTGATGAAGGCGGCAACGTCATCGCGGATGAAAACGGCGTGGTCAGCATCGAGGCTCCATATTTCTTCAGCAAGACCGATGCAGAAGCGAAATGGACGAAGATTCCATTCATGGGCAAGAGCCTTGCCGGCATGACCTTGATGCCATACACCCAAAGCGTGAAGGAAGCCAGCATCACATATAAGTTTAAGCTGCACACCAAGAAGGTTCGCCTCCACATCATCACGAAATCGACCCTCGACTATCTCAACAAGGGCGGTCTCACGTATAGTGTCAGCCTAGATGGTGCTTCCCCGATTCAAGTCAACTTCAACAAGGACTTGAACGAGAAGCCGGAGAACATCTACAACCTCTATTATCCTACCATCGCCACCCGTATCATCGACAAGGTGATAGAGTTGGAATTGCCAGCATCATCCGACGGCATCCACACCCTCACACTCACGCCTCACGACCCAGCGATTGTCTTCGAAAAGATTGTGGTGGATGGAAGAAAAGGAAAGAAAAGGGTGAAAGTGATTTAAATTGTTTGGTGACTTGGCGCAAATTTCATAACTTTGCAGCCAAATCATTAATAGAGAATAATATGTTTAGTGGAATCGTAGAAGAGATGGCCACCGTTGTGGCTATCAAGCATGATAAAGAGAACATCGACTTCACCCTGTCTTGTTCTTTCGTAGATGAACTCAGCATCGACCAGAGCGTTGCCCACAATGGCGTGTGCCTCACCGTGGTGGAAATCAAGGACGGCACCTACACCGTGACGGCGATGAAGGAAACACTCGACCGCAGCAACCTGGGCTTGCTCCAGGTGGGCGACAAGGTGAACATGGAGCGCTCGATGGTGATGAACGGCAGACTGGATGGTCACATCGTGCAGGGTCATGTGGATGAGACCGCCAAGTGCATCGCCATGAAGGATGCCGATGGCTCCACCTGCTTCACCTTCGAATATGAGTTGAACAAGGAGATGGCTCGCAAGGGTTACTTCACCGTCGATAAGGGCAGTGTCACCGTGAATGGCGTATCACTCACCGTTTGCGAACCTACCGACAACACCTTCACCGTCGCCATCATCCCTTACACCCGTCAGAACACCAACTTCTGCAACATCGAGGTTGGCACCATGGTGAACATCGAGTTCGACATCCTAGGCAAGTACATCGCACGCCTGAAGAGTTTTGAATAAGACACACGATAAAGCCTACTTAGCTGATTTTATCTCAGCAGCTTGCAAGCAAACAAGGCGACGACGATGAAGCAGATGAGCGGGATGATGAAGCCGATAGCCATGTTGGTCTCGCCTATCACACCCATCAACACTGGGGCGATGGCTCCTCCCACGATACTCATGATGAGGAAGGAAGAGCCACGCTTCGTCTCGTTGACACCCAAGCCATTGAGTGACAAGGCAAAGATCGTAGGGAACATGGTCGCCTCACAAAGATAGGTGAGCACCAATGCCACCAACGCCGAGATGCCTGAACCCAAAATCACGTATGCCATGCAGAGGATGCCACCGATGGCACATGCCAAGAGCACCTTACTCGCCTGGATGCGATTCATCAGCCAACCGCCCAATAGTCTGCCCACGAAGAACAAGCCCATGCCGCCAAAGGATAGCAACAAGGCTGCTGTTCTGGAAGATACCGTTGGCACCTTCTCCGTCACATAGTTGATGAAGAAACTATTGATGCCCGTCTGTGCTGCCACATAGAAGAAGAGAGCGACCAAACCGAAGACAAAGACGGAGGAATGCCACAAGGATGGCTCCACCTTATTATATATAGGAGTTTGTTGTTGTTCCACTATCTCAGGCAACTGGATGCGAGAGAAGACAAAGGCGACAATCAGCACGATGACACCAATGACGGCGTATGGCAAAGAGACCGAACCGCTATTGCCATCCTCGCCACTGAAGACCACGAGTCCTCCCACGAGTGGACCGACAATCCATCCCAAGCCATTGAGCGACTGGGCAAGATTCAATCGTGAAGGGGCTGTCGCCTCATCGCCGAGCACAGCCACATAAGGATTAGCCGCCGTCTCCAGACAAGTCAATCCGCAACCTATCACGAAGAGGCAAGCCAAGAAGAACTCAAACGACATCAGGCTCTCGCCCGGAATGAAGAGCAAGGCTCCGATGCCATAGAGCATCAAGCCCGTGATAACTCCCACCTTGTAGCCCCACTTGCGGATGATGGCTCCAGCAGGCAACGCCATGATGAAATAGCCACCATACACCATCGCCTGCACCAATGCCGAACGCCACTTGGAGATAACCAAGGCATCCTGGAAATGCTTGTTCAAGATGTCGAGGATGCTATGGGCAAATCCCCAAAAGAAGAACAAGGAGGCTACCAAGGCGAAAGAAAAGAGATATTTCTTATCTACTATCTTACTCATATTTTTATTTTCTTCTAATCGTCAATTCGATGGCCTCCGGATGCTTCTCACGGAACGCCTTCACATCATCCACTACCAGCACGAGATAGCCACCGCCACCTGCTCCTGGCATCTTCCAAGCATGCACCTCTGGCAACACGGAATACTCATCGATGAAGCCTTGCACGCAACCTTGAATCATGGCAGGAAACATCGCTACCTGGGCATCGAACGAAGCCTTGAAGGCGGAAGCGAACGCCTCGAAATCCTTGGCGAGGATGGCATTCCAACAGTCGTCGGCTGCCTTTGCCAATGCCTTCACCTTTGGCTCGGTGATGTCCTTGCCATCCACCACAGAACAACCTGGGCGGCGAGGCTCCATCGGAATCATGCAGAGATGGCTCTCCAACCAGTCGAGCACCTCGTCATCGTTGCAAGTCTCAAACTTCTCTGGCCAGAAACGGTTATTGTAATAATGACGGCAGAGTCCCGGCATGCAGATACCGATGCTGTCTTGCGCACCACTCACGATGCCATCGCTGCGCTCAGGGTCGTTCTCAAAACAGAACACGAGCTTGGCGAGAATCTCCGGATTCATGTCAGGCAACTTCACTGGCCATATCTTCTTGATCATATTGCGAGTGGAAGTGGAAAGTCCGCAACGCTCACGCACCTCGAAGGTAGGCACGAGCGACATGGTGATTGCCCAGCCCGGTGCAAAACAGCTCACGTATGGTTGGTCGATCCAAGTACCCGCCAAGTCGAGACGAGTAGGCAGTTGGCAAGTAGAGTCCTTGATGTCGGTGCTAGAGCGAGCCGTCAATCCCTCGGCAGGAGTGCGCTCCAACACCACATACTCGATGCCACGCTCCTCGCAGAACTTGCGCTTGGTCTCGCTGCTGCCATCGGCATTGACCACAAAGATGTCTGGTTTCACAATATCTATCGTTGGCACGAAGTCCATGATGCCGTTTCCTTGGTTGATGAAGGCATCCTTTACATAACGGATAGATTTCACCATGAAGAGACGTTCCTGCTCAGGGTAGAAAGTCTTATGGTGCTTATAGCCAAGGATGGTCTCATCGGAGCCGATACCGACGTAAAGGTCTCCATACTGGGATGCTTGGCGGAAAAATTCCACATGACCACTATGCAGAAGGTCGTAGCAGCCACTTACAAATACTTTTTTCATCGTTTGTTTTTAAGCTTCTTATTGATTTGGCAAATTCTCTTCATGAGAATTTGTTTCTTTCGCCTACAAAACTACAATTTTTATTCTAATCTCACAAGAAAATCTTGCACAAATATTCACTTTTGCGCACAAACATTCCTAAAATGTGCTATTTTATGCCGAAATATTTGGGTAAAAGACAAAAAAATGGTACTTTTGCGGCTGTGTTTGTCCCAAATTGGACAATGAAAGTCCGAATTACACGAACTTGCAGAGGACAACTTGAGCACCGAGCACTAACAAACTTAGAATATTATAACAATAACCAATAATTAATATGAGTTTAAAAATCGTAGTACTTGCCAAGCAAGTACCTGACACAAGAAATGTGGGTAAGGACGCGATGACTGCCGAAGGCACTGTCAATCGTGCAGCTCTTCCTGCTATCTTCAATCCTGAAGATTTGAACGCATTGGAGCAGGCTCTTCGTCTGAAGGAGCAGAATCCAGGTTCTACAGTTGGTATTTTGACGATGGGTCCTCCACGTGCTGGCGAGGTGATTCGCCAGGGTCTTTATCGTGGTGCCGATACCGGATGGTTGCTCACCGACCGCCTCTTCGCTGGTGCTGATACCTTGGCTACTTCTTACGCCCTCGCTACGGGTATCAAGAAGATTGGTGACGTGGATATCGTAATCGGTGGTCGCCAGGCTATCGATGGTGATACCGCACAGGTAGGTCCACAGGTGGCTCAGAAGTTGGGATTGAACCAGGTAACCTACGCCGAGGAAATCCTCAAGGTGGAGAATGGCAAGGCTACTATCCGTCGCCACATCGACGGTGGTGTAGAGACTGTAGAGGCTCCATTGCCAGTGGTCATCACTGTCAACGGAAGTGCAGCCCCATGCCGTCCTTGCAACGTGAAACTCGTGATGAAGTACAAATACGCTACTTGCCCTATGGAGCGCAAGGGTGACGAGCCTTGGGCTAAGCTCTATGAGGAGCGCCCATACTTGACACTGAACCAGTGGAGCGTGGCTGATGTTGACGGCGACCCTGCACAATGTGGTTTGAGCGGCTCACCAACCAAGGTGAAAGCTGTGAAGAACATCGTGTTCCAGGCTAAGGAGAGCAAGACCTTGACAAGCAGCGATGAGGACATCGACAGCTTGGTTAAGGAATTGTTGGACGAAAGTATTATTGGATAATCCCAATCTGAATTTTTGAAAGAAATTATGAACAACGTATTTGTATATTGCGAGGTAGAAGGCACAACCGTTGCCGAAGTA
>ERZ791902.1484-NODE-1484-length-10733-cov-158.108260_pt1 | contig 10733 bp, 10 predicted proteins | sample MGYA00510149_ERZ791902 | MGnify/ENA primary metagenome ERZ791902 (study PRJEB30046, sample SAMN00792060) | human gut metagenome | study: EMG produced TPA metagenomics assembly of the A metagenome-wide association study of gut microbiota in type 2...
TTTCCAATTCATCATCCTTTCGCATTTTGTCGTTCAACTTCTCCTGCATTCTGTCTAGAAAGTAAGTATGGCTATGGTTTTTGCGTCTTCTGATGTCGGTATAGAAACGATAGCAGTCCTTGGCTTTGATGCCACGAAGCTCCTGTACCTCCTGGATGACAGGTACCAGAAAGGAATGGAAGAAGGTATGGAAAAAGGCAGAGCTGAAGGCATGGAAGAAGGCATGTCCCAGCGAAGCCTTGAAATTGCCAGGAAGATGCTGGCAAAGGGTATGGATGAAGCGTCTATCATGGATATGACGGGGCTGACGGCAGAGGATATAAAGCTGATGAAAGCGGAGATGTAGATTACGAATATCACCATATAATTAAGGGTCTATACGCCACCTGTTCATCGTGGCATATGGACCCCCTTGTATTTTGCCGTTAGGCGTTATAATGACTGTTACTCACCATAATACCAGCCTTCTTCCAATTCTGGTTTATCATCACCATTGCCTCCTTGACCCATAGTCGAGGCTGCGAGGAGGGTGCAAGAGGTGATATTTACCACCTGCATTTCTGGCTTTGTATATTCTTTCTTTTTCATACTCTTTTGATTTTAAAGTCCTTTACTTAACCATGATTTTATAAGTCTTGCTGCCACGCTTCACGATGTTCAAGCCCTTCTGCAGACCATTGGTACGACGACCATTCGCATCATAGTATTCTGCATTGGCATCGTTGCTGATGGCGTTGAGGTTGTCAATGGCAGTAGTGCCATCACCCTTTCCGATGCTCAGCATGGCTGCTCTTGCCTGAGATACTGTGGCTGGATGGATGTATGCACGCATCGGTTTGATACCCACGCCCTTGCTATTGCCATCTTTTTTCAACTCAGAGACAAGCCAGAACTTATCCTTGCCGATGATGTAGTCGGTGTCTGTAAGACCCTGATTGTCTTTGCCGCCAATCTTGGTGAATGAACCTACGAGGTTGACATCTGTGTTTGTTCCAGCTACTGGCTCTTTAACGAGTTCTGCATTTTGTGCAGAAATTTCGAGCTTCTGCACACCCTCATTCATCTTGAAGAGCACCGGAGTGCCGGCAGGAATCTTTGCTCCTTCTTCATAACTCTCAAGGGTGATGCAATCATTATCGTTGTCAATACCTGTGAGACTGTAGAACTTACATTCTGTTTCCTTGCTCTGGTCAATGGCGAAAGGCAAGCAGAGCGTTCCCCAGGTGGTGCCAGTCTTCATCGAGCGGTTGTAAGTTGCATCCTTGGCTGCGAACTTCTCGTACGCCACGAAGTCCTTGTCGTCGTTAAGAGTGAGATTCTCCGCAGTAAGAGTTTCTCCCGTTGCTCCTATCTTCTCATCACCATTCTTGCCTACCAGCTTGGTGAAGTAGCCATCCACGTAGTTGGCGTAGGTGTTGTCGGTCTTATTTTTGTCATATTCTGTTATTGCACCCTTGAGCGAGGTGCAGCCTTCGAACATCTTAGCCCCACTACTTACCTTTGTTGTAACAAACTTATCGCTGACATAGATGGCTGTAAGAGCAGAGCTATTCCAGAACATATAGCTCATATTTGTCACATTCTGAGTATCAAACTTAGAGAGATCGAGAAAATTAAGACCTTCGCAACAACTAAACATAAAGTCCATCTTCTCCACGTTCTGAGTATTGAAATTAGAAACGTCGAGCGAGGTAAGATAAATGCACCGATTGAACATATAGCTCATATCTTCCACGTTCTGAGTATTGAAGTTAGAGACGTCGAGCGGGTTAAGCACATGGCACCCCGAGAACATAGAGCCCATGTTTGTTACTTTCTCTGTATTCAGATTCTCAATACCTTCAATTTCGGTCAGAGAGGTACACATATCGAACCACTTATAGCAGCTCGTTGGTCTTGCATTGGCAAATGAAGCATCGAAGACTACCTTGTTGATATCTTCTTTTTGCGTAGACCACTCCGGCGTGTTATTTCCCACATTCAAATCATAAGCACCTGCAGGCTTGGAAAGGTCGCGGCTGAATGTAAGCGTTCCTGTAGCATTGTTAAACTCGGCATACGCATGGAATCCGCCTTCCGGACTGAAGTAGCCATTATCGTAGTTGGCATAAGTGTGGTCGCTCTTACTTCCATCGTATTCTATGGCACCGATGAGATTGATGCACATATGGAACATATCACGACCATCAGTAACCCGGTCCGTAACAAACTTATCGCTGACGAAGATGGTTGTGAGAGCGGAGCAGCCCATGAACATATAGCTCATATCCGACACCTTCGCTGTGTTGAAGTTAGTGAGGTCGAGCGAGGTGAGAGCTGAGCATCTATCGAACATAGAGTTCATATTCGTCACATTCTCGGTGTTAAGATTCTCGATGCCTTCTATATCTGTCAGTTTAGAGCAGCCACAGAACCAGTAATAACAGCTCGTGGGTCTTGCATTGGCAAACGAAGCATTGAAGACCACCTTATTGACATTAGTTCCTAGAGTTTTCCATTCAGGATCACTTCCACCCACATTTAGGTCATAAGCTCCTTCGGGCTTGACTCCCTTGTAGCAGAATGTAAGAGTTCCAGTAGCATTGTCAAACTCGGCATACCCACATCCACCAGGAGTAAAATAACCATCCGTGCCGCCGCAGTTGGCATAGGTGTGGTCGGTCTTGCTATCGCTATAATCTTTGAGACTTTTGCAACCAGTGAACATATCAGAACCGTTACTAACATTGTCCGTTACAAACTTGTTGCTGGCGTAGATGGTTGTGAGAGCGGAGCAGCCTTCGAACATATTGTTCATATACGTCACCTTCGCTGTGTTGAAGTTAGTGAGGTCGAGAGATTTGAGAGCGGAGCAGCCATAGAACATATGGATCATAAAATCCACCTTCGCTGTGTTGAAGTTAGTGAGGTCGAGAGATTTGAGAGCGGAGCAGCCATAGAACATCCAGCTCATGTCCGTCACATTCTCGGTGTTGAAGTTAGTGAGGTTAAGAGATTCGAGAGCGGAGCAGCCTTTGAACATACAGCTCATATACGTCACCTTCGCTGTGTTGAAGTTAGTGAGGTCGAGAGATTTGAGAGCGGAGCAGCCTTCGAACATATTGTCCATAAACTCCACATTCGCTGTGTTGAAGTTAGTGAGGTCAAGAGAGGTGAGAGCGGAGCAGCCATGGAACATTTTGCCCATATCCGTCACCTTCGCTGTATTCAAATATTCAAGGTCTGAAATTGTTTCCAAGGTTTCGCAGCCTTTAAAGAATTCTCTCAACGATGTAGGAGCGTAAGTCTTGAAACTCTCATCGAAAACGATATTCTTGATACTACTGTAATTAGTGCACACATCTTGCACCCCATCGATGTTATCTACCATAGCCAAACGGCTTAAATCAAGACCTTCCAGATTGTCTGAAGTGATTTTTTTGAAAGTCAATGTAGAGTTCGTAGCAACGTAGTCTGCAACATATTCAGAAAAAGTGGTTGCTGTTTTCAGATCGTATATGCATGTGCGGTCGGCATTTTCATTACCTGAGCCATCTTTTGTGTAAGACAACTTCAAAGAATGCTTGCCAACAGATAATAATGCTTTAATCTCTATTTGCTCTATTTCGCTAATCGTCCAAGGCTCTTTGTTATCTAAAGTAATAGTGGCTTTATCAAAATTATATTCAGAAGAAACGAGATACTTAAATGTCAATAACATAGGCTTTTCTACTGTGAAATTGACTACAGTCTCTGAAGAACTTCCATCCACATGATAATTACTTGACATCAGTCCTTTGCTTCCTTCTGGAATTGTGAAGCCAAGATTTGTCATTCCCTCTGCGTCCAAGTCCAGCATCTTCCAAGGATAACTGCCATTGTCAGTAATGGTAACATCGGTTATACCCTCTAAGTCTTTAAATAAATCATAGCGTGAGTCTTCTGTTGGGGTCTGCGCCACCATACGTGTAGGCACAAACAACAACATCAACAACATCAATGGGAACAGGGCAAATCTATAGAACTTTGCCCCCCCCATAGTTCATACGGTCGGCATGCGACCCATTGAATTGATTGGTAAATTTTTTCATAAATTAATATTATATTTGTTATTTAAATTTTTCTGCTTATTGTTAAGCTCACTCCAGAAAATACAAGAGATTTGTCAGGCTGATAAATATGGATGCAAACAGCAAATAGATATAAAAGCGTTCTCTCTTGATGAAATCACAGAAGCTGTAGCGAGCCTTGTAGTTCTCATCAAGATACATCCTGTAGTCTTGAACCATGGCATAGCTCATGACCAGGGCGAAAATCAGAAGAAACAATGCCACGAAAAAAATGGCTTGTTCTTCTTTCGTGAAAGTCTGAATTATATTTTCCATGGTGCAAATATAGGGTTTTTCTTTCAAAAAAGGTGTCTACTTCCCCCACTTAGGTGTCTACTTCCTACAAAATAGGTGTCTACTTGGTGGGGGAAGTAGACACCTAAGGCGTAATTTTATTGTATTTTCGCTCTCCAGACAGTTGGGGAGCAGCCTTCTTTCTCTTTGAATATGCGATAGAGATAGGAGCGTGAAGAGAAGCCACATTCGGCAGAAATGATGTCGTTGTTGTAGTCGGGATAGTCGAGCATCATCTTCTTTGCTGCCTCGAAACGTACCTCGGCAAGCCAGATGCGGAAGGTGGAGTTAAGGCATGAAGTGAAGTAGCGTGACAACTCGTTCTTGGAAATGTTCAGCGAGCGTGACAAGGTGAACATGTTTACAGAGGTGTCTTTGTAGCCCAAATCAGCACACCACTTGTCGAGCTTCTCCTTGATGAACATCTGACGCTCCTGAGAAACTGGCTGTAAGTTTTCTTTACTATCGGCAGACTCTGCATTCTGCCCATCGGAGCTTTCCAAAGATGCTCCCCCATTTTCTGTTTCATCATCTGCTATGGCTGCGCTTTCTTCTTTCTCCTTATCCAAGAGTTCCTCGGTAGGAACGTAATTGTAGCCCAAAGCCACGAAACTCAGGTTGAAGAAAAGAATTGAGAGCAAAGCTAACGGTCCTATTATATATAATAAGGTGGTAGAGAGGATGACGAAAGGCATGGTAAGGGTAGAGAAGAACAGGGCGAAGACACTGGCTCGGGCATATCGCACGTAGGGCAGCATATCGCCACCAGTCATCAGCTCTAACATTTTCTTGCGTTTCCGCATCTCAATCATAATCATATAGATGCAATACGCTACGTTTGCGCCGAACAATACGAGCATCGCATAGAGCCAGTTGCCAATGTTAAGACTTCCGCTATTGCTGTAGCCTATGCAGAAAACTGCTATGATAGCGGCATAAATGCAAGCGCAGACGATGTTCATCTTTCGGCGGTTGGCATGGGTCGCCTCAATGTTGTATATGCCAATGGCGATAGTGGTGATGCATGGGGTATAGACCAGAATGTTGAAGATAGCTCCCAAGTCATCGCTTTTCGCACGAAAACCCAAGAGCATCTGCAAGAGATATTGTATGGCAAGTCCCATCATGCCTGCAAGTATCATCCAGCGTGACCACTCATAGCGTCGGTTGGTCCACTTCATGTGCAGGTGGGTGATGCCGAGGATAAGGGCATTGATGAGCATGAAGATGAAACATGCGAACTGAAGGAAATATAAAGAGTCTATCATTCTTTGATACATTTTTTGTTCAACAAATCGTTTACATCCACTTTCAGCAAATCAGAAATCCGTATTAAGGTTTCCAAATCTGGTTGGCAAGTGTTTGTACACCATTTAGATCATGTAAATCCGCTTGCAAAAGTACGAAAATAATTTCAGAAAAAGGTAAAATATTCTCAAAACATTTACGAAAACATGCAAATAATTGATTGAACTTTCGCATGTGGTTCAAGTACGGGCTGAAGGCCCAAAAGAGCGTGTGGAGCTTACTTGCGAAAGTTCAGTGGGCTTATAAACTCTAGAAAAAAAAAGAATCTATGAAAAAGTATGATAAAACATGAGCAAGTATGAGCAACTGTGAGTTGACCCCTCACCGATTTCGTATCTTTGCATTGTGGTTCAGAGATAACATCTCATACCACCAAGAGGCAATGCGCAGCGCCCCCTACTACACAAACACAATTTATTAACCTTAAAATGAAGACACTATGATTCTGTACACATTGAAGAAGTATGTCAACGAGAAGTTGAGCGCCGCTTACGGCAAGTTTTTCGCCTACCCTGTAATCACCCAGACCTATGGTCTTGATGAACTCGCAGAGCACATGGAAAGTCACAACACCCCGTTCTCGAAGGGAGCCATCAAGGGTATGCTCACCGACATGGTGAGTTGCGTAAGAGAACTGGTTCTGCAGGGTATCGCCGTGAAGATTCCCGACCTCGCCATTTTCAGCATTGGCATCAAGAACAAGGAAGGTGCTGCCTCCGATAAGGAATTCAGCATCACCAAGAATATTGCCGGACTGAAACTCCGTGCCCGTGGCACCGGTGAGTTCAAGGCAAACAGTCTGAACCTCGATGCATCCCTGAAGAAGGCCACAGCCGTAACAGGAGATGTTACTCCACCAGACGGCGGCAAGGATAACACAGGCGATACCACCCAGGGTGGCGGCACAAACCAGGGTGGCGACTCAACACAGACTGGCGGATCTGGCAACACCGGGAGCAGCGGCTCCGATGGTAGCGACGGCCTGGAGTAACCCATCGCCAGTAGATGAAGAAAGAAGGTTTTAGACAGGATGCAGTCCGGGATTCGGCTATAGCACCCCCGGCTATTCATCAATATAGCAAGCATCATTGAAACACGCGCTATCAAGCCCATCTGCTCATCCTGTCAGCCTTCCTTCCTAAAAGTATCGCCCGGATATAGGAAATCCGAGCCCCCAATCCATTTATTAACCTTAAAATCAAATGAAAATGAAAAGAGAAACACTCAAGAAAATTCTGAATTTCGTCATTACCGTTCTCACCGCCGTAGCCTCTGCCTTTTGTGTGCAGAGCTGCCAGTAGTATCAACCCTTTAAAGATTCAGCACTATGAAAAACACAAGAAAAATATCACTTATTGTCATTCACTGTTCAGCCACACGCGTCACCCAGGACTTCACCTTCGAAAAGCTCGAAGCCTGTCATTTAGCCCGTGGTTTCCGCGGCATCGGTTATCACTATTACATCACGAAAGACGCCGTCATCTACCCCGGCCGTCCCGAGTCAGAAATCGGCGCCCACGCCCGCCATTTCAATGCACACAGTATCGGCATCTGTTACGAAGGCGGTCTCGACGCCGACGGCAATCCGGCAGATACCCGTACGAAGGCTCAGAAGCAGTCGCTCCAGAATCTCCTGACGAGTCTGTGCGTAGACTATCCCGAAGCCGAGATCCTAGGTCATCGTGATCTCCCGAACGTCCACAAGTCCTGTCCCTGCTTCAGTGTTCAAGCCTGGCTGAATGAAATCAAATTCCATATTTAGCCCTCTATTCAGTTGATATTGTTCATACTTTATTATTTTTTCTACGCTCTCCCCCAATCTTAAGTGATTAAGGTTGGGGGACTTTTGTTCAGGAATCTGCAAACTTCTTCAAGATGAGGAGTATTGCGCCCCTACTTTTCCACTGAAAAAAAGGCTGTAACATGAAATATAAGGCATAATTGTTTTAAATAATGTAAAAAAGTAACGTAATACTAAACTTTATATGTACTTTTGCATCGAATTATATAAAAATAAGAAACAAATTAAAGAGGAAATATAAAAAAGAAGAAAGGATATGAAGATGAAAAGAATCATATTGACACTCACTATGCTGGTGGCTCTTGTAGCTACAGCATCTGCTCAGGCAGAGATTAAGTTCGACAAACTGATACACAACTTCGGTTCGTTCGAAGAGTCAAATCCGGTACAGAAGGCAACCTTTACCTTCACCAATGTGGGCAACAAGCCTTTGATTATCAACCAGGCTATTGCCAGCTGCGGCTGCACCGTACCTTCTTACACCAAGAAGCCTATCGCTCCAGGCGAGAAGGGACAGATTAGTGTTACCTATAACGGCAAGGGCATGTTCCCTGGTCATTTCAAGAAGAGCATCACCATCCGTTCTAACGGCAATGTAGAAATGTCACGCCTCTATATAGAAGGTGTTATGACAGAAAAGAAATAATCTAGCTCAATACATATTTAAAAGTAAGCATGATTTTCTATTTCTCCGGAACAGGAAATACCAAGTGGGCAGCAGCCAGACTGGCAGCGGCTACACACGAAGACTTGATTCCTATCGCCCCTTATATGCGGGCGGATGACTCAAGCCACAATATAGCCGAGCCGTTTATTCTGAAAGAGAATGAACGGCTCGGATTCGTTTTCCCCGTACATGGCTGGAGAGTTCCACGCCTTGTAAGGGAGTTTATCAGGAAGATGAAGATACTGAGAGAAACTCCTGATGCGACTGCTGAAGACAAGGAGACGTTCAGGAAGCATCCTTTCGCTTATTGCGTCTGTACAGCAGGCGACAGCATCGGACTCACCATCGAGAACCTCAACGATACGATTGCGCTGAATGCATCGCTTCAGGCATTGGGCATCACGGAGGTTTCTGCTTCCTACTCGCTCATCATGCCGGAATCTTATGTGGGACTTCCTTTCATGGATGTTGATCCGAAGGAACGTGAAGTTCGTAAGAAATCGAAATCGGCACAGGAACTGGCGGTTATCTGCGAAGAGATATTCGACAGGAAAGAGGGCGTGAACCGTCTGGTAAAAGGTCCTATCCCCTGGTTCTTCACCAAGGTTGTGGGCGGATTCTTTGAGAAGGTGCTCATCACCGACAAGCGGTTTCATGTGGAGAAAGACAAGTGCGTGAAGTGTGGCATCTGCGCCAACGTCTGTCCTGTAGGCGATATCAAGGGCGGTCACGGAGAATATCCGGTATGGCTGCATCACAAGGATTGCCTCACCTGCTTTACCTGCTATCACCATTGTCCGCATCACGCCATCGAGTTTGGACGCCAGACTCAGAAGAAAGGACAATACTTTTACAAATAATCCCCATCTACCCTGACTGTTAATGAAGAAGACAATCATCTCTCTGGCGCTCGCCTTCCTGGGCATCGCCAATCTCTATGCCGTAAAGGCTAAACCGGGCATCGCCAAGATTATGCTGGCTGATGGAACCGTAGCATGTGCTACCCTGCATGGCGACGAAACCTTCCACTACTACATGCTGCTGGACGGTACGCCCCTGCGGGAAACCCAAGACGGAAAATACGAAAAGATAACTGCCGAAGAGCTGAACACCCGAAAGACCCGTGCTTTCTCTTCAGAGAATCTTACAAGAGCATCAGAAATAGGCACATGGAGCCCAAGCTATTTCCCTCATAAGGGAAGTCCGAAGGCATTGGTACTCCTAGTGCAGTTTCAGGATGTGAAGTTCAAGAGTAAGGATCCGGTTGCAACATTCAACCATTACCTTAACGGAAAAAAAGGAGAAGCTATGCCTGAGGCTGATAAAGAAGTGTTTATCACCAACGAGACTTACTGCCAGAACTACGGCAGCGTACAGCAGTATTTCGCTGACATGAGCGATAACCAGTTTATACCACAGTTTGATGTAGTGGGTCCTGTTACGGTAAGCAAGAATTCTGCTTATTATGGCAAGAACGGAGTTGACGACGGAAGTGACACCAACTATCCTCAGATGATTAAGGAAGCCTGCCAGCAGGTAAACGCCAAGGTTAACTTTGCCGATTACGACAGCGACGGCGACGGATATGTAGACCTCGTATATGTAATCTATGCCGGCTATTCTGAAAGCATCTCAGGTAATTCAAGCGATTGCCTCTGGCCGAAATCGGGTACCGTAGGAGTGGGAACCTATGACGGGAAAACAGTATGCCGATTCGGCATCAACAACGAGCTGAACAATACGCCTGCAGATACCAAAAACGGCAAATACTACATCAATGGTATCGGTCTCTTCTGTCATGAGTTTTCGCATACCCTCGGTTTGCCAGACATCTATCCTACCAACGGCATCACAGACCATAACCAGAGTCCTGAATATTGGGACGTCATGGATATGGGCAGTTATCAGGCTGACGGCTACCAGCCTATCCCTTATTCACCATGGGAGAAGAGCATCGTAGGATGGAAACAGCCTATCCTCCTTTCGGATACCGAGGCGCAGCAGATAAAGCTGGAACCATACGACAAGGCATCGGATGCATACAAGATTATAGCCAACAGCCAGGGCGAATACCTGCTGCTGCAGAATATCAGAAACGAGGGATGGTACAAGGAGGCTCTGGGTTACGGATTGCTGGTATGGCGCATCGACTACGATGACAAGACTTCGGTTAATCTGTTTGATAATCCCAACAACACGACAGGTAAGCCAAGGGTCATGATTGTTCCTGCAGACGGAATGGTATACAACAGCTATAACAAGAAAGTTAGCGATGCTGATATTATAACGAGTCTTCAGAACGACCCGTTCCCAACCTACAAGGCGGGCTCTGCTACAGAGTATGAGGTGAACTGTCTGACCAGTATCACCCTGAACAACAGTGTTGATACGAGTCATCCGCTCTACAACATCACAAAGGATGAAGCAACCGGTCTGGTAACCTTCGATTATCTCAAGAACTTCTCTCCTACCGGAATCTCTTCGGTCATCATCGGTAAAGACAGCCCGACAGCCTATTTTGACCTGGAAGGAAGAAAGATTTCCGTTCCACAAAAGGGCAAGATTTACATCACCA
>ERZ791902.1498-NODE-1498-length-10658-cov-4.302273_pt1 | contig 10658 bp, 9 predicted proteins | sample MGYA00510149_ERZ791902 | MGnify/ENA primary metagenome ERZ791902 (study PRJEB30046, sample SAMN00792060) | human gut metagenome | study: EMG produced TPA metagenomics assembly of the A metagenome-wide association study of gut microbiota in type 2...
TCTACAACAACGCGATATCCGACAGACTCCATTCTTTGAGCCAGGCAGTTCTTGCACTGTGCCGATTCATCACCGGTGCAGATCTTGTTATCATAAAGCAGATAATCTTTGCGAACATCTGTTGGAGAAAGGTTTGGCATAACGACATTAGCTCCTGCGAGAATTCCCTGTTCCCTTCCGGTCGGAGAAATCGTACCGAGGGCGGTTGTTGCCGGGAGAAGTACTTTCGGTAGCATAAGACGGATCAGCCCAAGCAGATAAAGTGTCAATTCCAACGTTCCGGCAGGTTCCTCAGCAAACTGTGTGTCGTGGTGAGGGATAAAAGGACCAATCCCAACCATATGCGGATTCAATTCTTTTAAGAAAAGCATATCATCTGCAAGATTCTCAGTTGTCTGGAAAGGTGCACCGACCATGAATCCGGTTCCAATCTGATAGCCAATCGATTTTAAATCCCACAGACAGTTTTGACGGTGACGCGCACTTAAGGAAGCAGGATGAAGCTTACGGTAATGTGCATCATCATAAGTTTCATGGCGAAGTAAATAGCGGTCAGCGCCGGCATCGAATAAAGTCTGGTATGCATCATGTTCCATTTCTCCAACAGAGAGTGTGATTGCACAGTCCGGCCAGTTTTTGTGGATGTCAGAGACAATATCAGCCAGACGCGGAACCGTGAACCAGCCATCTTCACCACCTTGAAGAACGAAGGTGCGAAAACCAAGTTCATATCCGGTTTTGCAACAGTTAAGAATCTCTTCTTTGGTAAGACGGTAGCGATGTGCATTCAGATTACTTTTGCGGATACCGCAGTAATAACAATCGTTACGACAATAGTTAGTGAATTCAATTAGTCCGCGGACATAAACATTATGTACATAGTGAGTGATTCGTACTTCGCGTGCATTTTCAAATAAATAGTTGGCAAGTTCAGGGGTTCTTCCGTCAATTAGCCGAATCCATTCATTTTTAGAGAGAGTCTGTGTATCTCGTAATTTATTTATCAATTCTTTCAGATCAGAAGTCTGTGATGTTTCATAATTACTCATTCGTTCTCGAAGCCCTCCTTCAGAAAAGTTATTCCCATTATAACACAGGAAGCAGGGACTGTTTACCGAAAAGAACTGTACAAGGTAAAAAAATATGTTAGAATAACGATAGTGTACAACATAAATTGCTTCAAGGGAGTGATCAGATATGGCAGAAGTTAGAAAGCACATTGTTTTTCACGGTCGTGTACAGGGTGTTGGATTCCGCTATACAGCGAAATATCTGGCGAATTCACTAAATCTGGTTGGCTGGGTTCAGAACGAATGGGATGGAACCGTTACAATGGAAGTTCAGGGACGCGAATGGCTGATCAATGAACTGCTAAAAGGGCTGAACAGAAATCAGTTTATTACAATCGACTGGATGGACACAGAAGAAATTCCGTTAGAGGATGAGAAAAAATTCTGGGTGAGAGACGGATACATGTAGATAAAAGGTTACTGGACACGGTTCTTAGAACAGTAATGGTAAAAGAAAAGGAGACTTAAGATCATGAAATTAGGATTTATTGGAACAGGAAATATGGCAGGAGCAATCATGGGCGGAATCATCAAAAAGGGAATTATTGCCCCGGAAGAGATCATCGGTTCAGATATTATGGAAGCAGGACGTGAACGTGCGAAAAAAGAGCATGGAATTCATGTGACAGCAGATAATATAGAAGTAACACAGAAAGCAGAAGTATTAGTTCTCTCTGTAAAACCACAATTCTATGCACAGACAATTGCTGAGATCAAAGATGCAGTAAGAGAAGACCAGCTGATTATTACAATCGCACCGGGCAAGACTCTCGCATGGCTCGAAGAGCAGTTTGGAAAGAAAGTTAAGATTGTAAGAACAATGCCGAATACACCAGCATTAGTTGGAGAGGGAATGACAGCGGCATGCCCGAATGATGCAGTGACAGAAGAAGAAAAGAACTATGCACTGGAGCTTCTTAGTTCTTTTGGTAAAGTAGAAATCGTGCCGGAGCATTTGATCGATGCAGTTGTTGCAGTCAGCGGAAGTTCACCGGCATATATCTTTATGATTATCGAGGCAATGGCAGACGGAGCGGTAGCTGAGGGAATGCCTAGATCACAGGCGTATCAGTTCGCAGCACAGGCAGTACTTGGAAGTGCAAAGATGGTACTCGAGACAGGAAAGCATCCGGGAGAACTGAAAGATATGGTATGTTCACCGGCAGGAACAACGATTGAGGCAGTACGTGTACTTGAGAAATTTGGACTTAGAAGCGCAGTGATCGAGGCAGAGAAAGTCTGCGCAGATATGTCCAGAAATATGTAAGAAGTGATTGAAACATATTACAGTTTAGCGTAAATGAAAAAATGAATTACAGCAATCAGAAAATGTAGAAACAGTTTGTTGGGAAAGGAAAAATATGGGAATTTATGATATTGGAATCATCGGTGGAGGAACTGCAGGGATGACTGCGGCTATCTATGGCCAGCGTGCAGGAAAGCAGACCGTACTCTTCGAGGGAACAACCTTCGGTGGTCAGATCACATCTTCTCCGAATGTAGAAAATTATCCGGGAATTGCAAGTGTGAGCGGCAGTGAATTCTCTATGAATCTGATGGATCAGGCAGTAAAGCTGGGAACACAGACCATAATGGAGCAGGTGACAGGTATCCGTGAAGAAGCGGATTATAAAGTGATTGTAACAACGGAAAAAGAATATGAATGCAAAAGCATTATTCTTGCCACTGGTGTGACACACCGCCATCTTGGAGTTCCGGGAGAGGAACGTCTGACAGGTGCAGGAGTTTCATACTGTGCGACTTGTGATGGAATGTTTTTCCGGGGAAGAGAAGTTGCAGTTGTCGGAGGTGGAAGTACAGCACTCCAGGATGCAGAATTTCTGTCAAATTACTGTAGCAAAGTTTATCTGATTCACAGAAGAGACGAATTCCGGGGAGAAGATCAGATTGTAAAACGTCTGCAAGAGAAAGAAAATGTAGAGTTTATCTTAAATACAACTGTTCAGGAAATCTGTGGAGAGCAGATGGTGGAAAGTCTGCGGGTTTTGAATAAAGTAACAGGAGAAGAATCAGAACTTGCTGTTTCCGGAATTTTTGTAGCTGTTGGACAGATTGCACAGAATGAAAAATTTGCTGATGTTGTTCAGTTAGATGAGGGTGGATTTATTGTTGCCGGAGAAGATTGCAAGACATCAGAAGCGGGAATCTATGCAGCAGGAGACTGCCGGACAAAAGAAGTACGTCAGCTTACAACAGCGGCAGCGGACGGTTCAGTAGCTGCACTTGCCGCATGTAAATATATAGCAGATGTTGCTGAAAAATAAGATTATGATGTCTTACGTATGTAATTGTAATTCGTAATCTACAACCAGACAGAAAAGAAAAAACAAGTACCACAATTAGTAGTTGCTGATTGTGGTACTTGTTTGAGTTAGAAATAAATATTCAATATTAATCTACGAACATCTTCATTCCCATCCATTGTTTCATATGTTCAATCATATTTTCATCAGGTTCAATATAAATACAAGTCATTTTCTGATTGATCGGGATCATGATTGCGAAAACCTTTGCATTTGCATTTCCGGATGAAAAATTGCAAGTTGTTTCCGGATGATAAGAATCCAGTCGGTGAGATCCTTTTGGTGCAATAATCTCGGCATTCTGAATATCTAAGTTCATTTTGGATTTTCTTTTCTCTTTGCTGTAAATTGCATCAATATCCAGATCGTGATTCAGAAGGGAATATTCATACTCCACATTTAAGAGTGGAAATGCAAAATAATAAGCAAGTAAAGCCAAAATTGCTGCAAGTGCAAATGCAAAAAATCCAATAAACGGAAGTCCTACGATTGCGACCGCAACGATCACTACAATAATAAGAATGCGGATGATAAAATCCATTGGTTTTGATTTTCTGGCTACAATATGTTCACATAATGCGTCATTCATAAGTTATAAGTCCTTTCTTATATAGTATTTAATATATATCAATTACACCGCAGTGCAATTTTTTTCTTTTTCAGCATGAAGATAGTTCATGACCATTGTTGCAATTTTAAATGTCATTGCATCTTCGAATTGCCTTAAGTCAAGTCCGGTACGCTTTTCAATCTGTTCCAGACGATAGATCAGCGTGTTGCGGTGCATATGGAGCTGGCGTGAAGTCTCAGCAATGTTCAGATTATTCTGAAGGAAACGGTTGATCGTCAGGAGTGTCTCATCGTCCAGCTTGTCCGGAATCTTGTCTAAGAAAACTTCCTGGAGAAAGCTTTCGCACAGAGAAACAGGAAGCTGATAAATCAGGCGTCCAATCCCCAGTTTATTGTATGGAAAGACAGTCTGTTCCGGATAGAAGAGTTTTCCAACCTTCAGTGCAAGGCTTGCCTCCCGAAAAGCCACGGATAATTCCAAAAGAGAAGGAATCATCTGACTAAAAGAAACCTGAACATGTGCAAGAGCTTCCGCATTCAGTGTATCAACAATCGCATGAGCCAGATGTCTTGCATATTCATCAGCAGAATCTTTGGAATCCTTTGTCTCATGAAATGGATATAATACAGCCAGTCGCTCTTTTGAAACAGGAACGATATAAGCTTTTGTTTGAGAAGGAAACAGATTTTTAAGAATCTCTCCTACAATCTCATCAGGTTCCTTCATTTCAATCAAAAAGAGAATTCGATTTTCTTCCGGCGCAATGTGAAGACGTGCGGCACGCTGCTGTACGTCATAAGAAGGAACACCGCCGGTCATCAGTCCCATAAGAAAATCATTTTTATTATATTTTTCCCGGTAGGCAAGGCAGAGGCAACGGATCTGTTCCAAGGCCATCTGTTCTTGCTCAGAGTCTTCGGCAGTCAATGCAAGTGTGATTCCTGTTAAACGTTTTAGTTCATTGAGTCCTTTTTCAAGTTCGGATGTATTAGCCATTAGTACTTCTCCGTAAATAAAACAAAATAATAATAGATGGAAGAAAGGCTGCACCTTCCGAGAAAAGTACAGCCCCCTCCGTGTTTAGTTTAATTGTAAAGGATTAGTTTGTAATAGTCAACTCTGTGTCTTTGTCAAAGAGATGAATCTTTTCCATATCAAGTGCAAATACTGCGTGATCTCCGGTTCTGAGTGTTGTACGTGGGTTAACACGTGCTGTCATCTGAGTTCCCTCAAGATCAAAGTACAGGAATACTTCTGCTCCAAGCAGCTCGTAAACTTTGATTGTAGACTCAATTACGCTGTCAGGAGAGTTACTGATGAACGCCTGTGAATCATGTACATCTTCCGGACGAATACCAAGAACAACTGTCTTTCCGTCATATCCGCCATCGATCAGTGCCTGCTTCTTAGAAGCCGGTACCTTAAGAACATGTTTTCCAACTGTAAGAGTAACATCATTTCCCTTAATTGTACATTTTGCATCCATGAAGTTCATCTGAGGTGATCCGATGAATCCTGCTACGAACAGGTTGCATGGTGTATTGTAAAGTGCCTGTGGTGTATCTACCTGCTGAACAACTCCGTCTTTCATAACAACGATTCTTGTTCCAAGTGTCATAGCCTCTGTCTGGTCATGTGTTACGTAGATGATTGTAGCACCCAGATTCTCATGAAGCTTGGAAATCTCGATACGCATCTGAACTCTCAGTTTAGCATCCAGGTTGGAAAGTGGCTCATCCATAAGGAATACTTTAGGATTACGAACGATAGCACGTCCCATAGCAACACGCTGTCTCTGTCCACCGGAAAGGGCCTTCGGTTTACGGTCGAGCAGTTTCTCAAGATCAAGGATCTTAGCAGCCTCACGAACCTTCTTATCAATCTCATCTTTCGGAACTTTACGAAGTTTCAGTCCGAAAGCCATGTTATCATATACTGTCATATGTGGATACAGAGCGTAGTTCTGGAATACCATTGCGATATCACGGTCTTTTGGCTCTACGTCGTTCATTACCTTTCCGTCAATCTTGAATGTACCGCCGGAGATATCCTCCAGACCAGCGATCATACGAAGTGTTGTAGATTTACCACATCCTGATGGTCCTACGAAGATGATGAACTCCTTGTCAGCGATTTCAAGATTGAAATCTTTTACTGCGTGAAATCCGTTAGGATAAATTTTCTGAATTCCCTGAAGAGATAAACTTGCCATTATAAGTGCCTCCTTAAATGATTACTTTTTACTTGTTTGACTAAATTTGGTTTTGTTTTTTAATTGGTAGTTGATTTTGGTTTGTTTAACTTATGTACTTAGTATAGCGTTAGGCACGAAAATCAACAATGTCACGAGTGACTAAAAAAAGGAGGGGAAAGTGTACATTTCAACCATATGAGGTTATAATTACAGTTAATATGTACAAATCAGTAGGAAATGACAGTAGAAATGCAACTTGTAAAATAATAACGGACCGAATGATAAGAGATAAAACAAGATTTTTTACAGAGAGGAAGAACAACAGAAATGAAACAGATTCTGGATTATTTTATGATAGACGGAGAAGTAGGCGGCAATCAGGACTGGTTCCGCAATGTGGTGATGCACATCGGCGGATGCGCTGCGGCAACAGCGTGTGACTGCTGTATCTATTTTGCAAAATATAAAGGAAAGAAGAACCTGTATCCTTTTGATGCAGAGAATCTGAGTAAAGAAGATTATATTCAGTTTTCCATGAAAATGAAACCATATCTTCGCCCAAGAATGAGTGGGGTGAACAAGTTGTGGATGTACACAGAAGGCTTTGGAAAGTATTTGGAAGATATAGGAGAAAAGGTGGAATTCAAAGAATTTTCCGGTGAACATACAGCAAGAGAAGCAGCAGTATTCATTAAGAAGAAAATCAATGAAGGAACGCCGGTTCCATATCTGATGTTGCGTCATAAAGACAAGAAATTTGCTGATTTTGTATGGCACTGGTTTTTATGTATCGGATATGAAGAGACAGCAGATGATCTTCTGATCAAAGTGGCGACTTATGGGGAAGCAACAACATTTTCAATGAAGGAACTGTGGAATACCGGGTATAAGGAAAAAGGCGGATTGATAGGGATTACTGTTCACAGAAATCTTTGAACAGTAACGTATTTTTACCGAGAACGTTTGAAATAATAGATGTATCTTGAAGTTCTTAGATAAATCCGCTACAATAGAGTCATTAAATCTATGGAAAAGAGGAATTAAACATGGCAAATCCAGTAGTTACATTTGAGATGGAAAATGGTGATATTATGAAAGCAGAGCTGTATCCGGAAGTAGCACCGAATACAGTGAACAACTTTGTGTCCCTTGTAAAGAAAGGATTCTATGACGGAGTAATCTTTCACCGTGTGATCAGTGGTTTCATGATCCAGGGTGGAGATCCGAACGGAACAGGAATGGGTGGCCCGGGATACTCAATCAAAGGTGAGTTCGCGCAGAACGGTGTAGAGAACAATCTTGTACATGATGCAGGAGTTCTTTCTATGGCACGTGCAATGCATCCGGATTCAGCAGGAAGCCAGTTCTTCATTATGCATAAGAAAGCACCACATCTTGACGGAGCTTATGCTGCATTTGGTAAGATCACAGAGGGAATGGATGTAGTGAATAAGATTGCAGAGACAGCAACAGACTACAGCGACCGCCCGCTTGAGAAACAGGTAATGAAGAAAGTAACTGTTGAGACATTTGGAGAGGATTATCCGGAGCCGGAAACAGTATAGTTCATAAAAACTTTATACTTTTAACGAAATTATTAGCACTCTTTTGAAAGGAGTGCTAATTTTCTATTGACTTTTAAATTTTGCTGTACTAGAATGTCCATTAGGCAGGCAAATATACTATCGATATCAGCGAAAAAGCTGATTGACAGCCGATATTAAAAGAAACGTAACTGAGCAGTTACGGATAGATTATAAATAAAAAGGAGTGCAGTAAAATGGCAGTTAAAAAAGGTACTTTATCAATTGACAGCGAAAACATTTTTCCTATTATCAAGAAATGGGTTTATTCCGATCATGATATCTTTGTACGTGAACTCGTATCCAACGGATGTGATGCGATCACTAAGCTGAAAAAGCTGGATATGATGGGAGAATATGAACTTCCGGAAGGATACAAACCGAAGATCGAAGTAATTGTCAACCCGGAAGAGAAGACAATGAAGTTTATCGATAACGGACTTGGTATGACAGCAGAAGAAGTAGAGGAGTATATCACTCAGATCGCATTTTCAGGTGCGACACAGTTCCTTGAGAAATATAAAGATAAGACAACAGACGATGAGATGATTGGACACTTCGGACTTGGATTCTATTCTGCATTCATGGTAGCAGACGAAGTTCAGATTGATACTCTTTCTTATAAAGAAGGCGCAAAGCCGGTACACTGGGCAAGTCAGGGCGGTACAGAGTATGAGATGCAGGAAGGAAATAAGACAACAGTTGGAAGTGAGATCACACTGTTCCTGAATGAGGATAGTCTTGAATTTGCAAACGAGTACCGTGCAAGAGAAGTGCTTGAGAGATATTGCTCTTTCATGCCGGTAGAGATCTTCCTCTCCAAGGCAAATGCAGAGCCGGAGTACGATACAATCGATGAGGCAGATGTTCTTGATACAGATACTGTAGTAGAGCATATTACAGAGGAACCAAAGGAAGGCGAAGAGGGCGAGCCGAAGCAGAAAGCGAAGATTGTAAGACGTCCGGTATCTATCAGTGATACACATCCGCTGTGGACAAAGAACCCAAGCGAGTGTACAAAGGATGACTATATTGATTTTTACCGCAAGGTGTTCATGGATTACAAAGAGCCACTGTTCTGGATTCACCTGAACATGGATTATCCATTTAACTTAAAGGGAATTCTGTACTTCCCGAAGATCAATACAGAGTATGATTCCATTGAAGGAAAGATTAAACTTTACAATAACCAGGTATTTATCGCAGATAATATTAAAGAAGTAATCCCAGAGTTCCTTATGGTACTTAAGGGAGTGATCGACTGTCCAGATCTGCCGTTGAACGTATCACGTAGTGCACTGCAGAACGACGGATTTGTAAACAAAGTTGCTGATTACATTTCCAAGAAGGTTGCTGACAAGCTGAATGGAATGTTCAAGACAGACCGTGAGAACTATGAGAAATATTGGGATGACATCAGTCCATTCATCAAGTTCGGCTGCCTGAAGGATGAGAAATTCGGTGAGAAGATGAAGAATTCTATGCTTTACAAGAATCTTGATCATAAATACATGACTCTCGAAGATATCATCAAAGAAGCCAAAGGCGAAGAAGCTGATGCAGCCAAGACAGAGGAAGCTAAGGCAGAAGAAACAAAAACAGACGCAGAAGAGTCTAAGGACGCAGATGCGAAGGAAGAAGAGAAGACAAGAATCTTCTATGTAACAGATGAAGTACAGCAGAGCCAGTACATCAACATGTTCAAGGCCCAGGGACAGGATGCGATCATTCTGACACATAACATTGATTCTGCATTTATCACATACCTTGAGCAGAAACATCAAGAAGTTCAGTTCTTGAGAATTGATGCAGATGTACATGATTCTCTGAAGGATGAAGTTGCAGAAGATGAGAAGGAAGAATTCCAGAAGACAACAGACAGCCTTGTTGAAATCTTCCGCAAAGAGCTTGGCAATGAGAAGCTTGATGTTAAAGTTGAAAAGCTCAAAGATGAGAATGTAGCATCTATGGCAGTTCTTTCTGAGGAAAACAGAAGAATGCAGGAGATGATGAAGATGTATGGTATGGGCGGCATGGATGCATCCATGTTCGGAAGCCAGGCAACACTGGTTCTTAACGCCAACCATCCGCTGGTTCAGTTCCTTGTAGCGAATAAGGACAGCAAGAACGCGTCAATCATCTGCAAACAGCTGTATGATCTTGCAATGCTTGCTCATAAGCCGTTAAGTCCGGAAGAGATGACAGCATTTGTTAAGAGAAGCAATGATATCATGATGCTTCTGACAAAATAATAAAGTAAAATGATGAGAAACATGTTCCATGAGTTTCTCATCATTGGCAGTAATAAGTTCAGCCGCTTCACGATTATTTGACCGTGAGGCGGCTGTTATTATGTGCGCCTTGCGGCACACATTGCTAATGGATTTTTAAATTTACATCAACTCAAATGCAATCTCTTTTTTTAAAAAGAACTTCTTTACCATCTCATCCCATTCGCGTTCCAGGGTCTTATCCATCATAAAACTCTTGAAGGAAGTTCCTGTCACGCAGGTGAGATGAGTTCCATCGTAACGTATATTCAAATATAGTCCCTGCACGTCAGCAGGATTAAGTCCCAGTTCTTTCTGTTCAATCAGACGGGAAATATTCTTTGAATTTAGGCTGAAGACAAAATGAAAACCGAGCGGTGTTTTCTTTCCCTTAATTAAGGAAAAACAAAATTCACGCAGATTTTTCCAAAGAGAATATTCCGGAATCTCTTCTTCGGAATCAAAGAAATCTTTCTGTATATACCCGTCAATCCGAAAGGTATTAAACGTAATAATCTCTCCTTCAATAAAAGAGAAATTGTCAAAGGTCTCTTTTAACAGAAGGTGAGACATGAAGCTTTTTACATTTGTTAAAGTCAGTGAAATCATATAAATCAGATACCTCCGCAGCTGTTTAAGTTCTTAA
>ERZ791902.1510-NODE-1510-length-10602-cov-126.839765_pt1 | contig 10602 bp, 4 predicted proteins | sample MGYA00510149_ERZ791902 | MGnify/ENA primary metagenome ERZ791902 (study PRJEB30046, sample SAMN00792060) | human gut metagenome | study: EMG produced TPA metagenomics assembly of the A metagenome-wide association study of gut microbiota in type 2...
TCGCTACCTTTTTGACCTCTGTGTCATCTTATGAGGGCGGTTGCGGATTTGAGGTAATAAACAGAAGAAATAGAAAGACATTAAATATCAGTAATTACGCTTCGCTTTCAATTAGGCAGGAGACTAATGATAAAATTCATTGGTCTCCTGACTTGTTTTTAGCCCTTTCTTTTCTTTAAATCAGTTTTTTGCACTATCTTTGCAAAGGATAATCAAAAAAGTTGTATCAGTCTAATAATCAGCATAGTTGTTTCGACTGTTTTATTTATGGTAACGATTTAGCGAAAGTCAGACTACTCCTGCCTGCTTTACTTTGCATAATGGTTCAAACAACTCTTGCGCTTGCAAAGATATGGTATTTATTTGATAACGCCAAATATTTTAGTAGCCATGTTCGCTACAACCATAAAATATCTTGTATATCAGAAGAAATAGAGAATGTTCAAAAGTGGACATTCTCTATTGCTATTTCTATTTCACCAAACTCAATCATTGCATTAAAAAGACTTACCTTGTTGGCATTTCGCAAATCTTCCAATGTAATATCTGCTTTTTGTATCATTCCCTTGTCCAATAGTGCGGCTCTTTTTGTGCCTGGCAATAAGGGATGTCTGGGAGTTACCCAATGTTTGCCATCAAATATGGCAAGGTTCGTGAATGAGGTATCTGTTAAAAGTCCATGTTTGACGATGATGATGTCGTCACAGTTTCCTTTCTGTGCGACCAAGGCATTGAGGCGACTGCGGTCGGTACTTTTGTAGCCATACGTTATCGTGTCGTCTGCGACCACTTGAAGTGATTTTATGTTTCGAATAAAATACGGAGCATATTCTACTGCTTCAACTCCTTGTTCGCCATACACCACTCTCGCCTTGTAAAAATCCATGCTTTCCGTTGGATTTATCAGTTTTTCCAATGAAGGCATGGACGCATTGCATAATGAAGGAAAGAACTTACAGATCGTTCTTTCCATTCTTTCCTGATGGTATGCAAGAGCTTGTGTCTTTCCATTCACAATCTTTATTGTCTCTACGAATTGCTGTGCCATATTAAAATCAGTTCTATTCAAAAGGAAGATATACTTTTTGTAACACTTCCTCGTATTCTTTTCTGCAATCACTCTTCGAAGTAATGCCTCCTCCTGCCTTGAAATACGTTCCTATACCGTCATTTTCAAGAAAGCGTATCATTACAGCTGAGTTGAGTTCACCATTATTATATATACCCATGACTCCTGTATAGAATCCACGGTCATAGCCTTCCGCCTCATGGATTATTTCCATAGTCTTGTCCTTTGGCGCACCTGTTATGGAACCTGCGGGCAACATTGCATCCAATATGTTTCCGATGTGCTTTTGATAACCAGTTGGCAACTTGCCGCTTATTTCGGAACTGGTCTGGAGAATATTCCCCTTATTGGTATGGAGCACATCAATATAACGGTATTTATCCACCCTTACATGCTCCGCCACACGGCTAAGGTCATTTCGAATCAGATCCACAATGGTAGCATGTTCGGCTGCTTCTTTTTTATCTCCCATCAACACTTGCTCTGCTTCGGGTAAGGACGCGTCAATCGTACCCTTCATCGGATAAGAATATATCATTCCGTTCTTTATCTTCACGAATGTTTCCGGCGAGAAGCACACGAACCGTCTATTGCTATTATTGTCTATTAGTAGAATCTTATACTTGCCTTTAGCACGTAGGAAGATGTCCTCCAACGTAAGGTTGCAGTCCAAAGCAACCTTACAAGTAAGGTTGGCAAGATAACTGTTTCCACGCAAGATGTTGCTTTTGACGGTTTCAAAACTTTTCGTGTAATCTTCAAAATTTGGCTCAAACACTTTCCACGTCGGATGTTTGGTAGCCGAAGAGAGTGACTGCCGTTTTACATTGGTTATACCCTCAAAGTCATAAAGGCATTCATCGATAGCTATTTCAGACAGCTTCCGTATGTATGCTTCCGAACCTACGTAGTTGATGACAAAAAGGAAAGGCTCCTTTTCGTTAGCCAAATGATTGATACGGTCTATAATATTTTGTTTCATTGTCTTACATTTTAAAGTTACTGAACCATCTGTCCATTATCTTATATCTTAGTTGAGCATTCTTGTTTGTTGGCATACTTATGCGATTTTATTATAAAATTGCAAAGATAGCTATTCCTTCGCAATATCATTCTTTTTTTGCAATAAAAAAATTAAAAAATGGAGAGATGTTGTTGAAAATCCAACTTCATCACTCCTTTGTTATTTATTGGTGTTCACTTTATATATAACACTAATGTTGTTGTAGTAACCTTTAGGACTAACCTCCATGTATATAATCTTATGCGCCACAAAAAAGCATGGCGCAAATCACTGCGCCATGCCCCAATAAAAGAAAACCTTATAGTCAAAATAGAAATTAGCGATTCTAATTCTTGTTCCGGTACTAATCTTTTTCTAGTACTTCGCATTCTGAGGATCAAAGTTGGTCCAACCTTTCATCCAGTTGTTGCTGCCATCGAAGGCCCCGATGTAGGTTACAGTGTCGAAACCTGTCCAGCCAGCGAAACTTGCGGCACCAAGCAATGGGCTTCCTGCGATAGGAGTATAGCCATCTGCACCAACCAATGAAGTCCATGAATCAAAATACTTGTTGCTCTGCTCTGAGAAGAAGAAGGTGTTGCTGTATGACTTCTGATTCTTGTCGATATCCTGCTTCTTTGCAGCATCGTAGAGATAATCCTCATACTTCTTGTTGGCATCAGTACCAACGGCATCCATACCTGCGAAATATACATTCTGAAGCTTGAACTTGCCATCCTTGGCATCCTTCACGGTTTCACCCTTCTCACCATCAACAATCAAACCGATAGGCCAGCCTAAGGCTACAGAGTTGATGCAGTTGAGGTTAGAAGAACGACGAATCTGCATGGCTGACTGGAACTTGCCGAGAGCTGACCCGTTGTTTGGATTGTATGCTCCGGCAGTGATATAATCTGTGGTGTTCTGGAACTTGTCATCCAATACCTTAGGACCTACGAAGGTGATGTTAGAGAAGGTAGCCTTGGTACGAGGGTCCACGGTAGCACCATCAGCGCAGTTGTCGCTCTCGAAACCGTTGCTCTGAGAGGTATCGGCAATCTTGCTGTCGCGCAGAGAAAGACCATACTGCACCTTTCCTGAGAAACCGTTATCGGTATCGAAATCATCATCCCAGCCCTTGTAGGCTACGAGATACTTGCAGTTTACTGTACCGCCAAACCACTCGAAGGAATCATCATTGGAATAAGATACCTGAACGTGGTCAATCTCTGTGCCTGAACCTACAGAACCTAAGGTTAAACCATTAATCTCCTTATCCTTCTGGAATGGATAACCGGCAAACTCAATGCGTACATAACTCAAGGCTCCTGAGTTGTCAGCATCATCTGCGCCACCATGCTTGGTACGAGGACCACCCTCTATCTGCTGCTCAGTCTGGTTGTTCTTAGCCTTGCCGCAGAGAATGATGCCACCCCAGTCGCCAGGCTTTCTGCTGCCGGCAACCTCTTCAGATGTAAAGACGATAGGCTCTGTGGCTGTACCCTTGGCGATAAGCTTGCCGCCACGCTCTGCGATGAGTGCCGCCTTGGTCTGCTTGTCGCCCTTGATGATAGTTCCCGGTTCGATGGTAAGCTCAGCACCAGCTGCAATATATACCCATCCCTTGAGGAGATAAGTGCCTTTCTTCAAAGTCTGCTTGCCTGTGAAGACGAATTCCTGGTCGCCGTTGCCAATCTGTGTTCCGTTGACGTTTTCCTTGTCATCTGTTCCGAAGAGGATGTGGTCGCAAGCCTTCAAGCCGCCATTGGTTGTCCACTTGTAAACTACTTCTGATCCAGGATTTGGAGAAGGAGTTGGATCGTCATTGTCACTGCTGCAGCTGCTCAACATGGCAGATGCTGCGAGGATGCCCATGCATCCTAAAAAATACATCTTGTTCATCATTGTTTCCTGTTTTATTAAACAAATATCTAATATTATCTTTCTTGAAATTCTACGGATAGTCTCTAAAATTTATAGATTGCCTGCAAACCGATGTTTCTGCCCGGCTTGTAGCATCTTGCTATTTCTTCTACTTCCTTCTTGCTTCCGTCGCTATACGTTACATCAGCAAACTGCTTGTAATATATCTTTTCTGCAAGAAGATCCCTTACGTTGAGCTTCAGTTCCAGATGCTCGCCGAATTTCTTAGCCAGCGAGAAGTCGATGGTGTTGCGGGGCATCTCGTAGCTGTGCGGCACTCGGGCGTTGGAGTCATCGCCTGTGCTTCCCTCGCTTCTGCCCACACCGATGATTCGCTTGCCTATACGGTTGTAAAGCAGGGCGATATCCATCTTTAATGGCTCGTTCTTATAGAAGATGCCGGTGTTGATAAGGTATGGCGACTGACCCTGCATCGGTCTGTCTTCCTCTTTCGAGCCCTTCTCAAACTGCACCTTGCTCTTAATCAAGGCACCGTTAAACGACCAGCTGAAATCCTTCAATCCTATGAAACCGAGATTCTTTCTGATATCCAGCTCCACACCGTAGTTGTTGGCACTCTTCGCATTCTTGTAGGAATAAATCAGGTCTGTGCCACCTGCCACCGTGTAGGTCCACTCGATAGGAGAATCGAAGTGCTTGTAGAAGACTGCCAGCGAAATGAGCTCTCCACGGGATGGATACCACTCATATCGCAGGTCGAGGTTATCGACATAACAGTTCTTCAACTCAGTGTTTCCCTGCACATTGCTGGCAAGGTCGAAGTCGTAATACACCGACGACGATACTTCACGGAATTCTGGGCGGTTAATACTGCGGCCATACGAGAGGCGTACCTGGTGCTGGTCGCTGATTTTATATGTTGTGTTGAGAGATGGGAATACATCATCGGTCTTGTAATGACGGCTCGATTCACTCTTCTCGTAGTCACGGGAATTGGAGATGAGTTCCATATCATTATGCTCGAAGCGGACACCGGCGTGGATGCCGAGTTTGCCAAAGGGGAGAGACATCGCCAGGTATCCTGCGCCTAAGGTGTTGTGTCCGCGGTAGTTATTGCGCATCTGCTTTTCCTCCAGAAGATACAGCTTGTCGTAACCCATGTTCGCCTCGCTGGAGAGCAGTGTAGGGATATGGCTGTGGCGGAAGTCGGATGGCATGTTGTTATCTGAAACATTCCAGTTGTAGATAAAGTTGCGGGTCTGGTATTCTCGGCTGCGATATTCTCCATAGGCACCCACCTTCAAGTCTGGCTCAAAGTTGCCAAACTTGAAGTGGTGCTTGTCATTTACACCAAGAGAGAGAATGTGTTCGTCGAGTTGAGTCCACTCGCGGGATATGTCGTTGCCGGTGCTCAGGGCATAAACGCCCGATTCCAGAGCATCGTCGATGAGGTATCTACGACGGTCAGGCAAATGGCGGTTGGCATACGCATACCCGATACTCCAGTCAAGGGCATCGCTAGTGAAGGTGTGCTTACCGGTAAGCTGACCGTTATATGTAGTTCTACTGCGGTAGTAATACTCTGCGCTTCGCTCCAGGTTCGACTGGGCGCTCACGCCATCACGCCAGGTATATCGGCTGGTAGCCAACTGGTTGAAGATGTTCTTGAGCTGATACTTGTGATTGCCGTCCTTGGAAAGGAAGGTGAAGTTGAGCATTGCTCCGAGTCTCACGTTATTATTATACTGGTCGTCAACAGAGTGACGAAGATAGTTCGGCTTGTCGTTTGCCGCATCATAGATGCCATAGAGATTGTTCTCCATGTTCTCGTAGGTGCGGTATTCGTTGGTATAGTTCAGGGCGGCGAGCATGCCGAGTGTTCTTCCGCCGAGCATCCAGCGCTGGTTCAGGCTGGCTGCCAGTTTCAAGTCGCCCAAAGGCTTCTTGTTCTTGATGAGCCAATCATTATTGAATCCGTTGCCCAGGAGCGAAGTAGCATAATCGCCCACCGGTTTTCCGTTGGCATCGAGCTGTGGATTCAAGTCAGCATGGATGCCCCCATTCAGGTTTCTCAAGCCATTGTCGAACCCTAGGAAATCGGTTCCGGAACCTTTTGAGTAAGAAAAGTCCTTGAAGGCAGAAGATGTATTCCAGTTTCCGCCAACGGCGATGTTGAAACTGTTTTCTGCCGGAATCTCCTTGGTGTTGACGATGATGAAACCGCCTGAGTAATCAGCAGGATATTCAGCCGTTGGCGACTTCACGATGGTAAGGTTGTCAATCTGCGAACTTGGGATGATGTCGAAGGAGAATGCCCTGGAATCAGCCTCAGAACTAGGCACTGCTCCTCCGTTCACCCACACATTGTTGTAGCGCTGTGACAATCCGCGAACCATCACGAATTTATCGTCGATGAGGCTCACGCCTGGCACTCGGCGTATCACCTCACCCGCATTCGTATCCTGAGTTCTGGATATTTCCTGTGCCGAAACATTACTCACGATGACGGGACTGCTTTTGGCCACCTGTATCATTGCCGCATCCGTATTACGCCTTTCCACTGCGGTAACGGTCACCTCTTTCAGCTGCTGTTCATCAGGTTGCAGCGCGATCACCTGGTCTGCGTCCTTCGCCTGAACCCCGTCAATTTTTTGAGTCTTATATCCTACATAGTTAATATATAGTGTATATTTCCTTTCTTTATCCAATCCATCAATCTGGAAGTTTCCGTCGATGTTGGTGATAGCCTTCACGTTGGTTCCATCCACAGTGACGACTGCACCGATGAGTGTCTCTTTCGATTTCTGGTCGATAACCACACCCTTAATCTGTTGCGCCCACGTTGGCATGCTAGCCGCCGAGAGCAATCCTAATACAATAATTCCCCTTTTAGCATTCATAACCTATATCGTTTGATTACGGTTGCAAAGGTACGGCAGTATTATTACATTGCGATTGCGATGAGATTGAAAGGCATTGACGAAGCAGAGACAATGGTGTTACGATTGCAATAACTAAAGATATTTAAATATTTAACCCGATATTTGGAGATAAATAAAGGAGTCCACTTTAAAAAGTAGTTTTTTGTTCTTTTTCCTACAAAATACCATTTGATTATCAGGTGGTTACGTACATATAAAGATATACTATTTATGAGAGAACGCCAAAAAATCCGTAGCCACATTGACTACATTTGAAGAATTTCATGACTTTTACCATTATTCTTTAATACGATAACATTAAGCTACAAATACATAATAATGGTTGCTGACCTGTGATGTAATAATGGAAACACACAAATATTTTACATCCTCAAAAACTCCGTGAATCGTTATATTCTCGGGCAGGTGCAGCTGTGATAGAGATTTACTCGACGTGTTTCGATTTTTATCGTTAAAAAAAACCGAGTCATAACAAAATCTTTTATTAATTGAATATCAGAGGGTTAAGCACTTTTAAAAGTGTAACTACTAACGATTTAGAAACGAGCTATATTCTTTTTCTTTCACAACTTTGCAATATACAAAGAACGCTTTGATTACAGGTACAAAGATAAATTGAAATTTTGAAATACAATTATTTTTGCTCATTTTTTCACTTTCTTTAATGGATTCCCTTGGCAAGCCCTTTGGCACTTTACCTACTTCAAGGTATTGCAAATATACACCGATTTTCGTACCTTTGCAGCCGATTTTGAATATTCAAACCAAGATGAGGCTAAGATATGCTTATGTGTCTGTGCTTTTGCTCATGTCCTTCTCAACAATAGCAAATGTATGGGCATCGTCTTCCCTTTCTCCTGACGGAAGGGCTTTCTCTTATGCTGTGTCGAGTGATACAGTAAGGGAGAGTCGTGCCTTGTCTGAGGGCGATGGCGACTCTGTGGAAACGCAAAAAGAAGATTCCATCTTTAAGACGCTCAACCTCGGCGAAGTGGTGGTTACTGCTGCCATGAAGGAGGTGGAGATGAAGGGCGATACCACGGTTATCAATACCAATGCTTTCCAGACTCCCGAAGGAGCATACCTCGAAGAACTCTTGAAGCGAGTGCCTGGATTGGAATACGAAAAGCAGAACAAGACGATAACATATAATGGTCTTCCCATCCACGAAATCAATGTCAATGGCGAGAGTTTCTTTGGCGGCAACAGCACCCTCGCCCTCGAAAACCTGCCAGCCAAGTTAGTGAGCAAAATCAAGGTGTATGACAAGCGGAGCGAACTGGAGAAAATCACCAAGGTGCGCAAGGGCGGCGAAAACTATGTGCTCGACTTGCAGACCAAGCGAGAGTTCAACGGCACGCTGATTACTTCGGCTGGCATAGGCAGGGGCAACAACGAAAAGAAGGAAGCCGAGTTAATATCCAACCTCTTCCGCCAGACTGGCGATAACATCTCCGTGATAGCTCGAAGTGGCAACCGATATATGACTTCTCGCTATCCCGACAACCGACAGGACAACGTGGCGATGAACTTTGCTAAGAAGTTCTCCAAGCGATTCACCCTCTATGGCAACATGATGTACAACCATTATGCCAGTGGCAACGAGAGCACCCTATATAGCGAGCAATATCTCACCACAGGCAACCGTTACCAGAACTCGGCATCCACCAGCACCAATCGCAACACGATGGGCAATGGTTCGTTGGGCATGAGGTGGAGCTTGGATGACAAGACCTATTTTAATATAGGTGGAAACTTCAGCAAGTCGAAGAGCGACAACACCAGCGACAGCCAGCAATCCACCTCTTCAGAAGGCGACGAGTGCATCAATAGCATCAACAGAAAATCGGATTCTAAGAGCGACAGCCATTCGTTCTCCCTCAATGCCGACGTAACCCGAGTGCTCAACGACAAGGGTACGAGCATCAGTCTCACGGGTAGTTACTCCGACAGCAAGAGTACCAACGAGTCACATTCCCTTTCCGAGACCACTTACTATCAGTTGGAGAGCAGTCTGGGTGGCGATTCCGTGCTTTATCGCAACCAATACCAGCACTCCCCCTCCACCAATCGTGCCTATTCCGTAGGCATCAACTTGACGCAACCCTTGGCTGAGAACTTGCGCCTGCAACTCGGTTATCGCTATTCTGCCACACGACAGATGAGCGACCGAAGTACTTACGAGAGCGAGGTGTATATGGATAGCCTAAGCAACTACACCCTGAGCAAGACCATTACCCACGACCTCAGCCTCTACCTCAATTATGATGGCAAGCGATGGGAGGCAAATGCAGGAGTGTTGATGCAGCCCGAGCGCAGGAGTCTTGACCAAAAGACCGGCTTGCTCCACGCCGACACGGTGAGGACGAGCGTGAATTGGAACCCACAGTTGAATGTGTCATGGCATCAAGGCAAGACTCGCTTCGAACTGAATTATGACGGTAGTAGCCGACAGCCCGACCTCGGTAGCTTGATGTCGCTCACCGATAATAGCGACCCGCTGCACATCACCCATGGCAATCCTTCGCTCAAAGCATCCTATAATCAGAATTTCCGATTGACAGGTAGGAACACGCGCCTCGGGCTTTCGGGCGATGTACACTTTAGCAACACCTATAACAGTCAGACGCAAGCCGTCTTTTACAACCTTGCCACAGGTGGCACAGAGACTTACCCCGTAAATGTGAATGGCAACTGGAACATGCGTGCCAGTCTTCGCTATCAGAAACGATGGAAGAAACGGTTCAATCTCTCCGCTCGCACAGGTGCCAACTTTAGCCAAAGTGTAGCCTTGGTGAACGAGGGGAAGAGCGAGGAGCCAGACCGCAGCGTCACCCACAATACGTCGTATAATGCCAACCTTCGTTTGGGTTATCAGCCGAAATGGGGAGGCTTCGACTTGCAGGGCGATTGGCGTTACCGCCATGCCACCAACCAACTCCGGGGTACATCCAACTATACCCGAAGCTATAACTTTTCGCTGAATACTTACGCAGAACTTCCTCTTGGCTTCCTGGTCAAGAGCGATGCTGCATACTCTTTCCGTAACGGCACCAACATCAAAAAAGGCGAAGACGACCAAGTGGTTTGGAACTTGGAGGCATCTTGGCGATTCCTCAAAAAGAAGCAAGCCGAGCTTTCGCTCTATTGGTCAGATATTCTCAGCGACAAGAAAAACTATTATCGCAATGTTACGGCGACAGGATTGACGGAAAGCCGTACCTCACAAATTGGCAGCTACTTCATCATCAGTTTTAAGTATCGGCTGAATAAGCAACTGTGAAAAACATATTGAAAATCTTAGATATGTTATGATTTCTCAACAAGACAGATGAGAAACCCTATAAATCATAATAAATTAGTATTGCACATTATTTAATAAATATGTACCTTTGCAGCCACAAATTAAAGGTAATATTTTGATTAATTATAAACATTTAAAAGAATAATAAAACAATGAAAATTTTAAAGAATTTTATCGGTCTCGCTGCAATAGCTCTCTGCCTCGGCTTCGCTTCTTGCAGCAGCGATGATGATGCGCCTTCTTATAGTGAGGTGGCAGTTGACAATTCTCAGCTCAAAACCCTTCTCGAAAGCAAAGGATATACATTCGACGAGAACGGCAAGTTGCTCCTTGACGACAAAGCAAACAGCACCACATCTCTCGACCTTTCAGGCACAAAGGTTGATACCGCTGCCTTGAA
>ERZ791902.1519-NODE-1519-length-10568-cov-2.160563_pt1 | contig 10568 bp, 9 predicted proteins | sample MGYA00510149_ERZ791902 | MGnify/ENA primary metagenome ERZ791902 (study PRJEB30046, sample SAMN00792060) | human gut metagenome | study: EMG produced TPA metagenomics assembly of the A metagenome-wide association study of gut microbiota in type 2...
GGTTTCGGTGTATCGTTCGTTGGCACCGATATTAATTTTCAGCCATTCGGGCTTACGTACTCTGTCCGTCATTATAAGTTGTTCAAGAAAAAGTTGGTCAACCGTGTGTATAGGTGTTGGCGGGTATTGCCACCGTATATTCCGTGATTGCGGTTCGTGTACACTTGCATATCAAATTGTTTTCCAAGTTGAACCAACTGTTCGGCATACTCTGCACAGTTTTGGAAGTGCACATTGTCATCTGCCATGCCATGCACCAACAACAAGTTTCCATGCAGTTTGTCAGCACGGGTGAAGGCTGATGATTCCTTATATCCTTCCGCGTTCTCTTTCGGAGTACGCATGAAGCGTTCGGTGTAAATCGTATCATAGAAACGCCAGTCGGTGGGTGCAGCTACTGCTACTCCTGCTTTGAATACGGGAGTTCCTTCGCTCATGCTCATAAGAGTCATGTATCCGCCGTAGCTCCAGCCCCAGATACCGATGCGATCTTTATCCACGTATGGTTGTTTGCCGAGATATAAGGCAGTCTCTACCTGATCTTTGGCTTCTTTGACTCCGATTTTCAGATAAGTGCATTTCTCAAAAGCTTCTCCACGACCTCCTGTGCCGCGACCGTCCACGCATACCACGATATAACCGAGGCTTGCCATGTATGTCTCCCAACTGATTCCCCAGGTATCCAATACCTGTTGAGAGCCCGGACCGCTATATTGATACATCAGTACCGGATATTTTTTAGATGCGGAAAAATTAACCGGTTTCATCATCCAGCCGTTCAACTTCACGCCATCTGTGGTTTGGAAAGTGAAGAACTCTTTTTGTGGCACAGCATATCCGGACAATGTTTGTTTCAATCCGTCATTGGTAATAAGCGTTTTGAGTGTTTTGCCCGAATTATCATTCAGTGTAACCAGCATCGGAGTATTCAAGTTGGAGAACTTGTTCATGTAATACTTCATTGATTTGCTGAAGAGCGGTGTATTGGTTCCTACCTGTTGGGATAGTTTGAGCTTCTTGCCTTTCTTATCTATTTTATAGACAGCTTTGCGCAGAGGGCTTTCTTCATTGCTGGTGTAATAGAAAGAACCGTCTTCTTCATCATATCCCAGAAAATCTTTCACCTCAAACTTACCGTTAGTAACTTTTTTAATCAGATTACCTCCCATGCTATACCAATAGAGGTGACTGTAACCGTCACGTTCGCTAAGCAGGCTGAAATATTCCGGATAGAACTGGATATTATCGAAAATATTCTCCTTTATGTAATAAGGAGACTCATCACGAAGTATAAGTTTACAAAGTGTGGAACGAGGATCGGCAAAGTAAAGATCAAAACGGTCTTGATGGCGGTTCAATGTCATGATAGCCAGTTTATTGGCATCCTTTGTGAAGCGTATACGCGGAATGTATCCGTCTGCATCCAATGGGAGTTTCATTGTACGGGTGACATGTGATTTGATGTCATACGTGCGTACCTCTACTTTCGAATTCGGATATCCGGCTTTCGGATACTTGTATGTATATTCGCCCGGATAATCTTTTAAAGCATCAATGCGGGGTGCTTGTCCGGCAAATACCGGGAAAGAGTAGGAGGGAACTTCCGACTCGTCGAAACGGATAAAAGCAATCAGCGTATTGTCGGCGCTGAATTCCAAAGCACGGTCGAAGCCGAACTCTTCTTCATACACCCAGTCAGGAATACCGTTGATTACCGAATTCTGTTTGCCATCTTCTGTGACCTGGCTTTCGCTGTTGCCGTAAAGCAACTTAACAAGAAATATGTTATTGTTGCGTACAAATGCAATCATGGTACCGTCCGGAGAAAAGACGGGGACCTGTTGAGGTCCACCGTCAGACAGCCGTTCAATAATGTTGTTTGTCGTAACGCCCTTATCATTTCGTTTCAAAGGGTAAATGTAATGTACAGCTGTGTATGAATGCCTGTAAATAGGTGTTGTTTTAGTAGCAATCAGCAATTTCTGACCGTCGGGCGAGAATTGGTAACTGTCGAAGTTCTTGAAGTCACATTCGCGTGTAGTATTTACATCGAAAATCACTTCTACTTTCTCGCCTGTCTTGAAAGAGTATTTAATGATTTGCGTGCCGTCAGCGTTCATCTGTGTGTAGTGTTCGCCATCAGGCATAGGGATTACTCCCTGAATATTTTCCGGGCGGAAACGTCCGGAGGTAATATCTTTTAAATCGAGTGCCTTTTGTCCTTGTGCCATTCCGGTCAGACAGAGAAGGCAGAGTAATAAAGTGATGCTGATCTTTTTCATCTGCGTTTATAATCGGTTTTGGTTTTAATTCGTACTTGCAAAAGTAACAATAAACTTAGATTCAACAAAGCCTGACCGATTTTTATATAGATTTGATAAGGATTATTGGGTGAGATTCAATATCTTTGTGAAAAGGACTTTAAACATTACCACTATGAATTCAAAAAGAAAAGACTTGCAATATGCTTCTGTCTTCTTATTGGCCGTGGCATTGACGTTCCTGATGGGGAAGGGTGATAATCTGTGGTTGGTGTCATGGGGTGACTTGATACCGAGTTTGTTTGTACTGTTCATAGCAGGTGATTGTTTACATAGTTCCCTGCTTCGTATCAAACGTGGCGAAGAGGAGGGAGGAGCCCGGTGGAGTACTTGTTTCACTTTCCTGGTATTCAGCATTATTTTTATGGGCGACTTGTTCTTTATCGGCAACTTTATAGTCAATAAACTGTGGAGCTAAAAGAGATGTAATAAATCTGTTTCACAGGTGTTTAATAGTAGATTCTTCGTCTTAACTATAGTTTTTAGTTTACTTTAACTAGATAAATTAGTTTATGAACTAAAACTTTTCGTTATTTGCAGCAAACAAAGTTGCAGATATGAAAGGATTAACAGCAAAAGAAGAAGAAATCATGGGCTTTTTCTGGGAAAAAGGTCCCTTGTTCGTGAAGGAAATGTTGGCTTTCTATGAAGATCCCAAGCCACATTTCAATACACTATCTACGATTGTGCGTGGGTTGGAAGAAAAAGGTTTTCTAGCTCATTATACTTTCGGAAATACCTATCAATATTATCCCGTAGTCAGTGAAGAAGATTTTCGTAAAGGAACGCTGCGGAATGTGATTAGTAAGTATTTTAATAATTCTTACCTGAATGCCGTTTCTTCTTTAGTTAAAGAGGAAGATATTTCCTTGGATGAATTGAAACAGCTCATCGAGGAAGTGGAACAGGCTGACAAAAAACACTAATCTGTTAAACGAAAATCTATGCTATGGGAGTTTTCTTCATTTATATATTAAAATCATCTGTTTGTCTTGTTCTGTTTTACCTGTTTTTCCGGTTATTACTTAGCAAGGAAACCTTTCATCGTTTCAATCGTATGGCTTTATTGGGAGTGTTGTTCTTTTCATTACTCATTCCTTGTATCGAAGTAACTACCCGGCATCAGGTTGAAGTGCAGCAGGCTGTGCTTTCCATTGAACAATTGCTATTGATGGCAGAGTTGGAGGCTACTCCTGCCAATGTCGGTGCAGTGCAGGAGACGTCGGCCATATCTTGGGTACAGATTGTTCTGTTGGTCTATCTGGCGGGTATTCTGTTTCTTGCCTGTCGCAATATCTATTCTTTGATTTGTCTCTTCCGGTTGATACATTCCGGCAAACATGAGAAGTTGGAGAAAGGGGTTACACTTGTGGTGCACAATCAGGAGATAGCTCCGTTCAGTTGGATGAACTATATTGTCATCAGCCGGAAAGACCTGGAGGAAAACGGGAGGGAAATCCTTATTCATGAAATGGCTCATATCCACCATCGTCATTCAGTAGATTTATTGGTGGCGGATATTTGCATCTTTTTCCAATGGTTCAATCCTGGTGCATGGTTGTTGAAACAGGAGTTGCAGAACGTTCACGAATATGAAGCGGACGAGACCGTCATTAATGAGGGTGTAAACGCGAAAGAATATCAACTATTATTGATAAAAAAAGCCGTTAGCACAAGGCTCTACTCTATGGCCAACAGCTTTAATCACAGTAAACTTAAAAAACGTATCACTATGATGTTAAAAGAAAAATCGAATCCGTGGGCACGGTTGAAGTATTTGTATGTACTTCCGTTGGCAGCTATTGCAGTAACTGCTTTTGCCCGTCCTGAAATCTCTGAAAAAATGGAAGAGATTTCTGCTGTCAAAGTTAATGATTTGGCGGAAATTGTGCAAGAAAAGGTGCTGCAAGATACAGTAAAAGTATCTAAAGACGAGAAGAAAGATGATTTGGTGGTGTCCGGCGTGAAATCGAAAGAGGAGGAAGAAATTGTTATTTTTGAGGTTGTAGAGCAGATGCCGGAATATCCTGGTGGTATGAGTGCACTGCAAAAATATCTGTCGGAGAAAATAGCTGGTTCTCCGATGAAGGGTAAAGCGGGCGGTAGAGTGATGGTAGGTTTCACTGTGGCTGAAACCGGGAAGATAAAAGATGTACGTGTACTTCAGTCGGATGAAGCGTCATTAAATCAGGAAGCCGAAAGAATTGTCAGTGAAATGCCGGATTGGATTCCCGGAAAGCAACGAGGCAGACCTGTACCAGTGAAATATACTGTCCCTATAAGATTTGGGAATATCAGATTTGCAGAGAATAAGCAGCCTCTGATTTTTGCTGATGGCAAGGAGATTAGTATGGATGCTATGGAAAAGCTGGACCCGTCAACAATAGAAAGTATATCTGTGTTGAAAGATTCTACTTCGATAAAAGTGTATGGTAAACGGGGTGCGAACGGGGTGATACTTGTGAATACTCAACGAGGCAGTAAGACTAAAATACAGAATAAGGAAATCAGTTTTTCACAAAAAACAACCAGTACGGATGCTGTTCCCGATTTTCCGGTCAGTGGAACTGTTGTTGACGAGCAGGGGCGTCCGAAGGCTGGAGTCAGCATTATTGTGCCTAATACAAATCATGGTACGATAACGGATATAAATGGTCATTTTAGTCTGAAAGCAATGAAAGACGGCAATCTGTGGTTCTCATTTATTGGATATAAGCCAGTAAAAGCTTCTGTATCTTCTACGATGAATATACGAATGGAGCAGGAAGTGGTTGACCTGTTTCCTGAACTTTCAGGCAGTGTGAAAAATGGAAATTCAGGGTTTAAGGTGAATAATGGTGTAACTGTGCATGGGATAAAAGGCGAAGAGCCTTTAGTCATTATAGACGGGAAAGAAGCTATGGAGAAAGATGCGTTGTCTAAGCTTGCGCCGGACCATATAAAAAGTATTTCTGTGCTGAAAGATAAATCAGCACAGGTTGTCTACGGAGACAAAGGAAAGAATGGGGTGATTATTGTAGAAATGTTGACGGATGATGAATATCAGGCCCGTCAGAACAAAAGATAAGAGAAATCATGTATTGATTTGTTGACGGAGGTACGCTAGTATCTCCGTTTCTTGTTCCGGGTGAAACCATTTTATTTCTTCATCTCTTTTGAACCAGGTCATCTGTTTACGCGAATAAATGCGGGAGTTTTGCTTGATTTTGTCTATAGCAAAGGGGAGTTCCCATTCTCCGTCCAGATATTTGAACAGTTCTTTATAGCCTACTGTATTGAGTGAATTGAGGTGACGATAGGGAAGTACGGAACGTACTTCTTCCAATAATCCTTCCTCCATCATCTGGTCTACCCGACGGTTGATACGGTCATAAAGTTCTTCCCGATCACGAGTCAGGCCGATTTTCAGAATACGGAAAGGACGCTGTTTTTTTTGTTGGGTGCGAAAAGAAGTATAAGTGCGTCCGGTCATATAGCAAATCTCCAACGCATGAATTACCCGCTTGGGATTCTTCAGATCTACAATCCGGTAATATTCCGGATCTAACAGGCGAAGTTCTGCGCAGAGTTGTTCAAGGCCTTCCTCTTCATACTTTTGTAGCATGAGTTGACGGGTTTCCGCATCAACGGTAGGAATATCGTCAATTCCCTTACAGATAGCGTCTACGTACATCATTGAGCCACCAGTGAGAATCACTACTTCGTGTTGCGTGAATAATTTCTCCAGAATATCCAGTGCTTCTGTTTCGTATTGAGCAGCGCTGTAATAGTCTGTGAGGTGGAGCGTGCCGACCAGTTGATGGGGGACACGTTTAAGTTGATCGGGAGTAGGAGCTGCTGTGCCTATTTTTAATTCGGCATAAAGCTGTCTCGAATCGGCAGATACAATGCTTGTCTGAAATGTTTCTGCCAAGCGCAGGCTCAACTCCGTTTTCCCCACACCTGTAGGACCTATAAGAACAATGAGAGTAGGCATAGATTTTTAAGTATTAAGTATAGAAGTATTAAGTATTAAAGCGTACGGGACTAAAAATATTAGGTATTAACTGCCTGACACTACATAGCAATTAATACCTAATACTTGATATTTAATACTTAAAATTTTTCTTCTTCGTATGGGCTGCTAGTGTCACCACCTATGTCAAATCCTTCCTGATCGAAGTCTTCCATGTCGAAGTCCTGGTCTCCATAGAAGTTTTCATCCAGATCAAGAGAACCTCCGGTAGCGGTCATTTCTTCAAAGTCTACCGTTTGTTTGGGAGCATCTCCTGATTTCTTGGTACATTTGGCACCATTCATATCTTTTCCGGTGATAATTTCGGATAGTTCGATGAAGAAACAACGTTCTGTCATGTAATCGAATACATATAACAGTTTCTGTTTTTCATCTTCTACCAATTCGCTGATAGTAGTTTCTTTCATCACCCAGCTATCCATTTCCGGATTGTCGTCCATTTCTTCCAAGGTTACTTCTTTTTCTTTTTCCCAGTCGTCATCGCAGATAAAGAAAGAAGTCATCTGGTCGTTTGCGTACCCTACTGATTTCAGTATTGCTTCATGGAAGTCATAAAAAGTTGCTTCCGGGTCAATTTGTATTTCTCTGACAAAATCGTCAACTTCATCAGATATGATAGTAAATCTGTATATCATAATATGACTATTTTGAACTGTTTATTTAATAATACCACGTTCTGAATTACGGATGAAATTGACGATATAGTCAATTTCCGGGCTCTTTTCGAATTCATCTTCTATTTTTTTCAATGCTTCCGTCGTGTTCAAACCACTTTGGTAAATGATACGATATGCATTGTGAATATTTTCGATCACTTCATTGGAGAAGCCACGACGGCGCAAGCCGATGATATTGATTCCGCTGAAAGCGATTGGTTCGCGTCCTGCAATGATGTAAGGAGGAATATCTTTACTGAAACGGCATCCGCCCTGAATCATTACATGACTGCCTACATGACAGAATTGATGCATCAATACATTGGCACTGACAATCGCGTTATCATCAATGACGATTTCGCCTGCCATCTTGGTAGAGTTACCGATGATACATCCGTTACCCACCAATGCGTCGTGTGCTACGTGTACACCCTCCATCAATAAATTGTTATTTCCCACAATCGTGCGCCCTTTAGCTGCCGTACCACGGTTGATTGTTACATTTTCACGAATCAGATTATTATCTCCGATTTCGGCTGTCGATTCTTCACCGCGAAACTTGAGGTCTTGCGGAATGGCTCCGATAACGGCACCCGGAAAAATCGTGTTTCCGTTACCAATACGTGAACCGTATAAAATATTGGCGTTAGCCATAATTTTATTGTTGTCGCCGATAACTACGTTCTTATCTATAAATACAAAAGGCGCAATTTCTACATTTTCCCCAATCTTAGCTTCGGGATGGATATACGCTAAAGGACTTATCATGCTTTTAAATATCAATTATTACTTATTTTTTACTATTTGTGCCATGAACTCTGCTTCGCAAACAACTTTCTCGCCGACAAACGCATATCCTTTCATGGTAGAAATACCGCGACGAATAGGTGCCAGCAGTTCTACGCGAAAGATGATTGTATCTCCCGGCACTACTTTCTGGCGGAATTTCACTCCATCTATTTTCATGAAATAGGTAGAATAACGTTCTGGATCATCGACAGAATTCAAGACGAGCAAGCCTCCAACTTGTGCCATTGCTTCCACTTGAAGTACTCCCGGCATAACGGGCTCCTGTGGAAAATGTCCCTGAAAGAAAGGTTCGTTGGCTGTGATGTTTTTAATACCTACAATGTAGTTGGCACCAATTTCAATTACTTTGTCCACCAGTTGGAAAGGATAGCGGTGCGGCAACAATTCGCGGATACGGTTTACATCCATTATCGGCTCACGGTTACAGTCGTAACTTGGTGCCTGTATTTCGTGTAGACGGATTTCTTTCCGCATCTGACGGGCAAATTTATTGTTGATGGTGTGTCCCGGACGGGTAGCGATGATACGGCCTTTAATCGGTTTGCCAATTAAAGCGAGGTCACCAATGACATCCAGCAGTTTGTGACGGGCACATTCATTGGGCCAAACTAACGGTTTGTGATTGATATAGCCTAATTGATCGGCATCCATGTGAGGTACTCCCATCACATCTGCCAACTTATCGAAGCTTTCCTGTGACATCTTGCGTTCGTAGATTACGATCGCATTGTCCAGGTCACCACCTTTAATCAATCCGGCGGAGAGCAACGGCTCTATTTCACGAACAAAGACGAAAGTACGGCTGGCAGCCACTTCGTCTTTGAAATTATGCATATCTTCAAGGGTAGCAAACTGATTCGGGATAATAGTCGAATCGTAAGAAACCAGTACATTCAGACTGAAATTCTCGTCAGGTAGTACAATGATAGAAGAACCAGTCGTTTCATCCCGGAACTCAATTTTAGACTTGATAATATAAAAGTCTTTGACGGCATTTTGCTCTACTGTTCCTACACGTTCTATTTCTTGTACGTAATATTGTGCACTACCATCTAAAATAGGAAATTCCGGTCCGTTAACTTGGATCAGGCAGTTATCAATGCCCAATGCGTAAAGGGCTGCCATACCATGTTCAATGGTGCTTACTTTGACTCCATTTTTCGACAATACAGTACCACGGGTGGTTTCTGTTACATTGTCGGCTACTGCGTCGATAGTTGGTTGTCCTTCTACGTCAATGCGTTGGATTTTATATCCATGATTGTCCGGAGCTGGATTGAATGTTACAGTGAGATCAAGTCCAGTGTGAAGACCTTTCCCGCTCAGTGAAAAGCTATCTTTCAGCGTTTTTTGTTTCAGCATTGGTTACTTATTTAATAGTTGTTTTAATTCTTCTACTTCTTTGCGCAAGTTACGCAGTTCTTTCTGCATATCCGGCAGGCTTCTTTGTGCAATGGATGATTTGAAATATTGCTTCAGTTCCATAGGAGGAGTTCCGATAAGCTGGCTACCGGACTTGATGTCTCCCGGCACACCTGATTGTGCGCCTAATCCAACTTTATCTCCTATTTTAGCATGTCCTGCAATACCTACCTGACCACCGATCATACACCATTCACCCACTTTGGTAGAACCGGCAATTCCGGCTTGCGCAGCCATAACGGTATGCGAACCTATTTCATCATTGTGTGCTATTTGTATCAGATTGTCTAACTTGACACCGCTGTGTACTACCGTAGCTCCCATTGTAGCACGGTCTACACACGTATTAGCACCTATATCTACTTTATCTTCCAGAATAACAATTCCGATTTGCGGAATCTTATCATATCCGTTCGGAGTGGGAGCAAAACCAAATCCGTCAGCTCCGATCACTGCACCCGAATGAAGGATACATTCATTACCTATGCAGCAGTCATGATAAACATTTACATTGGAGTAAAGCAGGCAACTGTTGCCTATCTTCACGCCGTCTCCAACGAAAGTGTGGGGGTAAATTTGAGTATTATCTCCAATCACGGTATTTTCACCGATATAGGCAAAAGCACCGATGTATACATTCTCACCAATTTTGGCGCTGGGTGCAACGAAAGCTAATGAATCTATCCCTTGTTTCTTAGGCTTGCTCATCTCATAAAGATTGAGCAATTTAGCTAGACTTTCGTATGCATTGTCTACTTTGATAAGAGTAGCTTTAATTTCGTGTTCGGGAGTGAAGTCCTTATTAACCAAGACAATGCTTGATTGTGTTTCGTAGATGTAAGGTGTATATTTGGGATTTGACAGGAAAGAAATTGCTCCGGGCATTCCCTCTTCAATTTTAGCGAATGTGTGTACCGTAGCGTTTTCGTCTCCAATGATTTCCCCTTGGATAAATGCTGCAATTTGCTTAGCCGAGAACTCCATGTCTTTTATTTAAAATTTAATTAGTTCACAAATAACGGATTTTTTTTTCAGATTTCCGTGTTATTGCATGAATATTTTATACTTATCTGTGCAATCTCTGGTAGCAGAGATAGTATTTCTTTACCTTTTTGGACAATAATGAGATGTTCAGCATGTCCGATGCTTCGGCAATATTTTTGATAGTGCCGTCTTTGTAGATAATATCAATACTGTCATCTGCCGGGTCGTACATATTCTTTTCGATGCTGGGGGTAGAGACAAAATAGTTCGCTTCGGAAAGGGTTATGCCTAGTTGCTGGCTGATGTGCAAAGTTAATTCTTTTTTTCTGTCCTCACTAATCGGTTCCGACGAAATTTCCA
>ERZ791902.1528-NODE-1528-length-10530-cov-3.707303_pt1 | contig 10530 bp, 10 predicted proteins | sample MGYA00510149_ERZ791902 | MGnify/ENA primary metagenome ERZ791902 (study PRJEB30046, sample SAMN00792060) | human gut metagenome | study: EMG produced TPA metagenomics assembly of the A metagenome-wide association study of gut microbiota in type 2...
CTGTCTGTCTGTCTGTCTGTCTGTCTGTCTGTCTGTCTGTCTGTCTGTCAAGATTATCTTCCCGGTTGCGGCGTATGTCAAGAGGGCATCACGATAAAATTCATATTGCTTTTGTCTTGCTTCAATCTCAGCAGGGAGACCGATGTTCAAGTTGTTACATATCTTTTCGAAGTTATCAAGCACTTCCGCATAACGCTTTTGAACTTCCAATGATGGCAGTGGTATTTCAATTTTCTCAATTGATGAAACATTTGAATGTACCACTTTACTTTTAACTTTACCTTTGCTTTTTTGCTCTCTTGCCATAGAGGTATTAAGAACATGAGCAAGATAACGAGGATTTTGTTCGTGCTTCATAACCACAATATCACCACCTGCAAGGCATTTGTCATGACCTACATAAGCAATGGATTTTGCAATGTCCTCAACACTTTCTCCCGTAATGGCAAACAGAATATCTCCATGTTCAAAATATTTAGGACTTGGAACATATTCTTTATTCGTATGGGATACACATTCATCAAACCATGTATTGTATGTAGTGTATATTTCCCCATATCTAACACAAGGGATACCTTCTTCAGTTACTTGGTCTCTTTTTATTCCTGCACCCCTGTAAATAGAAGTGGCAATTTCTTTAAGCTTTACCATAGGTATATTAGCTTTAGATTTTAATAATTCATCTCTATAATACTCATACTGTTTCTTTCTCGCTGTAAGCTCGGCTGTAAGCTCGGCTGTAAGCTCGGCTGTAAGCTCCGTGAAATTGTCCAGAATACGGACAATTTCACTCTGCACCTCAAGAGGAGGAACAGGGATTTTCAACGCCCTAAAATCTCCACCAGTCAGCTTTGGAATATTGCCATGAATTAAGCGTTTCACATTGATTGTCTGTAAGTAATGGTACAGATAACGGAGAAGCACACCATCAACTTCAGAAATGATATGTGCGTGGTTGTTTACCCAAATCTTTCCCGTTGCCCAATTCACAACAGGAGTATCATTCGGGGTCAGCACACTTCCATCTTCGCCTACCAAGACAAAAGTACCATCAAAGATATACTCTGATACATAGTCCTGAATTCCATTCGCTCCGTAATATGGATATTCGCCTGCTTCTCTGGCTGACTTGGTTACTGGCTTTCTTTTCTTGTCCAGCACTTCACAACATTTTTCAAGAGGTCGGCATTCCACCCCATCAGGACACAATTCCTGAATCAATTCATCTAATTTACTCATTTACTACACCTCGATTTCTGCAATGATTTTGTCAATCTCATCTCGCAGAACCTCTTCACGAGCGACAATTTCTTTTATTTCGGCATTAAGTTTGACAATATCAATCTTTTCTCTTGTATCTTCTGCTTCTACATAAGTTGAGACAGAAAGATTATAGTCGTTTTCTTCAATTTCTTCATAGGTTGCAAGGTGTGAAAAATACTTTGTTTCTGTTCTATTTGCAAAGCATTCCACAATCTTATCCATGTTTTCTTGTGTAAGCTTATTGTTGTTTGTTACCTTGATGCACTCGTTTGTTGCATCAATAAATAACGTTCTATTATCTACCTTATTCTTCTTAAGAACCATGATACAAGTTGCAATGGAAGTACCGAAGAAAAGGTTAGAAGGCAACTGAATAATACAGTCAACAAAGTTATTGTCAATCAGGTACTTTCTGATTTTCTTTTCAGCACCGCCACGGTACATAACACCAGGGAAGCAAACAATCGCAGCAGTTCCGTTCGATGCAAGCCAAGAAAGACTGTGCATAATGAACGCAAGGTCAGCTTTGCTCTTTGGTGCAAGAACACCTGCAGGTGCAAAACGAGGATCATTTATAAGTAATGGATTGTCATTACCTGCCCATTTTATCGAATATGGAGGATTTGAAACGATTAGTTCAAATGGCTCATCATCCCAATGTGCAGGTGCTATAAGTGTATCTTCACAAGCAATATTGAATTTATCAAAATCGATATCGTGTAAGAACATATTGATACGGCAAAGGTTGTAGGTTGTAATATTGATTTCCTGTCCGTAGAAACCATTTCGTATCTTATCTTTGCCAAGCACCTTTTCAGCTTTTAAAAGAAGCGAACCAGAGCCACAGGCTGGGTCATAAACTTTGTTGATTTCAGTCTTGCCAACTGTACCAAGTCTTGTAAGAAGTTCTGATACATCAGCAGGAGTGAAGAACTCACCACCGGACTTACCTGCGTTACTTGCGTACATTGTCATAAGGTATTCATAGGCATCACCGAATGCATCAATATCGTGATTCTTAACATCACCAAGATTCATATCAGCCACACCATCAAGAAGTTTACAAAGCTTTTCATTTCTCTTTGCGACTGTTGAACCAAGTTTGTTACTGTTGACATCGAAGTCATCAAAAAGTCCTGCAAAGTCAGATTCAGATTCACTGCCTTTAGCAGACTCTTCAATGTGACGGAACACTGTTTCAAGTGTTTCATTAAGGTTTTCATCATCCTTAGCTTTTGATCTTACATTGCAGAAAAGTTCAGAAGGAAGGATAAAGAAACCTTTTTCCTGAACAAGACCTTCTCTTGCTTCCTCGGCATCGTCATCAGACATCTGTGCAAAATCGAAATCAGTATTACCTGCTTCAATTTCACCTTCATTGATGTAGTTAGTAATATTTTCAGAAATGTATCTGTAGAACATAGCGCCAAGTACATAGTTCTTAAAGTCCCAACCATCTACAGCACCACGCAGTTCATCTGCGATTGCCCATATAGCTCTGTGCAGTTCATCACGTTCCTGTTCCTTCTTATTATCGATAGCCATTATCTTTTTCCTTCCACTTTAAAATCAAGCCATGCTTCTTCAACACCTGTATAATCAACATCGTGTTTAAGGCAGAACTTCTTTATATTTTTCATTGCATTTAGGTTAGGCTTTGCTTTACCGCCTTCCCATCTATTCACAGTAGAAAATGCCACCTGTACTTCTTTGGCAAAATCTTGCTGTGTCAGAAAACATCGTTGTCTGATTCTTTTAATTTCTTCAGGAAATCCCATATTGCATCTCCTTTACTCAAATGTTTCAACAATATAGCGTTATTATATCATATATTTATTTATGAATTTTTCTACTCCCCAAAACTATCTCATCTGGTCTTGGGATATTTTTTTATCTTCTCCCAAGGCTAACAGATAGAAGGGCAGAAAAATTCCTCAAGAAAGGAGGTCATACAGATGTATGGATAAGAAAAATCAAAAATCAGACATGGAGTTTGATTACTCCACAATCCCCAAGTTCATGCAGGGTTGATATTCCCACAGAATAAACAAAAACGGCATAACCTCCAATACTGTAAGTTATGCCGAATTTTTATAGGATTAAAAATCCTTTAGTGAAAGCATCTAAAAGCGTGCCTTTTTTATCATCCAAATATTCGAAGTCCCTTCGGAAAGAAATTCTTGAATCAACGACTTTTCCGAATGCAAAGGCCTTGTCTTCGCATTCAAGCAAATACCAGCCGTTTCCTTGCGCAGGTCGTTCTTTTAACGAAATGACGTTTCCGGCAACGTATTTTTGCCAGTCTTCTTTTTCAACGGCAAGTTTTCGCTGACATTTCGCCGGATCAAGCGCAAGTGCAAGTCCATAAGAAGGCTCAAAGCGCTTTTTCTTGAACGTTCCGAGCAAAAATCCCGGACGAATGAATTTCAAACGCGAAATGTCGGGCCAAGATTCTTGATAAAGATACAGATGATCGCCCAAGACCTTCAGATTGCTTAGCGAAAATCCTTCCAGTTCGAATTCTTTGGCAAAGTTTTGCCAAAGCTCGACTTGTTCCGAACTCATGGCAGACTTTTTGCCATGTTTTTTCTTGCCCTTCTTCTTTTTAGAAACGTTTTCACCCACAGGACGCATATCCTTCAGCTTGGCAATAAAATGCCCTTCGCCCTTAAAATGGTGCATCATCAGCCTTACGCAGCCTCTGAGCTCCTCATTTCCGTCAGAAAATGCAGGGCGTCCCTCATCCATTCCGGAGTACTTTTTAATCGGAACGAGTTCCAGATACGGGTATTCGTTCAAAAGCCACGTTATGATCTGCTCATCTTCTTCCGGTGCAAACGTACAAGTCGAGTAAACAAGCGTACCGCCTTGTTTCAGCATCTTCATGGCATCGGCCAAAATCAGCTTTTGCCTTGCGGCGCATTCATTTGGATAGTCCTTATGCCAGTATTTGGTCGCAGCATGGTCCTTTCTGAACATCCCTTCGCCCGAGCATGGCGCATCGACAACGATTTTATCGAAAAACTGCTCGAACGTTTTTACAAGTCCGCTCGGATCTTCGTTGGTGACGATAACGTTTCTTGCCCCGATTCGCTCCATGTTTTCAGCTAAAATCAGCGCACGTTTCCTGTTGATTTCGTTTGAAACCAACAAGCCTTCATTGTTCATCAAAGATGCCAGGTGACTGGATTTTCCGCCCGGTGCCGCACACAGGTCAAGAATTTTTTCGCCCGGCCTTGGACCGCAGACTTCACCGACGTACATTGCGCTCAAGTCCTGACTGTAGACATATCCGGTCTGATGCTCAAGCGAGTTGCCGCTGACGGACCCGACATACCCGACTGCAGAATAATCAACCGGGTGTTCCAGATTCAAAGCAACGTTTTGATAATTTGATTTCAGCGGATTCAATCGAAAGCCCTTTTGAGGTTCGGTGTCAAAACTTTCAAAAAAGGATTCGGCCTCATCTCCAAGCAGTTTCGTGTATTTTTCAATAAATTCATCAGGTAGATTCATGATCAACAACCTCTTCTAGTCTTTTTTCATCTGGCGCTTCAACATCCAGTAAAACAGGCCACTTGAGCAAACAAAGAGTCCGCCCAGGAAGCAAAGCACCAAAACATAAGAATTAAGATTGTAGAAGAGCGTTCCGGCAAGACCGCCCAAAATCAATCCGAGCGCAATGCAGACGCTGAATGCTCTCCATTCGGCAAAAATAAAACGAGGAACGTCAAACTTTAAAAACATCGTTTCATCGTAGTTTCGCTTGGAAGAAATAATCCAGAAGACGATTTCGCCGATCATCAAAACGATGACCAAAACAATCCCTAAGGCTTGTGCCCAGTGCGAAGCAATCCACGATTCATCAGAGACGATAAAGTGATTTGCGACCTGACGCTTGACTGAATTGGCATCAAGAGCCGTCTTGATCTCGCTTGGTTTCAAGTCTTGCGAGCTGTCGAGCAGGATGCGATAATTATTCGAATATGCATCTTGAAGCTGAGCATTCGAAAGAGAAATGAACACCTGGTTATCGAGCTCAGAATTATAGTTGTCGCCCATAATGCCGATTACGGAAACATATTTATCGTTCCACTTCAAATAAGCCTGGTCTTTTGGACGATACAGCTTGTTTTGCCAATTCTTACCTACAACCACCGTCGCTACGTTTGATTCAAAGTCGCTGTCCGAAAAAAAGTGCCCTGAAAGCATCGGTGGAGCGGTGAAGCTGCCCTTGCCGTAAAAATAGGTCACGTTTTTGTTTTCACAATCCTGGTAATGAACCTGAACGTTGTTCAACAAATCAGTTTTTTCGATTTTCTGGTTAAGATCATACAAGGTCACGTTCTGCTTCAGCGTCACGCGATACGTGTTCGGTGAAAGATTATGATTATTAAGCTGAATGATCATATCTCGTTCCTGAATCTTAAAACACAGATAAACCGAAAAAAACGCGACTAAAAAGATATAGAAAAATACGTAGATGCGCTTTTTAAACAAAATCTGCCAATCCTTCCGTTAGTGGATGCCCAATGCCATTTTGGCATAACTCGTCATGCGGTCCGTCGTCCAGGCCGGTTCCCAAATGAACTTGACATCGACTTTTTTGATTTCTTCAACGTCTCCTAAAGCATTCGTCACAAGATCGGCTAAAAGATCGGTCAAAGGACACCCCATCGTAGTCAAAGTCATGGAAACGACGCATATTCCGTCTTCAGTAAGATCTATCGCATAAACAAGACCCAAGTTTACGATGTCGACGCCAAGCTCCGGGTCGGTCACCATTTCCAATCGATCCAAAATTTCTTCCTTGATTTGTTCATTCGTACGTTCTGACATTTGATCTACCTCGCTTATCTGTTTTCGTAATATTCAGCAAATTTTTCAGCCATCTCAACCGTCGTTTCATATGAGACCTTGTGCACGGCCTTTTCCGTTGTCGTAAAAGTCGTCTTTTGAGCGTAATCTTCATCCTTGATCCGATCGTAAAAAGCCTTTGTCGGCTTATACGGTACTATCTGATCGGCCGTTCCGTGCCAAAAATGGAACGGGCGTGCGGCAATCTTTTCAGGCGCAAGCGACAAATCAATCGCGCGCAAAGCTTGAAGCTGCGAATCAACGTATTGCTGCGGAACGTTTTTGACCTCCGGCATCGAAGCAATCAGCTTTTTCGCAAATTCGACAGGACACGGGGAGCCCATCAGGCAAACCGCAGAAGAAATCCAATCGTAAGAAGCCATTAATGCGCATGTCGTGATGCCTCCCATTGAAAGGCCGCTGACACCGACAAAATCATCTTTGATCCCGGTCGTTTCTTCATAGTAATCGACAATCTTTGGAAATTCAGCAACCGAATCAGCAATAATCTGCCAAAATTCCAGAAAATGCGTTTTAGCAGGGCCACCAACCATGCGTTCTCCGTGGTATTGAGCATCAGGAATGACCACTCTGAAACCGCGTTTGGCTATTTCATAGCCTTGCGTCAAAACTTTTTCTTTACAGCCTTCCCAACCATGGTAAAAGAACGCGAGCGGCAGCGATTCATCTCGCAAATTGCTGTCATTAAGTTCCAAAACGGGATACTCTCCCGCATGTTTGCATGCAACTTCAATCATCAGAAAACCCCCATCCGAAATATCTATTCTAATTATACACTATTATGGCATATTTCGCCTTTTACCGAAATTGAAATTTAATGATTCATAAACTCTAGTTAAAGTAACAAAGTATGCTTTCTCAAAAATCATCGCATTTGCCGAGAATATGCCTGATTTTCCGCAAGGATACGGGTGCATCTTCTTTTTTATGGTATTCGACGGACTCAATCTGTCCGATTTCATCAATTCCTTCGACATAAACGCAATCACCGAATTCGTATTGATCCTCATCTGCAAGGCACATGATTACCGAGCCGCTGTCATCAAAACAGACGTTGCAAAAAATCAACTCGTCCTTGCAGCGCAGCACCTTCTCATAGTTGAACGGGTTGAGAATTTCGCCGGCGACTCCGTAATAATAAAGCAGATAATTCAATTTTTCAGCAAACTTCGGCCAGTCGACGGGCAGACCGCGCTTGTCAAAACTGCCCTTGACCTCTTTTTTTCTGCCGAATTTTGTTTCGAGTCTGATCAGATAATTTTGCTCTCCGGCAGGATTTTCGCAAACGTCAGCGGGATTGCCTTCAACCCTTGAAAAAGCATTCACTGAAACATCATCCAAAAAATTAGATACGATGCCAGCAAGCTGCACGTTGCTTCTCACCTTTAAACGATCAAACGTGTTTCTTTGCACGACGATTGACTCGGATGCGCGATCAATCACGATTCTTTCGCTTGAATCGACGATTTCTTCGTCTGAAAAATTCAGGCACCGGTTGAACAAAAGCTCGATTCTGTCGACTTTGTCGGGATTTCCGTCAAACACCAGCAGATCATCTCGCTTGAACATGGAGCGAATCATATCAGAGATGGACGAGAGTCGACCGCTTTTTTGCAGTGCCCCGTGCTTTTCAAACTCTTCTCCTGCTTCATTCACGAAAACGAGCTTCCAGTCATCACGACCTGATTTTTCAAAAAACGTTTCGTAAACGTCTTTCAAATCGCCCATGACCCCGTCAAAAGCAGGATTCGGAAAAAGATACTCATCCCCCATGCCGGGAGGATTGTGATTGACGATTTCGATCGTTGCCTTTTCATCATTCAATTCCAGAATCTGCTCAAAAATCGTGCTTCTCTTCTTTCTCGAATAAAGCGTGACTTTCTTGATTTTGCCTTCAAGCGGCCGATGCGTTCCAAAATCATTTTCCATTCTGATTCTCCCTAAAAATGCAGTGCTCTGACGCACCTTTTCCTGAATTCCCTGTCACTTTTTCAAAAACGGTTTACTTTCCTGAAGTCAGATAATAACTCATCCTGACCAACGATTTGAGTTTTTCGTCTGAAACGATGCCGTCAAGACCAACAGTAACCCAATTTTCCTTTTTCATGTGGTATGCCTTGAAAATACCGTGCTCTTTTTGTAAAGAACCGACAAGTTCCTTGTCACATTTGAGATTGACAACGCCAACCACCCCCTCTTCGTCTGAACCTAATCACTTTTTTTGAACGTTCATCACCAGCGCAAAACATTTTTTGCTGTTTTTATGCCTAAAGACCTCGTTTTTGGGCGATTTCTTCCATGGATAATCAAAACTTGCATCGTAGTTTTGGATGGCGAACTTTTCAAAATCATCCCTGTTCACCAAAATCCCTCCTCTTAAACGAATTTTTTCACCGAAATCAAGCTGCCCGTTTTAAATTTTCCAAAATATGATTTTCGATAATTATATCACACAAATATTACGAATGCACGTTCGATTAACGCTAAAAAAACCGCTCATTCCAATCAAAACGAGCGGCAAATTTTTAACTCCTAGCAGCATTTGCAAAATATCGCTGAGATACTTTATATCATTATATTGAATGATGGTATTTTGCCAATATTAAATCATCTGCTTTTTAGAATAAAAGGACATCGAATTGCAGTGAGAATCTGATTTATCATGCTTTCGCTGCTTGTCCTGTTTTCACGTCATACACGTATCTTTCCGACTCTCCTTCGCCATTCGGGCGATTGTCGGCTTGAACTTCTGAAATTCTTACTTTAAAGTTCTCTTTTGCCGTCGTTTCATAAGCAAAATTTCCGCTCATGTTCTGCACCTGCTGTTTGCTTGGAACGTATCTGAACGTCATCGTGCGTTCATTTTTTCCGCCTTCGTCGAACGTAATATTGTATTCTTTCATTTTGTTCATCCCTTCTCAAAAATGCTTTCGTCATATTTTCCCCAACGCGTTACGAAAATCTCCTCAAAAACCTTGTTCCATTTGCTCTTTGATATGATGCGATCGTACTGCCTTTTGGCATATGGCACCAAAACGTTCGTCGTTCCAGACTTCTTTTCGGGTCTGATTATGTAGTTCGTGACCGTATCAACTTAGCAACCTGCATCGCAATAACCGTCTTGCCGTAGCCGACGGGGAGCTTGAGCAACGTGAACCTGTTGTCCAACACGTGTTCGAATGCTACGCCTTCGGTAAGCGGGTCATCAAAGTATTCTTTTGGCAGCATTTTATCATCGCCTTTTTGATTTTTATGATTTCATTATACAACTTTGTGTCTTTTTTGATCGCAGAAAAAAATAACCCGTTCCCTTCATTTTTTCGGGAACGAGTCTTTTTGCACGAAACAAACGGAGAAGCAGGACGGGAAGCAAATTGACGCCCCGCTCTGAATTTGGCATTACGTTCAAAAAAGCGCCCCTACGACAAATTATGTTGCCAGTTCTGACCAGAAAAAAGAGACTGTCGCAATAAAAAAATTTTGTTCTAAGGTTTTGGCATATCCATGCTCGCTGAAAGTCAAACCTCTTTTAATTCTGAAAAAACGTAAACATCCTTTGGTCCTTTTTTCAAAAAAGTCCATGAATATCCGTATGCTTCATCTCGCCGATGAGCAAGGCACTCACAGATGTCTCTGACGGCCGGAAGCTTCAATTTCTCTTTGGCGTCTTCAACGTTTGCAAACTTTTCCTGAATGCCTTCTTTTGGGTCGAATGCTGATATCGGGACCTTGCTCTTTTCGATTGATCTTGCCCTGAACGATACCCATGCGAGGTTGTCCGCACTGTTGAGTCCTTCTTCAACTGAAAGCGAATCGTCGATGTATGTGACAAACTTAGCCTTATCCGGATAACGATTTTTTATGAACGCTTTTGCAACCAATCGCGTAATCAGTTCAAAATGCAATTTTCCGTCAAGTCCTTTGAGCCTGATGCAATATATTCCGCTTTTCATTTTGGAAACCTTTAACTCTTTCCCGCCTCGAGGAACACCGTTGACCAGTCTTCTGATGCTTCTTATTCGACCGTCATTTGAGATTTCATAAATTCCTTCATATTCTTCAATCGTTCGCCATTCTTGCTTTGACATTTCTGACAATCCTTTCCGCGCGCTTTCATCCAAATCGTGCAAGACGCAACATTTCAACTGCTCCGCTCAGAGCAATTTTTGCTTTTAATCAATGGCGTTCTTTGTCTTCGGTAAGCCCTAAAAGATAATCCACTGAAACATCGTAAAAATCCGCAAGTTTTACAAGGTAATCGGCCCTTGGCATGCGCGAACCGTTTTCGTATCGGCTTACGAGAGACGCCGTACATCCCAATACACCTGCGATTTCTTTAATGGTGTAAAGATTTTTAAGCCTTAATTCTTTTAATCGTAATTCGATGAT
>ERZ791902.1529-NODE-1529-length-10515-cov-2.879828_pt1 | contig 10515 bp, 9 predicted proteins | sample MGYA00510149_ERZ791902 | MGnify/ENA primary metagenome ERZ791902 (study PRJEB30046, sample SAMN00792060) | human gut metagenome | study: EMG produced TPA metagenomics assembly of the A metagenome-wide association study of gut microbiota in type 2...
TCCTTAGCGGAGCGTTTTTTGTGTCATAGGACGAAGTTTCCTATGACACAAAAAACAACCACCTCAAACTTTAAAAGTCTGAGCGGTTGTCAACATTCAAATCGATTCTATTTATTAATTAAATCCGCGCATCTCACCTTGTGCAGGTGTCACAGACGTTACCTGGGCAGTTAACTCGGTCCAGGCTGCCTCACGGCACACAGAAAGATCTACTTAGTGCTGCTGCATTCCTGCCCTGACACGGTTCATAGAGTTCTGTTGCGTAAGACCCAGACGTCATCGCCACTTACCAAGGGCAGCTCCACAACACGTAGCCCGCAATGAGATATCACCCCTGCTAGAGCGGATTGCAGGTACAGGGCACCGCTATCTCCCCGGCTGCGCGGAAACTTTATGACTGATTGGTTCTTTATGAAAGGCCACACCGACTGTCTGGCGGAACTTTCATCGCATATAGCCTGTTAAGTATACCTTGCGGGTCTTTATTTGTCAAGGGATTTCCGTTTCCGCAGGGCTTTGAAGAATTCTTTTAACATGGTGGAACACTCTTCTTCCAGAATTCCTTTTTCCAACTCCACCTGGTGGTTGAAGCCGGGTTCCTGCAACAGATTCATGACAGATCCGGCGCATCCGGCTTTGGGGTTCATGCTGCCGACCACCACTCTGGGGATCCGGGCCTGGACGATGGCTCCGGCGCACATGGGACATGGCTCCAGAGTGATATACATGGTACAGCCTTCTAAGCGCCAGTCGCCCATCTTTTTGCAGGCTTTTTTCATGGCCAGGATCTCCGCATGAGCCAAAACCGTATGATCGACCATCCGGCGATTGTAGCCCCGGCCGATGATCTTGTCTTCATAAACGATGATGCAGCCAATGGGGACCTCGCCGATGGCGGCAGCTTTTTTTGCCTGACGGATGGCTTCTTTCATGTATTTTTCATCTGTTGTCATAGTTTTACTCCATTTTCTTCTGAAACTGTAATGATTCAATCCCTTCATCGTTACGAGCAAAAATCCATTCCATTACCTGGCACCGGAGTTTCCGTATCAATCCGATGCAGCTTTGCAGTTTTCGCTCTGGGAAGCTCAAATGATTTCTTTCTATTATCCTATATGTATTTCGTTCAGTCAAGACGGATATCGGTATACCAGTAACCGAAGCGGCCGTCTCCGGCTGGCTGCATCTTGGAGAGAACGAAATTCGGGAATCCGAACATGGAGGCCATGTATTTTTCATTGTTGTAATAGTGGCCTGGAACACCGATGAGGAATCTTGGCTTTCCCTTAGGAGTATTCAGGCGGGCCAGAACCAGATAACGGTGATTGTAGTAGCCGTGAAGCAAAAAGCTATTATTCCCGTACACCCATGTTTCCCGCGGAAGGAGGCCGATATCCTGGGGCTTGATGGTCAGGATCTCGCAGCCACCGCTATAATCAAACGCCTGGATCTTCGGATATGTGTGGCTGAAGAAATTCCAGAGTTTCTGGGCTTCCATATGTTCTTCCGGAAGCGGAAATGTGAGATCCGGGGCGGCGCTGGCGGCAGCCCGGGCGGCTGGAGCTGATTCCCGGGCGGCTTGGGCTGATTCCTGGACAACTTGGGCTGATCCCTGGACAACTTGGGCTGATCCCTGGACGGTTTGAGCTGATCCCTGGACGGTTTTGGCTGACGAAGGCGTTTCCGGAGACTCCTGGGGCTGAGGCGCCGGAGCTGGGTCTGACGCCTCTGATACAGTCATCTGTGGGGTTACAGGTTGTGGTTCTGTAGCTGGTTCTGTGGCTGGTTCAATCACTGGAACCGGTTCTGGTTCCGTGGCCGGTTCAATCACTGGAACCGGTTCTGGTTCCGTGGCCGGTTCAGTCACTGGAACCGGTTCTGGCGGATTTGGAAGGATTTCTGGCACTGGCGGAAGCTGTAGTTCTGGTGGTACATCCGGGATTTCTGGTTCCTCCCACGGCACCTTCTGTTCTTCGGCTTCTAATTCTGCCTCAATGGTCTCTGCTACCGACCTCTGGCAGACCGGATTTCCTGGGGCTGGCTGTTCTGGAATCTGATCTGTTGGAATCTGCTCCATTTCTTTCTGCTCCATTTTTTCGGAAACGGCATCTGACAGATCCACCTCAGCAGCATGGGCAACCGCATCTTCCCAGATCGTAGTATAGCTCTGCCAGGAATCCCCGATGCTGTGGATCGTCAATCCATAACAGTCAGACATACCATTGTCCATCTGGACCATACAGCGGAACTCTCCTGCACCGCCGCGGATAAACATCTTGCCTAAAAGCCTTTCTCCTTCTGTGGACATCAGATAAACGCCGATATCCTGGCTCCCTACATACACCTTGCGCACGCTGACCTGGATACGGCACTGATCTTTCCGGTTTTCTATCTTGGCAAAGCCCACGTTTTTCCCTTTTATCCCACCTTCATAAGCGTATATGTAAGAAATCAATCTCCGATAATTTGCCATATAGTCTCTCCTTCTTTCTTTGGATTTTGCCGATGCTTCACATTCCCAATCAGCAAAATCTGCTGCAACCACTGCATCATACGGAACTTTCAATTCCGAAACTTCCTGTCTGCGAATAGCAACAACAACTACTTTTATTTTATGTATTTATCTATTGAAAGTATGCAAAAAAAATGTTATCCTTTTATTGAGAAGATTTTGAAATTTTTTTCTTTTTTGGAGGTGCTGGCATGAAACTATATCGTGCAAAGGATTATAAAGATATGAGCCGTAAAGCGGCTAACATCATTTCCGCCCAGGTTATTATGAAACCAAACTGTGTCCTGGGGCTGGCTACTGGTTCTACTCCTATCGGAACCTATGAACAGTTAGTGGAATGGTACAAAAAAGGGGATTTAGACTTTGCGGAGGTAAAAACCGCAAACCTAGACGAGTACAAGGGACTTCCGAGAGATAATGACCAGAGTTATTATTACTTCATGAACTTCCATTTATTCAGCCATGTAAATATTGATCCGGCGAATACCCACATTCCAGATGGCATGGAGCCGGATGCTGAAAAGGAATGCAGCCATTATGAAGAGGTTCTGGCCGGTCTTGGCGGCGTGGATCTGCAGCTTCTGGGACTGGGCCACAACGGACATATCGGATTCAATGAGCCAGATGAGGAATTTGACAAGCTGACTCACTGCGTAAACCTGACCGAGAGTACCATCGAGGCCAACAAACGTTTCTTCGAGAAGGAAGAGGACGTTCCGCGCCAGGCATACACCATGGGCATCAAAACCATTATGCGGGCGAAAAAGATCCTGCTGATCGTCAGCGGTGCAGATAAGGCAGACATCTTATACCAGTCCTTATGCGGACCGATCACTCCTCATGTTCCAGCTTCTATTCTGCAGTTACATAATGATGTGACAGTTGTTGCAGATGAGGCGGCATTGGCAAAATTTGCAAAATAAACGGAACCGTTACCAATTAAACGGATAAAAAAATTCCTGTACTCTGACCAGTGATCTGATCGGGTACAGGAATTTTTTTATCCATTTATCACAAATTTGAAAAATAATCGGAAAGCGCCGCAAACTGCTCCAGAGTCAGTGCCTCGCCTCGCACCGCTGCCGAAAGTCCCAGGCTTTCGATGGCTGCTGCGATCTGCTCCTTGGTAAATGAAATGTCCGGAGAGTTATTGAGACCATTCTGCAGGGTCTTTCTTCTTTGGTTGAAGGACGCCCGGATCAAGGCAAACATCAGCTTCGGATCTTTAGCAGTGACCGGAGGCGTCTGGTGCCTGGTGAGACGGATCACGGCGGAGCCTACATTTGGACGGGGCATAAAGCAGTTCGGTGGAACATTCGCCACGATGTACGGCTCTGCATAATACTGGACTGCCAGAGACAGCGCGCCGTAGTCTTTTGTTCCAGGACCTACCTGCATCCGGTCGGCTACCTCTTTCTGAACCATAACGGTGATATTGTCAATGGGGACATTGCTCTCAAACAGGCCCATGATGATCGGGGTGGTAATGTAATACGGCAGGTTCGCTACCACCTTGATCGGTCTTCCTCCATTATACTCCTGTGCCAGTGCCTGGATATCTACTTTTAAAATGTCCTTGTTGATGACCGTGACATTTTCGTAAGCGGATAAGGTGTCCTTCAGGATCGGGATCAGGTTCTGGTCGATCTCCACGGCGATCACATGGCGGGCAGATTCTGCCAGGTACTGTGTCATGGTGCCGATGCCGGGGCCGATCTCCAGCACACAGTCATCTTTAGTCACACCTGCCGCCGCAATGATCTTCTCCAGCACATGGGTGTCGATCAGGAAGTTCTGTCCGAATTTCTTCTGGAATACGAACTGGTATTTCTGAAGGATCTCTATGGTATTTTTCGGATTTCCCAGTGTTGCCATCTAATTTTTCCTTTCTGTAAGTAACTGTTTTACCTTTTTATTCTGTCATCCGGTAAAGCGCCTTTGCGTTTTCCCAGGTTTTTTCCATAACCTCTTTGGCAGTAATGCCTTTCAGTTCCGCGATCATGTCCACCACATAGGGCAGATTCAGGGAAGAATTGCGCTTTCCACGGTTAGGAACCGGGGATAAATATGGGCAGTCGGTTTCCAGCACGATCCGGTCAATAGGGGTTTCTTTTACTACTTCTTTTAATTTCTTCGCATTTGTGAAGGTCACGACACCGCCGATTCCCAGATAGTACCCCATCTTCAGATACTCTCTCGCCATCTCCGGGCCATAGGAAAAGCAGTGGATCACGCCGCCTAAGTCACGGCCATGCTCTTTCATGATCTCCAGGGTGTCTGCCGCTGCGTCACGGCTGTGGATGATCACCGGAAGCTTCACCTTTCTTGCCAGATCAAGCTGGCGGACAAACCAGTATTTCTGGACATCCCTGGCAGGCTCTTCCCAATGGTAGTCTAAGCCAATCTCACCGATCGCCACCACTTTTTTCTCGTGGCTTTTCTCTTCCAGCCAGTTCATCCACTCTTCGTTCAGTTCCTCAGTTTCGCTCGGATGAACTCCGATAGCGCCGTATAAAAAATCGTGTTTCTCAATCAACTCTAAGGTGGTGTGACTGCTGTGGATACTGGCTCCTACATTTACCACCCGTTCAATTCCAGCGGCTTTTAACTGCGCCAAAAGCGTCTCTCTGTCCTCATCAAATGCATCATCATCATAATGAGCGTGTGTATCAAAAATCATAATATTCTCCAAAATCAAAATAATTCAGATAATCAAAATAATCCGGATATTTGAATGAAATCAAGCACTTTTCATAATCTAAAACAACTTAAAAATAAATCTTCCAGCCACCCACAGTGCCAGCAAATGCACCGGGTAAAAGGCATAAAAGAAATATCGATTGCCGCACCGTCCCCTGGTTCCATTATATAGCCGGATCGGGATAAATGCCAGGATTCCAGGCAATTCCCAGATCAGGGAAATGGCGCCAAGTATCGTCTGGGTCTTTTTATCATACCGTGTCATGTAGAGTAAGATAATAAAAAATACGCCAAAGGCACCATAATCACAGTTGATGAGCTGGGCTGTGCCAACACACAGAATTAAGACAAACGCCTGCTTCCACAGACCTGCACCCGCAAACATTCCGCTGCTCTGATGAACCACGTTCTCTCCCGCCAGCGCCAATAGTCCCAGAAACAGCGTAAAAAACACATTCTGGTATCCCCAGTAAAACGGCGTATGGAACACTGCCAGATCAAAAGGGATCTCCGACACCACTGCAAACGTAAGCATCCGCGCCAGATACTTCTTCACATCCCTGGTGTGCAGAAAGCCCTCTACCAGCAAAAACGCATAAATGGGAAAGGCAATTCTCCCAATCCCACGCATCAACACATAAATCTGAGCCCAGATGGGATCTGTAAGAGCGGCATTATGGTTTATAAGGACCTCTGCTGTATGGTCGATCAGCATGCTGATGACTGCGATCCATTTTAGTGTGGTTCCGCTCAAAGGCATCCCTCCTAAAATTCCAAAACAGAGGCGATGGATCACCGCCCCTGTTTTTTACTCCCGGAATCACACCGGGAACGTATTGAGTAACCCCCCTCACCCGCCGCTTAGTGCTCCGCGCACTTGAAGCGGGGGAATGCTTATCTGCGTTCAATTAGCAGATCTCTGCTCCTGAAGGCATCGGTTTCTCTGGTGTCATCAGGGACAGGTTACCATCAGCGTCTTCTGCACATAACAGCATACCCTCAGACAGGATACCAGCCAGTTTAGCAGGTTTTAAGTTCACAACAACCATAACCTTCTTGCCTACCATCTCTTCTGGAGTATAGTGGGCCTTGATACCGCTGACGATCTGTTTTACCTGGCTTCCGATCTTCACCTGGGAGCACAGTAACTTCTTGGATTTTTTCACTGCCTCACAGGCAATGATCTCACCAACCTGGAACTGCAGCTTTGCAAAATCATCGTAGGTGATCTCCGGCTTTGCTTCGATATCAATGCCTTCCTCTTCTGGCTCCTCTTTCTTTTCTTCTGCCGGAGCCTCTGCGGCACGCATTGCCTCTACCTTTTCCATCACTTCTTTGATGTCCATGCGAGCAAACAGGATCTCTGGCTTGTCGGTTACCTTGCCGCCATCTGGATACAGACCGAACTGATCCATTGCGGACAGCTCTCTCTTCTCAGTCTGAAGCTGAGATAAGATCTTGTCGGAGGTCTCCGGCATAAATGCTTCTAACAGGGAAGCGCCGATGGTGATCGCTTCAACCAGGTTGTAAAGAACGGTCGCAAGACGGTCTTTCTTTGCCTCATCCTTTGCCAGCGCCCATGGCATGGTCTCATCGATATATTTGTTGCATCTGCGGAAAATGTTGAAGATCTCAGTGATGGCATCAGCCACACGAAGCTGATCCATCTTATCATTGATCTTCTTCACCTCGTCTAAAACAACTGCCTTTAAGTCAGCGTCCACATCCTCCGTTACACCGGCATTTCTCACAACGCCGTCAAAATACTTATTGGACATAGAAATGGTACGATTTACCAGGTTTCCTAAAATATTAGCCAGATCGGAATTCAACCGCTCTACCATCAGCTCCCAGGAGATCACGCCATCGTTATCAAATGGCATCTCATGGAGAACAAAATAGCGGACCGCATCAACGCCGAAGAAATCAACTAAGGTATCGGCATAGAGCACATTGCCCTTGGATTTGCTCATCTTGCCATCACCCTGTAATAACCATGGATGGCCAAATACCTGCTTTGGCAGCGGCAGATCCAGAGCCATCAGGAAGATCGGCCAGTAAATGGTATGGAAACGGATGATATCCTTACCGATCAGATGCAGATCTGCCGGCCAGTATTTCTTGAACATCTCACTACTGTTGCCATCACAGTCATAGCCAAGTCCAGTAATATAGTTCGTCAGCGCATCCAGCCATACATAGGTGACATGCTTCGGATCGAAGGAGACCGGAATTCCCCAGTTAAAGGAGGTTCTGGACACACACAGATCCTGAAGTCCTGGAAGCAGGAAGTTATTCATCATCTCGTTCTTTCTGGAAACCGGCTGAATGAACTCTGGATGATCGTTGATGTACTGGATCAGGCGATCAGCGTATTTGCTCATTTTGAAGAAATATGCTTCTTCCTTGGCTGGCTGAACCTCACGGCCACAGTCCGGGCATTTGCCGTCCACTAACTGGGACTCGGTGAAGAAGGACTCACAAGGAGTACAGTACATACCCTCGTAATAGCCTTTGTAAATGTCTCCCTGATCGTATAATCTCTTAAAGATCTTCTGTACCTGAGCCTCATGGTCAGCGTCGGTAGTACGGATAAATTTATCATAGGAAGTATTCATTAAATCCCAGATAGCTTTTACCTGACCTGCAACATGATCTACATACTCCTTTGGAGTAACGCCTGCTGCCTCTGCCTTTAACTCGATCTTCTGACCGTGCTCATCGGTTCCGGTCTGGAAACGAACATCGTAGCCCTGAGCTCTCTTAAAACGGGCAATGCTGTCTGCCAGCACGATCTCGTAGGTGTTTCCAATATGCGGCTTGCCGGATGTATAGGCAATGGCCGTTGTAATATAATATGGTTTCTTACATTCTTTACACATTTCTTTCATTCCTCCTGTCAGGAAAATGCGCAACTGTTCTGTCTTTCCACAGTTACGGGCATACCTGCTTTTAGTGTACCGTTTTCCAACTCTTTCGTCAACATTTTGTTACGATTCTGGCTGGAATTCTGGCCCGAAAAGCATGAGTTGCATTGATCGAAAATATAAATTATACTGTCTATAATATAAAATCAACGCAGAAATGGAGGTTCTGACCCGATATGACTCATAAAAAACGCCGCATTCCGGCTGCCGTCCTGGCCCTGTTTCTGGTACTTGGAATTCTGGCTGGCTGCGCTGGGCGAACACCTGACCCCAACGTCCCACTTCCATCCCAGACAGAAACAGAAAGTCCTGAGACACTCCCTGATATTTCCAGTGAAGAGGCTCAGAAGGCCCAGAGTACCTTTGAAGATTTATGTAAACAATTATTTACCGATCAGGTAACCCAGTCTTATCTGACCCTTCATTATACATTAAAGGATCCGGCTGCCTATGGGATCACGGATTATGACATTTCCTTCGGCGATTTTTCCAGGGAAGCCATGGAACAGGCCCATAAAGAACAGGAAAACCTGTACCAACAGGTCAATTCCATAGACCCGACGCTTCTGTTAGACAACCAGAAGCTGACTTACCGAATCCTGATGAAGTCTTTAGAGTATGAACAGGAGGCACAGGGACTGGAGTTATATTATGAACCGCTGGTTCCTTCTTCTGGTATCCAGTCACAGCTTCCCGTGCTTTTGACGGAATATGCGTTCTATGATAAGGAGGACGTGGAACATTATCTGACGCTGCTTTCTGATATTGACCGGTATTTTGAACAGATCCTGGCTTTTGAAAAAGAGCGGTCCGCTGCGGGACTTTTTATGACTGATACATGCGCTGACGAAATCATTTCCCAGGCGCAGCCTTATCTGCTTTCAGCAGAACATAACCTGATGGGAACGGAATTTAATGCAAAGATCGATGCGATGGAAGGATTAAACACCGAAGAGAAGAAAGCGTTCAAGGAACAGAACCAGCAGGTAGTGACGGAGCACTTTATTCCGGCTTATAAGGCGCTGCTGGAAGGGCTGGAGGCATTAAAAGGCACAGGAACCAATGCAGAAGGCATCTGTCAGTTCCCGGACGGAAAGCTTTATTATCAGTATCTGGTGGATTCCTCCATCGGACCAACTTATCAAACTATGGACGATCTTCAGAAAGCAATTGAAGACCAGATCGATGATTCTTTAAGCGCCATGTCCCAGATCATGAAACAGAATCCGGAAATAAATGACGAACTGGATCAATTTCATTTTTCGGAATCTGACCCAGAGAAGATCCTTTCGCTGTTAAAAGGGGCAGTCAGCGAAGATTTCCCGGAAGTGAACGGCTACGAGTATGTGACCAAATACGTGCCGAAGGAGCTGGAGCAATCCCTGAACCCGGCATTTTTCCTGGTTCCTCCTATTGATGATTACAAGAACTGCACCATTTATATTAACGGTGGAAGCAGTGCCGGAACGGATACCTTATTCACCACACTGGCGCATGAAGGGATTCCTGGCCATCTGTATCAGAACGTGTATTTTCTGTCGCACTGTGATGATCCGGTACGAAAAGTCTTATCTTTCCTGGGTTACAGCGAGGGCTGGGCCGTGTACAGCGAATATTACGCCTATACCTTAGATACCTCCGTTTCCCCGGAAGTCAGCCAGATCATGGCCTACAATGCGTCTGCCATGCTGGGACTTCATGCACTGATCGACTTAAATGTCAACTATTACGGCTGGACCCAGGATCAGGTTGCCGATTACTTAAAGCAGTTTTTTAGTATCGATCAGGAACAGGTAGCAGAAGCCATCTATCAGGCCGTCCGCAGCAATCCTTCCAATTATGTGGCCTATTATGGTGGGTATTGCGAGATCATGAAGATGAAAACTGAGGCGGAAAATACACTGAAAGAGCAGTTCCAGCCATTGAGATTCCATCAGTTTCTGCTGGATATGGGACCGATGCCGTTTGCGGTGATGGATAGGTATTTTAAGGCGTGGCTGTTGACGTATTCGTTGGGAGGGGAGTAAGCTCTGCCTACTCGAACAGGCTTTTGGGGCCTGCAGTTTTAATAAGGTTGTTATTCTGAAAAAAATCCGGCGCTGGTATGTTCAATGTTCCAATACAGTCCAGACCATCTACAGACAATACCGACATTTTCTCAATACTTTCCTCATCCGTTTCTGCAGACGCTGTCTCTCCTTCTTCCTCTGTGTCTGTTTTATCAGTTTCATCTGCTTGCGAGGACTCAATCTTCTCAATTTGGATCAGAAGATCGCCGGATATCTTTCCCGCCTGCTGCGACTCTATGAGATTACTCATTGTAATCATCACCACCGGCTAAGCCGGTGGTTTGTTTTTCGCCCTATAAGGGCTCAT
>ERZ791902.1531-NODE-1531-length-10502-cov-5.382502_pt1 | contig 10502 bp, 7 predicted proteins | sample MGYA00510149_ERZ791902 | MGnify/ENA primary metagenome ERZ791902 (study PRJEB30046, sample SAMN00792060) | human gut metagenome | study: EMG produced TPA metagenomics assembly of the A metagenome-wide association study of gut microbiota in type 2...
CATCGAGTTGAGGCTGTACTTCGCCGTGTAGCCCGCCGCGTGCGCGACGAGCGTCCTGAGGTCCTCGATGGGCATCGAGACGACGACGACGGACTCGACGGCGCGGTCTGCATCGCGCTCGAGCGGCACGACCGTCGTGATGTCCTCGTACGTCTTCTTCGGCGTGATCCACGTGACCTCTTTATTATAGGACGGCACGCCGTTGAAGCCCTTGTAGATTGGCGTATGCTGGTAGTTCATGATGACGTCGTTGAGGTTTGACGTGCACTTCTTGTCATCCTGCTTCTTGGCGCCGATGCCCTCGAGGCGCGTGTGGCCGAGCCTGTTGGCATAGGCGACCTCACCCCCCGGCATGACGTGGTAGACGGCAAAAGGCGTCGCATCGAGGATGGCCTCTTCCGCCTTGATGCGGACGGATTCCGTCAGATGCGCCTCGAGCGCGTTCTTCATCGTCAGGAGCAGGGCGATGATCGCATCCTGCGGCATCGGCACCTGTTCCATCGAGACGAGCGTGATGATGTAGTGGAATTCACCGTTGACCTTTATCGGTGCCGAGCAGGCATCACCGAGCTGGCACTCCTTGACCCACATCTCCGGGCCGAACATCCAGAACGGCGTCTGATGCGCGTAGGCCACGCTGATACTCGACGTGCCGACGTCCTCGACGCCGACGCGCACGCCCTCGATCTCGCCCGGCGTCATCTGATAGAACGGCAGCGAGTAGCTCTTGAGCACGCGGCATTCCGAATCGATGAGCAAGAGCGAGAGGTTGTACTCCTGGAAGAACTCCCGGATGTCCTCGCTGAGGCCGCTGAGGTAGTCGATCGCATCCTGGTTCTTCGCCTGCAGTGCGGCGAACTCTTCCTTCGGCAATTTTCGCGATACATCCATCTTCTCCGTGCCGATGCCGAGTTCCCGGCTCTTCAGCCAGGATTCTGCTACCCACGGATGGACATTCGGGTCGAGCACGCCTTCTTCTACGAACTTGCGATAATAGCCCTCGAGCTTCTCTCTGCTACGATGTTCTCTTATCACATCAATCCCCCCTTGAACAAAATCTCGTGATATGTGATGTGCGATTACTGTCTTTACAAGTTTACAATCCCTCACAAAAGCAATAAGACTGCACCTTATATTTTAACAATCATCCTCTCCGCCTGCAATTCTTTTTGCAAAAAAGTTTACAAAACGGTATAATATGCAGAGAATATATGTAAATCGAAAAGGCAGGGAATCTCCATGGCAAATCAGTATAAGAAACTGCAGAAAAAGCTCTATGAGAAGAATAAACCCGACGACAAGAAAAAAGAGCCGAAGGTCGGCAAGGATTACCCAATCCTGATCCTCATCGGCCTGACGATCTTCATCTGCTTCATTGGCTGGGGAAATCTCGACAACATGAACCGTGCGATGTACGTCCTGCTGCTGGTCTCCCTGGTCCTGACGTATGTGCGCCGCCATGCCAAGCTCTCCGAGACTAAGGCCATCTACGTGGAGCGAGCCAGCGCCGCGAGCATCGGCCTTGCAATCGCGCTGTTCTTCATCGTCCTCTACTACCAGTTCTTCGGTTGATCCCGAAAAAAAGAGCTCTGACAATGTCAGAGCTCTTTTTCTATCGCAATCTTGCCACGGATTCAGAGGACAGCCGTGACCTCCACCTCGCAGAGTGCGCCTGCCGGCAGGTCTTTGACGGCCACGCAGCTGCGCGCCGGTTTCGAGACGAAGTGCTTCGCATAGACTTCGTTGAATGCCTTGAAGTCCGCGATCTCCGCGAGGAAGCACGTCGTCTTGACGACGTGACTCATGTCCGTGCCGGCTTCCTTGAGCACGGCCTCGACATTGCGGCAGCACTGCTCTGCCTGCTCCTCGATCGTCGTGGCGACGATCTTGCCCTCGGCCGGATTGATGGCAATCTGGCCCGAGCAGTAAAGCACGCCGTTTGCCTCGATGGCCTGGCTGTACGGGCCGACGGCTGCCGGCGCCTGATCCGTATGGATGGTTTTCATGGTAATTCCTCCTCATGAGCGAGATACAATCTGTCTCTATTCTACATCATGAGGCGCCGCGTTACAAGTTTACAGTCACTCGCAGCAGCTGGCCTTCATGCGCGGCACGACGATGTGGCCGCGCGAGACCTCTTTGCGGTGGCAGTGCGGGCACTCGTTCTCGATGATGCCCGTGTAGCCGCAGACGGGGTCGCGGTCAACCGGGTGGTTGATGGAGAAGTAACCCATGTTGGCATCATGCATCGCGCGGACGACGGCCTCGAAGGCCTTGACGTTCTTCGACGGGTCGCCGTCCATCTCGATGTAGGCGATGTGGCCGGCATTCTCGAGCGCATGATACGGCGCCTCGATGCGGATCTTGTCGATGGCCTTGATTGGGTAGTAGACCGGCACGTGGCTGGAGTTCGTCATGTACTCGCGGTCCGTCACGCCCGGGATGATGCCGTACTTCTTGCGGTTCGCGCGCTGGAACTGGCCGGCCGTCGACTCAGCCGGCGTGCCGAATGTCGACCAGTTACGGTGCTCCGCCTCCGTGTAGGCATCCGTGCGCTCGCGCAGATGGCCGACGATCTTGAGGCCGAGCTGCTGTGCTTCCTCGCTCTCGCCATGATGCTTGCCGATGAGCGCCTTGAGGCACTCGGCGAGGCCGCAGAAGCCGATGGAGTACGAGGCGTGCTTGAGGACCTCCTTGATGGAGTCCGTCGGCTTGAGCTTCTCGCTGTCCATCCAGACGCCCTGCCCCATAAGGAACGGGTAGTTGTAGACGTGCTTCTGCTCGATGATCGCGAGGCGCGAGAGCAGGTAGTCATGGCTGAGGTCGATGTAGTGGTCGTAGAGCTCCCAGAACTTCTTGAGGTCGCCCTTAGCCTCGAGTGCGAGCTTCGGCAGGTTGATCGTCGTGAACGAGAAGTTGCCGCGGCTGCCCGACTCCTCCGGGCCGTTGATGTTGCTCATGACGCGCGTGCGACAGCCCATCGTCGCGACGACGCTGTTGTAGTCGCCCGGCTTGTAGTACTGCAGGTTGTACGGCGCATCGATGTTGACGAAGTTCGGGAACAGGCGTTTTGCACTGACCTTGCAGGCCTTGAGGAAGAGATCGTAGTTCGGGTCACCCGGGTTGTAGTTGACACCCGCCTTGAGCTGGAAGACCGAGATCGGGAAAATCGGCGTCTCGCCGTAGCCGAGACCGGCCCAGATGGCGTTGAGGACCTCGCTGATGACAAGGCGGCCCTCAGGCGACGTGTCCATGCCGTAGTTGATGGACGAGAACGGCACCTGCGCGCCGGCGCGGCTGTGCAGCGTGTTGAAGTTGTGGATCAGGGCCTCCATCGCCTGATGCGTCTCCTCGACGACATCGGCGCAGGCCAGATGGTAGATGTTGTTCGCATCGACGACGACGTCCGTCGTCGGCTTGTGGTACTCGTCCACGAGGATGGCATCGAGGGCCTCGACGACTGCCTCGATGCCCTCTTTCGCCTTCGGGTCGTCGTCGCTCTCCGTGAAGTGGCAGCGGTCCATTGCCATGTGCGCGCCAAAGACCTTCTTGAAGACGCCGTAGTCGCGGAACAGGTCCATGCCGAAGCGGTAGATGAGCGCCTTGTGTGCCTCGTCGAAGATGGCCTTGCGGAAGGACTTGCGCACGCCCTCTGCCATCGCGTAGTCAAAAGCGTTGATGCTCTGGCCGCCGAACATGTCGTTCTGGTTCGACTGGATGGCGATGCAGGCGAGCGATGCGTAGGCGCGAATGGAATTCGGCTCGCGCAGGAAGCCGTGGCCCGTCGAGAAGCCACCGTGGAAGAGCTTCAGGAGATCGATCTGGCAGCAGTTGAACGTGATCAGCGAGAAGTCCTTGTCGTGGATGTGGATGTAGTTCTCGCGGTCCGCCTCTGCGTACTCCTCGTCGAGTACGTAGTTGTCGACGAAGTGCTTCGCGCCCTCAGCGCCGAGCTTGAGCATGATGCCCATCGAGGCATCCGTATTGATATTCGCATTGTCGCGCTTGAGGTCGGAGTCGACCGAGTCCGCGAAGAAGATGTCGCGGTACGATTCCATCAGGTGCTTCTGTGCCGCGCGGCGCTCCGCATGCTTCTGGCGGTAGGTGATGTACTTCTTTGCGATGTCGTAGAAGTCGTACTTCATGAGCTCCTGCTCGACGATGTCCTGGATCTCCTCGACGCTGACGTTGTCGCGGTCCTTGATGTCCCATTCGACCTGGCTCGTCACCTCGTCGACATCCTTCTCAGACATCGTGTTGCCGCCGTCGGCATTTGCCCCGGCAATGGCGTGGTAGATCTTTTCGCGATTATATGGCACGGTGTGGCCAGAACGTTTCGTTACAGTCTTCAGATTCATATGATTCTTGCGCCGCGAGCTTTCGGCTCATCTTGTGCAGCGCCTCTGCGCCTCCCCTATATGTAGTGGTCCGTTTCTTGATGACAGGTATATATTGTATCAGAGATGCGCATCTCTGGCAATCATGAAATTCACACGGACAGACGTGGAAGCACTCGCTCAGGCTCGATCTCACCTTCCCGCACGCCGCCTGTGGCCCATTCTGAAATTGACGAACGACATGATTTCAGGTAAAATGTATCGGGATTTTCTTATCAATATGTATGGACAGCTGCCCTGCGTTCGGCAGCTTCGAACTGAGGTAATGGCATGCAACTTTCTACCGAGAGACAAGACCGTCTCATCCGCTGGCTGACGGCAGCCGGTATCTACTACATCTGTCTGATCGCGTTCTACATCGACATCGGGCAGGACATGGGCGCGGAGTACTTCATCCCCGTCTTCCTGCCCGTCATGCTCGCGCTCGTGCTCGTGCAGTACGGCACGCGCGTCCCCCTCTTCTCATGGGCGACCCTGCCGAATCTCTTCACAGGACTCGCCTGGTGCAGCGCTTTCCCGCTGCTCTACACCTGGACGTATCATCAGGACTGGTACATGTCGAAGATCTGCTTCGACTTCCTCGTCGGCACCTCGCTCTTCCTGCTGCTCACCGCGCTTGAGGGCGCGCTGTTCCGGCTCGGCCACGAGAAGCTCATCGCAGCTCTGATGGCGCTGCTGAACCTCTTCGGCATCGTCATCCCCTTCATCCAGTACGCCTACTACTTCATCGTCTGGCACTGCCTCTCGCCGGCCTCGCTGATGGCGCTCTACCTGACGAACTGGCGCGAGAGCATCGACTTCATCGAGTCGAACGTCGGCGTCGTCCCCGCCTGCATCATCATCGCGGGGCTCGGCCTCTTCCTCTACGCCTGTTGGCGCGGCCACATGGCGTTTGCGCGCCGACTCGAGCAGGAGGACTCGACGGCAGGCCGCATGGGCGCGCTCGCATTGCTCGTCGTCGGCTCGCTCGCCTCGCTCTTCTGGTACGTGCCGCAGACCTCGATTGCCGACCTCTGGAACGATGTCGACACCTACGTCAAGCAGACGCAGACCTACAGCCTCAACTACGAGGAGCGCTTCGCGAGCATCTCCGTCGAGGGCACGCAGACGCTCGCAGCCAAGGCCCCAGGCACGGTCATCGTCGTCATCGGCGAGTCGGCCTCACGCAACTACATGAAGGCCTTCACTAAGGACTACGCCTACGACGATACGCCGTGGCAGAGCCAGCAGGAAAGCAGCCCTGATTTCCTGTTCTTCCAGAACGCCTACTCCTCCTGGTCGCAGACCGTCCCCGTCCTGCAGCGCGCCCTGACGGAGCAGAGCCAGTACAACGACAAGGAGTTCTTCAACTCCGCCTCCATCCTCGACGTCGCCAAGAAGTCGGGCTACGACACGTACTGGTTCAGCAATCAGGGACGCTACGGCCAGTACGACAGCGCCATCACGCTCGTCGCCAAGACGGCCGACCACGCGGAATGGACCGACGACTCCTACAACTTCTCCGACAAGTACGATGAGACCCTGCTGCCATACCTGATGCAGGTCGACCCCAACAAGAACAACTTCATCGTCCTGCACATCATGGGCAGCCACATCTACTACAACAACCGCTACCCAGAGGGCTTCAACAAATTCCAGGGCGAAGAGGGCAGTTCGACGATGACGTCGGAAGCCTCGTATGCCAACAGCATCCTCTACACCGACTACATCCTCTCGCAGGTCTTCGACTACGCCAAGAAGAACCTCAACCTGCAGGCGATGGTCTACTTCTCCGACCACGGCGAGAACCTGACGATCTCCCACAATCCGGACGTCTTCAGCTTCGACATGGTCCGCATCCCGATGTGGATCTACCTCTCGCCGTCATACCAGGCCGCCCTGCCGGGCCGCACAGCCACGCTCAGGAGCCACGAGAGCCGCTACTTTACGAACGACATGCTCTACAACACGGTCTGCGGCCTGCTCAACGCCCCGTCCGAGCACTACGACCCGGGACAGGACTTCACGAGCACAGCCTACCGCTTCAACCGTGACAACCTGACGACCATGCTCGGCCAGTACCCGCTCTCTGCCGACCCAGACGGCACACCAGAACAGTGATAAATGAACAAACAGGCCCTGCCGCAATGCGGCAGGGCCTGTTTGTTTATGCAAAAAAACCGCCCTTTCAGGACGGTTTCAGGCACATGACGCAAAAAACAGTATACTATTGGATAGAGTACTCCCCACGCACAGGAGAGTCTTGTTTTGACAACGAAAGCCATCTAACACTAAAAAAGGATGTGAAACCATGCTTCATATCGCAATCTGTGATGACCAGCCCGACCAGATCCGCTCCATCCGGCAGTCATCGGAACGATATTTCCAGGATAAACAGGATACTGTATCATACGAGACCTTTGACAACGCCTTTTCCTTCGTCGACACAATCAATCAGGGTGCTATCTTCGATATCGTCCTGCTCGACGTCTGCATGCCGGGCATCCTTGGCACGGAGGTGGCACAGGAACTGCGCAAGTTCAGCAGCAGCACAGAGATCATCTTCCTGACGACGAGCGATGAATTCGCCATGGATGCCTTTGCGGTCAAGGCCACGGACTACCTGCTGAAGCCGTTTACGCAGAGCCAGTTCAACCAGGCGATGGACCGAGCCATCGCCTTCATCCGCCAGCGCAGCAGCGCCAAGATCATGCTGCGTCTCGTAGGCGGCGGACTCTGTATCGAGGAAATATCGCAGATCCTCTACTTCGAGAGCCACGGCCACATCCTGCAGGTCCATCTGGCGGACGGTACCGTACTCGAGACACGCAAGTCCGGACAGGAGATAAAGGATGAGCTCGACAAGATTGCGTCGGGACAGTTCGCCTCACCGAACAAAGGCTATCTCGTCAACCTGGCAGCCGTCCACATCATCAAGGCGGATTACGTGGAGATTGCAGGGCAAAAGCTCCCGCTCGGCAAGCGCAAGTACAGGATGTTCCAGGAAATATATTTCCGATTCATGTTCTCATCGACTACGATCTGACGCCTCAGCGAGCAGCGGCACCTGGAGATAGGTCATGAACCAGCCGTCTTTCTGCTGGCAGAAGACACTCGCCTTGTACTTATCGCAAAAGCGGGACAAGGACTTCATGCCGATGCCATGCCCCTTGACATGCGTCACGGGCAGCCCCTCCTCATCGAACTCGACAGGCGCATCAAAGCGATTCTTGACGAGCACGTTGATGACATCGCCTTGGCACATCGTCATGACGGCGATATGGCGTGCAGCAGGCGGTTGTTTCTGGCTCGCAAGCAGGGCATTCTCCACGAGATTCGAGAGCACGATGGAGAGGTCACCGCTAAAAGAGAGCTCTTCTGGTAGGTCGATGGCAGCTGTCACTGGAATGGCGAGCTCCTTGGCCCGCGCGAAGTAGACCGTCAGGGCCGCATTGATCAGAGTGTTCTTGCAGTACTGTGGCAGCTTCGTGCGGCTGAACTGCGCGCCGAGTGCCTCGATACAGGCCAGCGCTCCCTCACGGTCCCTCTGGCTCACGAGTGCGAGCAGATGGTCAATATGGTTCCGCCGCTTCTCGTAGATTGAGGCCATGCGATGCCTCGACTCCTCTGACATCTTCACATAACGCGCCGTTGACACGAGCTGCCTCTGCAGCTCGTGTTCCTTTTCGAAGACCTGCAACTCCCGATAGACCTCACTCTGGCCGCTGCGGATGCTGGCCATGAGCAGGATGATGACGATGAGCAGCATGAAGCGCGGCAGCAGCAAGGCAAAGACCTGCTCCTGCGAGTTGAGCAGGCTTAGGTAGAGCGACTCGATGGCGAGCAGCACAGGGAGCAGCGTGATGATGCGCCAGTAGCGGCGCGTCGAGGCCATCTCGAAGTGGCGGAACGTATCCGTGAAGAAGCGCAGCAGGATGGGAAAGATCAGCAGCGACAAGATGCCGTAGAGCAAGATCTGCTCAAAGTAGAGGCTCGGCAACAGCTTGTCGGGGAAGGCCATCAGCAGGATTGCGCGCGTAAACGTGTAGATGATGCTCGAGAACAGGATGCGGAAGGCCGCGATGAAGATGTGGCCTGCCCAGAAGCGGCGCGTGAAGCTGAAGGCCAGCAGGAACTGTGGCACCCAGATGAGATAGCCGAGCAGCCAGTAGGCAATCTGATGCGACGGGAAGATCGCCATAGAGACAATCACCGTGACGAGATGTGCCTCCAGCACGATGAGCAGGCACCAGCAGATGACGAGGCGCTTCTTCTGCGCTGCTGTCAGGAAGCGGCGGAACGGCAGGATCTGCAGGAGCGCAAAGGGCTGCAGGATCAAGACGTAGATCCAGGTGACGCCAAACGTCGTCATATCGAAGCTCAACGGCGCTCCACCTCCTTTCTCAGGGCGCGCAGATGCCGCTCCGCCTCATCGTAATGGCCGCTCTCGATGAGCTCGGCCAGCACGCGCAGCTGATGGCGGCTGTCGTGGCGAAGGATGGCGAGTTTCTGCTGCTCCTCCTGCAACGTATTGGCATAGTCGTGGATCTCACGGAGCTGCTCCTGCATCTTCAGGCTGCGCTCTTTCGCGTGGAACATGTATTGTACCTGGCGAAAGCCGCTGCGCACGGAGATGACGAGGATGCCTCCGATGATGACGAGAATGCCTCGGCTCACCAGCATGTAGAGATGGACGCCCGACAGATCCTGGACCTGCTGGAGCAGATCCACATAGCCCATGCTCCCCTGGTAAAAGGCAAGGAGCAGCGGCACGAAACCGAGATACTTCCAGAACGATGAGGCCGTCCACTGTGCCTTCATGAGCTGTTCCCGCGTGAAGAGCCTGCCGAGCAGCCATATCATCCCGGGGAAGCTCAGCAACAGCAGGGTGAGATAGCAGATGAAGTACAGGCTGGCAAAATAAGTCATCTGCATCCAGATCTGTTTGAGGAGCAGGACTGTCGCCGTGTGGAGGAATACCGCATAGATGGCCTGTATCCCGAGCACGAAGAAGTGGCGGAACCAGAAGGGCCGTATCGTGAACATCAGCAGCAGGAAATACGGCCAGTAACATACGAAGTAGAGCTTTTGGAAGGCACTGCCCTGCATCGGCGCATGGCCCGACACGAAGAGTGCCGTGACGAGCAGGAACTCGACCACAAAGATGATGAGATGGCCGGCGATCAGGATGCGCTGCTCGCGCAATGTCGCGATGATGCGGAATGAATAGTAGCGCAGATAAGCCATCGGCAGCAGCGAAAAGCAAAACAAGAATACCGTGACGAAAACATTATCCAAGCACATTCCTCCTTATCGCGAATCCTTCTAGGTATAACTCCTGAGCATCACCCCTGCTCGACGCCGCTGCCATCGAAGTGCGGCACGAACTTTGTATCGGCCGTGCGGCCCTGCTGCACGTAGCAGTGCGTGATGCCGAGATTCAGGGCATGGTCGACGACCGACTGGTACTCAAACGTCGTCAGCCGGCGGTTCATGCCCTTGTGCTCCGCCGCCCGGTACATCGGCGTGTACTGATTCATCAAGGAAATCTGCACCGTGTCGCCGAATGTCTCATGAATCCAGTCGAGCACGCGCATGCTCTCATGGCGGTGGCCCGGCAACACGAGGTGACGGATGATGACGCCCCTCTTGAGCTGCCCGTCCGGCGTAAACTGCAGCGGGCCGACCTCCTCGTACATGCGCGCGATGGCCTTCGTCGCCACGGCGAAGTAGTCGGGCGCCAGCGAGTACTCGCGCGCGCTCGCCTCGTCAGCGTACTTGAGGTCCGGCAGGAAGATATCGACCGCGCCGCGCAGGGCCTCGATGGTCTCTTCCGTCTCATAGGCACCCGAGTTGTAGACGACAGGCAGCTGGAAGCCTTGCTCCCTGGCCATATGCAGTGCGTGCAGGATCTCGGGCACGTAGTGCGTCGGCGTCACGAGGTCGAGCGTCGCCGCACCGCGCGCCTGCTGCTCGAGGAAGATCTCGGCGAGACGCTCGTCCGTCACCTCGATGCCGCGTCCCTCATGGGAGATCTCATGGTTCTGGCAGAAGCAGCAGCGCAGGTTGCAGTACGAGAAAAAGACGGTGCCCGCCCCTCGACCATCGGCGCCCGTGAGGCACGGC
>ERZ791902.1532-NODE-1532-length-10499-cov-5.771448_pt1 | contig 10499 bp, 3 predicted proteins | sample MGYA00510149_ERZ791902 | MGnify/ENA primary metagenome ERZ791902 (study PRJEB30046, sample SAMN00792060) | human gut metagenome | study: EMG produced TPA metagenomics assembly of the A metagenome-wide association study of gut microbiota in type 2...
TCCCATCCTGGGGGATTCCGAGGGAGCTGGTCGTATGAGACTTGTCCGTCTCATTGCTTTTAAGCGGGTGCAAAGGTACTGCTTTCCTTTGAGCCCACCAAATATTTCGGAAGAAAACTTCGTTTCGTTAACGTTTCTTTAGAAACTCGCGCTTCGAAAGCTGTAGAATTCTTCACTTTAAAAGTCCACGACGGTAATGCCGGCTCCGCCGAACTGCACATGCTCGTCGGCGTAGTGCGTCACGTTAGGGATGCTGCTCACATATTGACGGATGAGCTGTCGCAAGATGCCATTTCCCTTGCCATGGAGGATGCGGACACGGGGCATTCCCACGAGGATGGCATCGTCGATGAAGTGCTGCACGGCATTGAGAGCCTCGTCGCCACGCATACCACGTACATCGAGATCTTGATGGAAATTGCTCTTGTGAGCATCGATGGTCTTGCGAGTCTCCTTACTGATGCCGTAGGAGGCGAGACTTTCCTTGCGCTCCTCGGTCTTGTCCTTCTCGGTGTTCTCGGTGGCGTGCTCCAGTCGGTTGAGGCGCATCTTGGTGCGCATACCCCCGAACACGGCGGTAGCCATGTCGCCCGTGATGCTCTCTATCTTGCCCACGGTGGTGAGGCCCTTGATGCGCACGGTGTCGCCAGCTTTCAACTCATGGTTGTTGTCGGTCTGCGACTTGTTTTGTGCATTGCGGAGAGCGGCTGCGGCTTTCTCTTGGTTTTGCGCCTTCTCTGCCTTGCGCTTGGCATGGCGCTCCTTGCGCTGCTGTATCTGAGCTATCTTGCGAGCTATCTTGTCGTCGTTCTCCTTGGTGTCTATCTCCTGCATCTCCTGCTTGAAGGCATCGAGCTCCTGGCGGATGCGCTTGGTCTCCTCCTTCTCCGCCTGACTCTCACGAATCTCTCGGATGGCATTCTCTATCTTCTTGTTGCTCTCCTTCAGGAGTTCCTCGGCTTGCTGCTTCGCCTTGGCGAGAATCTGCTTGCGACTCTTCTCGATCTCCTCGATGTCGCTCTCATACTTGGAGATGGTCTTCTCCATATCCTTCTCACGCTGATGGATGCTCTGTCGCTTGTTCTCCCAGTATCGCTTGTCTCGCACGATGTCCTGCAGGTACTTGTCGCTCTGGATGTACTCGGAACCGACGATGTCGGAAGCCTCCTTGATGACTTCCTCAGGCAATCCTATCTTGCGGGCTATCTCGATGGCGAAAGAAGAACCGGGGCGACCGATGGCGAGTTGGAAGAGTGCCTTCATCTCGTGGCGGTCATAGAGCATTGCTCCGTTTGCCACGCCCTCATGACTGTCGGCGAAGTGCTTCAGGTTCTGGTAGTGGGTGGTGATGACACCGTATGCCCCCTGCTTGCAGAAGCGGTCGAGCACAGCCTCGGCGATGGCTCCACCGATGCCTGGCTCCGTACCCGTACCAAACTCGTCGATGAGGATGATGGTGTTGCCGTTGGCTGCCTTCATCATGTTCTTCATGTTGAGCAGGTGGGAGGAGTAGGTACTCAGGTCGTTCTCCAAACTCTGTTCGTCGCCGATGTCTATCATAATGTTCTGGAAGACACCGGTCTTCGAACGCTCGCTCACTGGGATGCTGAGTCCACACTGGAGCATGTACTGCAAGAGACCGACTGTCTTCAGGCAGACAGACTTACCGCCGGCGTTAGGGCCGGAGATGATGAGGATGCGCTTATCCTGTGTGAGGGTGATGTCGAGAGGCACCACCTTCTCGCCCTTCTTCTCCAATGATTGTTGCAAGAGTGGGTGAATGGCACGTATCCAGTCGATGTGTGGGTGGTCTTCCACCTCAGGCTCTATCGCCTTCTGTATCTCGGCGAGTTTCTGCTTCGCTTGGATGAGGTCTATCTTGGCGAGGAAGCGGTAGCTGTCCATGATCTCACGGGTGTAAGGGCGCAGCTTGTTGGTAAACTGGGTGAGGATGCGGATGATTTCCTTGCGTTCCTCTCCTTCCAGCTCACGCACTCGGTTATTGGCCTCCACCACCTCGGTCGGTTCGATGAAGACGGTCTTTCCGGTGGCGCTCTCATCGTGTACGATACCCTTGATTTTCTTCTTCAGGGTAGGGATGACAGGGATGACGAGTCTGCCATCGCGCAGGGTAGGGGTGACGTCTTTCTCCACCACGCCCTCGCTCTGTGCTGAGCGCAATATACTATATAAGGTACGGGAGATGCTACCCTCGGTCTTGGCGAGTTCACGGCGAATCTGGAGCAGTTCGGGTGTAGCGTTGTCACGTATCTTGCCAAACTTGTCGAGTATCTGGTCGATGCGCTGCACGATTTGTGGGAAAGTCACGATGTCCTTCGCCAGGAGGTGGAGGCTAGGGTAGGTGTATTTCTTCTCCCTGCGCCATCCGTCGTTTTCCTCGGCGTGGCTCTCGTCCTCGTCGCTATGGTTGAGTATCTTCACGATGCAGTCGATGGTGGAGAGGGAGCGTCGGAGGTCGAAGAGCTCGTTCTCCTCCAGGTGAGTGTTCTCGATGCGGATGCGAACGATGCTTTCACGTACATCGTAGAAGTATTGCAGCGGGAAGTCCTCCACCTCCAGGATGAGGCGACGGAACTCACGCACTTGCTTGAGCCATTCGTTCACCTGTTCGGCATCATCGCTGAATGCCATCTTCTCCACCTGTTCCTTGCCTAGTGTGGAGAGACATCGCTCACGGAGCATGTTTCTGATCTCGTTGAATCCTATCTTTTGTTCGAAGTTGTCAGGGTATATCATGTGTTGTGATGTCTATATTTAGCCTTGTTTTCCACTGCGTTTTGCAGTGTTTTTCTCTTTGCTTTTTCGTAAAGCGTTGCAAAGGTACTGCTTTTTTGCTGATAATCAAGCTATTAATAGCTAAAAATGCTAAAATCCAAACATATAAGTCGTTGAATATTGCTAAAATCCAAACAAATAACGGTCGAGACCGAAGTCCCGACCGTCACCTTCTATATATAATACTGCGTTTCTGCGAAGTAATTTGATGAATTAGAACGGATTATTACTCGAAGTCATCGTCCCATGTGCTCCATGCGTCAAACTTCTTTGCCAAGTCTGATTCACCACCTGTTCCACCATCTGTAGGTCCCTTTTCGTCTCCACCAGTGTTGTCTTTTGTGTGAGGAGATAGGGTGGTGAGATGACTCTCTGTCTTCGTAGCCAAGATTGTGATATTTGGCTTAATATATTGATATCTTTTCATTGATTTTACTGATTTTATTTGATGTACTTTTTACCATTGATAATATAGATTCCGCTAGGAAGTGATGGCAAGTCTTTGATGTTGTCGCTGACGAGTTGACCATTGACATTGTATATCTTTCCAGTCGTAGGACCAGAATTAGTGTTGTCGTCTGCGTCGATGACCAAGTCAATGTCAGTAGTGCTTCCTGAGTTGTCCTCTATGTTGGTTGACGTGGCGATAGACAACATCATTGGCTTAGCTCCAGAGGTCTTGTCTTGATGCAAGAAACCACGGAATCCCTTCAGTGTGCCAGATGCTCCTCTGTAGTTCTTGAATGTGCCATCGTTCTTGCTAATGATGCAATCGCCTTCTTCAACATTCATATCGTTGTTATAACTTGACTTCCAAACATATCCATTACTCTTGCACCAGTCTGCTGGAGTCTCATTCTCAATAGTCACGTATGGGTAATCTACAATATCTGCCGTGTTGATAGACTTGACATCCTTTGTTGGTTTAATAAGGAATGGCTTGCCAGCTACGATGGTGTTGTAAGCGTGGCGTACGAAGTATGCCTTGTTTCCTTCTATATGGTCAAAGTACAATATTTGAGTACCATCGGAGTGTGTTACGCTATTGCCTTTACCATCATTTGTCATACCATATGTGGTACCGAAGATGGCGTCCACTTGCTGTGTGTTAAGGCTGAATGGAAGCACGCAAGTTGTCCATATGCCCTTTTTGAATGAACGGTTGATACTTACCTTAGCAACGTGTCCTGTCTCGGTTTTCTTTACCGTATTGGTGCTATTCTCATCGTAGTTTATTTCATCTACGATAGGTGCTGTTGCATCTTCGTCGAAAGAGAAGCCATAGAAACCAATCTTGGAACCGAAGTTGTAGAGGTAGTATGTCTTGCCAGCTTTCACCTTAAAAGTGTAAGTGACAGGTGCGTCTGCCAATACGCACCAACCATGGGATCCTTTCGTGTCAGGATGATTTACAGCAGCCTTATTAGGTGCTACAACCTGAGAGAGGTTACTTTCATATACGTTATTTTTAAAACCAGCTTCTGTCATAGTGAATTCGTTTAGGCCTGTGAAATGGCTCTTGACGAGTTCTACTGTAGGAGAACCTTTCTGCCCCATATCCCATGTGTATTGAGTCAAGTCATAAACGCCGCCAGTAGGTTTACCGGTTGTAGATTCAATGTGTGCAGCTGAACTAACGAAGTTTCCTGCCTCGTCCATGATGAATACACGACGTTGTGGACGGTATTGAGTCTTGCCGTTGGATGCGTCAAATACACCATTTTGGAAGATATGTGCAGTCACTGTACCATTGGTTTTTGGATTAAATACCAAATATGAGCCAGAGGCTGGTACATTGAACATCTGATCAACAATATTCTTTTTTATTGTGTAATCTACGTTGCTGATAGTGGTAGTTTCAGGCATGGAGTTGGATCCATTCTCTTGGCGAGCGTTTTTGTTGTCGTTACCAGGTACATAGTAATCAAAACCTGTCAACTTCCATTTTGCTGGTGAGGCTTCTGTCTTCCATTGATAGCCTTTGCCAGAGGTGAGATCTTCTGAAGTCAATTGTGCATCCGCAGTTCCAGGATTAGGGAACATCCAACCACCCAATACTACGGATAAGGTCTTGTCTTGGTTCCACATGATACGTTGGTTACCATATTTCTCACTACTTTGACTCTTTACACGATAAAGTGCAGGGTCATCTACGTAAACTGTAGCGAAGGCAGTCTTGGTTTCGAGGTTGACGCCCTTGATTGTCACACGGATTTGAGCAGTTCCTTCTGTTACACCCTCGATTCGCTCAGTGTTGGCATTGATTTTAACTACACCTGGAGCGAATGAAGTCCATGTTGTTGTATATTGGTTGTCATCCAAGATGCTGCCGTTTACTTTGACGGTTACGTCTGGCAAACCTTCAGTAGTACCAGTGTACATAGAGATAGATGTAGGGTCTAGCTCGACTGTTGGTAAGTCATAACTAGACTTGACATCTAGGGTGAAGGTCATCTCATCAGGCACGTCGTAAACGTCTTTATAATCCTCCTTGACAGTTGCGTTTACCTTGATGGTGAAAGTCCCTTCTGTGTCTGCCATATAAGTCAGCGTGTTGTTTTTGACAGTTCCTGCGCTGCTACCATCCTTAGTATATGTATATGTGAAGTAGTTGCTAACATCCTCACCATCATAAATCAATGGAACGGTGAAGGTGCGATTCTTACTGTCTTTCTTCAACTTGATGGTTTCTTTGGCAAATGTAGCCAAGAATGCAGGTTTGTTCTTACCCTCTACAACATCGTAGGTGAAGTCAAGGCTTCCTGCGGTATAAGTTTCGCCAAGTGATGAGGTAGGGGTGGCTGTGATGGTGAATACAGTTGTACCTTTTGTCCAGTTATAATTACTACCTGTAATATTGAATATGCCATTATTGACGCTGACATTTGTGCCAGACTTAACAGAGAATGACAATGTGTAGTCTGTACCTTGTTTCAAGAGTTGGTCGTTGTCACCATATACACGAATGTCTGGTTGCTCAACCTCGGCATCTGTTGTGTTTGCGGTTACATCAAATACTGAGATGTTAAGCTGAGATGGTGCTTTCACTGTCAACTGGTAAGTAGCTGTGCATCCTTCGTACTCTGTTCCATCAACAGTGGTGTTCTCAATAGTTGCGGTGATAGTTGCAACACCTGTTCCCTTGATGGTTATTATGTTGTCATATACTATGGCTACATCTTCAGCATTTGACTTGTATGTTACAGTGTAATCACTAGAGCTAAGTTCTGTGTTGCCAGCCTTGACAGTCAATGCTGGTAATTGGATTGTTTCTTTTGTGTTGAGAACGACATCGTTGTTCTTGGCAAATGCAGCCGCCAATCTAGCCATATGAGAATCTGCAGGACGAGTTACGGTCAAACTTGTGATATAGGTGTTGCCTCCACCAAAGCGTCCGAGATAAAGATTATTACAATCTTCTGTGAGTGTGAATGTATATTCAGAGCCGTTATTTGAAGACGATGCAAATGTATTGGTCTTGAATATGCTTTCCCCATAGGCATCTGAGTGAATCTCTACACCTGATGCGTTCTTGCTATCGCAATAACCTTTGATCGTGATGACATCACCGGTTTTGAATCCACCGTTGGATGGAGCGATGGTAATGTATTTTCCCTCATTGCCACGGTAGTCGCTACCCAATGTTATCTTACCATTGGATGTCGTGCAGTTAGTGCCGTTTGTGGTGGTACCTACATTGTTGACGAGATCGTAAATGGTGGATGCCTTTGTTGGGTCATCAGGTTTCTCGTTCACTGTGACTGTGAATGATGCTGTGGTGTTGTTGTATTTATCTGTTGCGGTAGGGGTGATAGTTGCATTAATAGTTGCTGTACCCTTGCTGCCATATACCACCTTGCCATTCTCTACCTTGGCAACTGCCTCATTGGTAGAAGCGTAAGTTACGGTGTAGTCTGATGTTGACAACTCTGTATCTCCAGCCTTAACTGTCAAAGCAGGAACGTCAACAGATGTATCTCCCTCTTTAGCAGTTAATGAACTGCTAGCAAAAGCTGCAGTGAGGTTGGTCTTTGGGGTCGTCGTCTCGTATTCGATAACAATGCTTGTGATAGTAAGAGAACTGCTAGGACCTGTTACGTCAATTTCTGTTGGTAATGTAGTAAATGTAGTATAAGTATATGTGAAAACTTTGTCATTGTTTGTTTTAGTACCACTAGGACTAAAAGTAAGCTCACGGTTTGTTGCTGATTGTGTAATAGTTATGCTTTTTATCTTTGCGCCATCTTTAGCAGAAATAGTGAAACCACCATTCTTTATTTTAAAACCATTACCACTATTTGTACTAATACCTGATTTTGGTGTAAGTGTGATAGCTCCAGATGTGATAGCTCCAGATGTGATTTTTGCTAACTCGGCTCCTTCAATAGTTGCTTTTTCGCTATTGGAGTTGCTTGTGTTGTCATTTCCTGCGTTTGAGCTGGTCTTAGCAATCACGTTAGCAGTGCTTGATGTGATGTTTGTGCTATTGACGGTAGCAATGCAATGATAAGCACCGCTCTCGGTAGGAGTGTAAGTAGCTTCAGTTGCATTGTCAATCTTAGATTCGCCCTTGTACCACTGATAGGTCGCTTTGTCTGCGTCAGTGCCACAAACTTCTACGCTGAGGCTACCTGCTGTAGATGAGAAATCATAATCAGACTTGAGGTCATTGGCAAACAAAATCTGCTTGCTTGCTTCGCTCTGGCTTTGGTATGCACGCTCATATTCTGTGGCAGCCATAATAAAACCACCGAGAACCTTACCTTCGGTTATACCATCAGATTCCTTAACCATAGGTACATCGTAACCTAACAAATAATATTCATTGGAACCATCACGATATTTGCTTCCGCCAGCAGCATATTCGGAGCCTGTGCCTCCACCAAGACCTGCAGATTTACAGCTACCCCAGATTTCCAAGTTACCATCCTTGTCAAGATAAGTGAAGTTGTTAACCAAGCCTTCGAATGCTTTCTTGGCGATGGTCTTGTAGTCATATTGAGTGGTGCTAGAGAGTAAATTCAAACGAGTTGCCTTCAAGTAAGCAGCGGCAATAATGGCTGTTGCTGATGTCTCGATATAGTTTGTCACGCTGTTTGGCTTTCCATTGTATTTGCTAGCGGTGTAAGTGGCATTCTTGTCGAGCAACTGATACCACCCCCCCGTAGTATTATCTTGACGAGCGGCAATACCAGCAGCCAAGTCTGCGAGGTGTTTCTTCAAAGTATTGTAGTTCTCTGTACTGCTTTGACCAGCTTGGTTCATTGCTTCCAAAACATCAACAAGTGCAAGGAGGTACCAAGCGTTAGCACGTCCCCAATAAGCAGCAGAATGAAAAGTGTAAGGCTCTGTTTCTCCATTTAGTCCAGCCCAAGTGTCTGCATGAGAATCGGATGTGCCCGTTCCTGCATTTGCCTCAAAGGCATGGTACATCAATTTGTCGGTAGAGTTCCAACACATGTTCCAAACAATATTCAACTGCTTGAAAACCATGTTCCAATCTTGACTTGTACTACCGAAGATATTGGAATTTGTGCTATTAAAGTTGACGATTTGTGCTAGCAAAGCACTGCCCATATATGCTCCGTCAAGCCACATCTGGTTATTGTATATGCTCTTATGGAACCAACCGCCGACAACACCGTCGCCAGCGAGGGTACCGCTTGGGATAGAATGTTTTTCGTTGTGTGCAACCAAACCTGCTTGTGCACGACTTATCGCAGTCTTGGCATTTGCTTTGTCGGTTTCAGTTGCGTTAGAATTGTTGTAAATACCGAAATAAAGCTTTACAGCATTGAGGTCGTCAAGGCTTCCACCAGCGTTCTCTACAGTGTTGCAATAGGCATCGCCATACTCCTTGACACTGAGAAACCAAGGTTTAGACCAATCAAAGCCGTTGTAGTAGTCGGCAGCCTCAATCATAGCCTTGGCTACCAAGCCAGGGACATAGTCGAGATTAGTTTTTTTACCATTGATTCTCTCATTGATTTTTTCCCCACTAGTGTCAAACTTTGCCAAACCAAACTTTGCGGTGTTGGCATAGAAATCGTTGGCTCGTGAATTAATTGCCCACTGAGAATAGCGTACAGCGGGATTAAACTTCACTCCATTGCTTGCTTTAACCCCAAAAGTTGTAAGCAAGAATGTAAGTAGGAATACGAGTACTTGGTAGTCTCTAAATATTAGAGTCCTACGATGTTTTACTAAAGTTTTATCCATTAGTTTTACTTTGATATATTAAGAAGGTTTATATAATCATGTAATATTCATTTAATAAGGAATAAGAACTTTGGATGTCATATCCTCGTTCGTAGCTTGTTAGTTTGTATCTTTTACGGCTGCAAAATTACTAATAATTGATAAAAACACGTAAAAACTTGCATATAATTTGCGAAAATTAACGAAAACGTTTGCGAACGCAGTACTTGAAGTGATGAAACGGGAGGTTTGCCGCCCCAATGCTTATAAAATCTTAAAAGATGAGGCTATATGGTGGTAGTTTGGAGATTTTGCTATATCTTTGTAACCAATATCAACAGAAACCTATTTTGTATGTAGGCTCATGGAGCGAAAGAAATAACAAACAAACTTAAATACGACTTAAAAACAAACTACTGATTCAAGATGAAAACAAACTCTTTGTGGAAGACATCCCTCATCGGGATATGTCTGCTTGCCTCATGGCAGGCTGATGCCAAGGACTACTACTTGGCTCCTGGCGGTACCGGCAACGGTATGGCAATCGACAAACCTTTCGGCGACCCTATCAAGGCATTCGCCGCTCTGAAGGCTGGTGACATCCTCTATGTGAGAGGTGGCACCTATCATCTCTCGAAGACCATCAACGTGACGCAGACGGGTACTGCCGACCAGCGCATCTGTGTCTTCGCCTATCCCGGTGATGCCGAGCGACCTGTCTTCGACTTCTCCAGTCAGCCTCGCTCCAATGAGACTGAGGCTTCCACCTATCGTGGCATCATGCACAAGATAGGTGCCAACTATTGGCATTATCGTGGGCTCGACATCTGCAACTCCGCCGACAATGGCATGAAGCTCGAAGGCTCCTACTGCGTGGTGGAACTCTGCCGCTTCTATGGCAATGGGGACACCGGTTTGCAGCAGGGATTCGGAAAGGATGGTAATGGTAACAACACCCGTAACCAGGAATACAAGTATGGTAGATACAACATCATCGTCAACTGTGATGCCTATGATAACTATGACCCATGGACGCATGGCGGCAATGCCGATGGATTCGCCATCAAACTCTTCCCTGGTCCAGGCAATGAGTTCCACGGATGCCGTGCTTGGCATAACTCCGATGATGGCTGGGACTTGTATTACACCGCTTTCCCTATCGTCGTAGATAACTGTTGGGTGCTCAACAATGGTTTTGACAAGGGTAATGGCAATGGCTTTAAGATGGGAGGATGCAAGCAGGGAGGCACTTCCGTAGGTGCTCATGTGTTCAAGAACTGCATCGCCGCCTTCCATCCGAAGAAGGGATTCGACCAAAACCATCATCGTGAAGGCTCTTATCTTATCAATGACCTCTCCTTTGGCAATGGTATCAATTATGGGTATAATATGGAAGCTCCCGACTATGGTAATTGGGTGCTGCGCAACTGTGTGGGATTTGCGTATGGTTCGCAGAAAATGGAACGTAACTCAGCCTTCACAGAAAAGCCTGACATCGACTTCTG
>ERZ791902.1536-NODE-1536-length-10466-cov-3.032946_pt1 | contig 10466 bp, 6 predicted proteins | sample MGYA00510149_ERZ791902 | MGnify/ENA primary metagenome ERZ791902 (study PRJEB30046, sample SAMN00792060) | human gut metagenome | study: EMG produced TPA metagenomics assembly of the A metagenome-wide association study of gut microbiota in type 2...
GTGCTCGACGGCGGGACCTGGTACTACGCGACGGGCTCCGGCGCCCTCGCCTCCGGCTGGCTCAATCTAAACGGCGCCTGGTACTGGCTCGATCTCTCGACGCATGCCATGGCTACGGGTGTTCAAACTATTGGATCATGTGAATACATTTTTAATAACTCTGGCAAGATGATGGCTAATTGCTGGTCAAACGGTGATGGGTCTTGGATGTATCATTCGTCATCCAGCGGCGCAATTGACCTTAAAGGCATCATGACCGATTCGGGAATCCAGTTGATTGACGATGGCGGGAATGTTAGAACTGGCTGGATTGAGAGTCAGGGTTCTCGATATTATTGTTCTGCTGATGGGGTAATTCTGACTGGATGGCAGCAAATAGCTGGGTCTTGGTATTACTTTAACTCGGATGGTCGAATGGCGACCGGCTGGCTTAACGATGGCGGTAACTGGTTCTGGCTAGATTCCGCTTCTGGCGCAATGAAAACGGGATGGCTTTCCCTTGGGGGCACATGGTATTACCTTGATGCCGCACGTGGGGGAGTAATGCTGAGCAGTGGTTGGTATTGGATCGGCTCTACTGACTACAAGTTCAGCTCATCCGGCGCAATGGTTGGCGCTTGGGTCGATGTCCCGTGCTATTCGCAGTACCCGGAACTTCCTACTGGCTGTGAGTCGGTTGCCCTTACAAACTTGCTTAACTATTATGGTTTCGGTTTAGGTAAGACGATTATTGCGGATTATTACTTGCCCAAGGGAAGCAACGGCAACTTTGTTACCGCCTTTGATGGCAACCCAAGGCGTAGCAGCGGGGGTCTCATGGGATGCGTCGCCCCTGCGATTACTATTGCTGGCAATAACTTTCTGCGTGCTGCTGGAAGTGGCAAGCAGGCAAAAGACGTCTCTTTCTCGTCAATTTCTTCCATTAAGAACAGACTGACCTGTGGTCAACCTGTTGAGATGTGGAATACCGAGTGGGGAAGTTGGCCAGGAGGCCGTTATGCTGCACGTTGGTATAATGGGCATTCTTATGGCCTGTGGGGCGGTAATCATGCCGTAGTCCTTAAAGGCTATGATGACGAGCAGGGAATTGTCTATCTTTCGGATTCGATTAACGGCAATGTTACGCGAAATGCCCAGGTGTTCTTCGGCACGTGGCAACAGATGGATAGTCAGGCCGTGGTAATTGAATAGCCATGATGCTAAAAGGGGAGAGCTCGACGAGCTCTCCCCTTTTACTACATTGTTAATCAAGCTAAGCCGTCTTATTACGTCCAAATAGTTCGTCCCAGTTACTGGCTGCCAAAACTGTTCCGCATACGATTACAACGCAGCAGATTACGGATGCCATGTCGGGAATTGTTCCAAGTAAGATCAGGCCAAAGACCACCGACCATGCCGAATAGGAGATATTTAGAGCCATCGCTCGCGCTGCTCCGATTGCCGCAATGCCCTTGTAATAGAACAGATAGGATGCAGTTCCTGCGAGTCCGGCGAGTGCAATAATCAATGTGGGCATGCTCGGGATAGCGCCCAGCGTGAAATGCCATGCTCCGAAGAGGGGGAGTACGAGCACTCCATAAACAAGCGCACTTGTAGTTTCGCGGATTTGCAAAGCCGTTTCGTCATCAACGGCATCATCTTTCATTCCCCATGCGCACAGCACCGCTTCGGATCCCCATCCGATAACGGCAAGCACCGCGCCGAGTAAGCCGAGAGGGGCATTTGCAATCTCGCTCGACCCGGCCGATAGATAGCCCATCGTCATTACGCCGCAAAGAGCAACGAGAAGGGAAAGAATCTGTCCTTTGCCCATTTTTTCCTTCAGCAGCACGAAAGAAAGGAATGCTCCGACAGCGGGATAGAAGGCGGAGATGATTGCCGTATAGGCAGCTCCAATGTTATTAATTGCCAATACGTAGCCGGTCATTCCGATAGGTCCACCGAGCAGTGCGCCGGCGATGACGACCTTGCCCGAACGAGTTTTAAGTGCAGCGAGCGTGTCTTTTAATCTGCCTCTAACTCCCATGTAGCCAAAGAGCCAGATTGCACAGAAGGCATCATGGAGAAAGGATCCCGCAATGGAGGCGCATGCAAGCGCTTCCGCCGATCCAATATAGGGCGCAAGCGCCAAGCCGATTCCAAGAATGACTGTATCAAGGCCCCAAAGAAGACCGCTAAAAAAGCCGAATTGCATCGTTATTCACCTTTCCGATAGATCTCCAGTGCCTTTTTAAGGTATTTGGCACCGTAATTGAAGTAGATATAGAGCCATTCGCCCACGAAATCGCCTTCGGCTTCTTTCAGAAGAGACCAGAGGTACCAGCACCATCCAGCAAGGGCAATGTGCGCATAGTTATGCGCAACTTCGTTGTTTGTTGCCTTGCGCCCAAAATATGCGTCAAGCGCGCGGTCGACTTCGTCTTCGGAAAGCTCACAGCAGACACTGCAAGTTCCAAAATCGTTCGCGTAATCGCTCATGCCAGCATATTCCCAGTCAATGAGATAGTACTTGTCGTTTTCATCGATAAGATAATTGAGGTAGAAGAAGTCATTGTGACAAAGGCATTTTGGCGCATTGTCGGCCTGAACAAAGTGCTCCAATTCATCGATTTCGGCGGCCATTTCCCTGTAGCCCGGAATGTCGATGGGACCTTTTTCCAGAAGAAGTGATTCGTAGCGCTTCGCTTCGAGGTAGAAGTCAAATTCGGTTTCGACATTTGCACCGCTCTCGTGAAGCGAACGACACATCTGCATCATTCGCTTCATTTGGGCAGTATCATGCGGATCAGGCTGCTTTGCGTTGGGTACAAACTTCGAAATTTTCCAACCACGCTTTGGGTCCTCATGAATGAACGTGTCGTCAAGGCCGAGTTCCTTGGCCTTTTTAAGTGCGGCTACTTCTCCATTTCTGTTAATAAGCAGTTCGGTCCCGACTCCCGGATGGCGGTAAACGTACTCTCCGTCATTGGTTCTAAAGTGGCACGATAGATTCGTAAGACCTTGTTTAAGGGGATAAACGTCGTGAATCTCTGATTTGGAGCAGCCGAGCACTTGCTCGATGTTATCGAAAATGTCGGAGTCAACGTTTTCGATAAAATGTGGATCAAAGGCACGCAGCTCATCAAGAGAATCGAATTCGTTGATCTCGCCCTCAGGATACTTCTTGATAACCATATCGAGCTCCTTGATGTGCTCGATATATAGATCTTCCCAAAGCTTGTCCGTTGTCTCGGGCTTGTTATATTCCGTTTCAAGAATCTGCTTAAACGCAAGCGAGAAGGCTTTATCAAAGTAAACATGTCCAAGCATATACCATGCATCGGAACCACCGATCGTAACATTGGTGATTCTATCCATTGCTCCCGTTTGAATGCACCATTCTTTGGTGGCGCCTTCAGCATATTGAGCAGAATAAAATGCTTTCCAAACGTATGCTTCAAACGGATTGTTTAGAAGGTAATCATCGCTTGAGCAAATGTAGGTGTTGCCAAGTCGCTCTTTTACGCACATAAGCGATGCGTGGTTATTTTTGGATGCGTATTCGTTGTTGACGACAATCGAAACGCCGAACTTGCTTTCAAGATAGAAGAAATACTCTTTTTTATAACCGACAACGACGGTGATATTGCTGATACCCGCGTCTTGCAGCTGCCTAATCTGACGCTCAATGAGAATCTCACCACGTACTTTTAAAAGGCCTTTGGGCAATTCATACGAAATGGGAGCAAAGCGGCTTGAAAGCCCCGCGGCCAATATCACTGCGTTTTCAACCTTATAGGGATGAAGTGCTTCGTAACCGTTGTCGGTTAGGCTGTCCGATTCGAGAAGGCCCTCATTCGTAAGCTCTTTATTTGCTGCGTTTACTGATCCAAGTGAAAGGCCAGTGCGCTCGGCAACTTCTCGCTGGCTGGCATATGGGTTCTTTAGGTATTCGTACAGAACTGTAAAGTTACGCTTGGTCAGTTCCACTGCAGGCCTCCAATTAAGATGTTCATTGCTTAGGAAAAGAATAGAATGATTGAACGATATGTTCAATCAATTGTATTTAGCTACATAGACTGAACAGAAAGTAGCGAAAATCAATCTCGAAAGGTGGATTAAAATAACTAAATAGGATATCTGGGAGGGTTGATTATGTATCGATTCGAAAAGAAGGCTGCGCTTGTCTGTGCCGCTATATCAATAATCGCTGCTTGCTGCTTGCCCTTGAGTGCGAATGTCGCGCTTGCACAGGATTCCGTTGAGGCTCAGAGTATTGAGTCAAAAGCGGTTTTTTCTTCTGTGGTTTCCGATGATTTGCAACCTGATATTTCTTCCGTCATAAAAGATGGCTGGCAACGGGATGAGTCGTCTGGAGTTTGGTATTACGGAAAAAACGGTAAACACCAAACTGGCTGGCTGCAAAGCGGGGGCTATTGGTATTGGCTTGATCCAGCCAATGATGGTGCAATGCAGACAGGATATTTCAATGTGACCGATGCTGGCGGATCGACTGCTTCGTTTTATGCGAATGACGGCAATGCCGCAACGCCTTTTGGCGCGCTATATCAGAACTGCTGGCTACGTAACTCAGATGGAAATTGGTTTTATGCCAATGCTGGAGGCGATTTAGCTGCTGATTGGTTTTATCAAGACGGCACATGGTATTACCTGGATCCTGTCACCCATATAATGCAGGTTGGTTTTGTCGACCTCGGGAGCGGGAAATACTATTTAGATGCCACTGGTGCTATGAAAACCGGCTGGATTCTCGTTGACGGGAATTGGTACTGGGCTTATTCATCGGGTGCCCTTGCTTCGTCATGGCAAACGATAGGTGGGGCTCGCTATTATTTTGACCCACAGACGTTCATCATGTTTAAGGGTCGTCAAAAGATTGATGGAAGAACCTACATTTTTGGTGACTATAGCCTCGCAAATGGATGGTACAAAGACGGAGCAGATTGGTATTACTGCTCTAACGGTATTGCGGCCACTGGCTGGAAACTCGTTAACGGCGCTTGGTATTATCTCGACCCAGCCTCCGATGGTAAGATGTCCGTTGGGTATTTAGACCTTGGCAATGCAGCTTATTATTTAAAGCCTAACGGGGCTATGGCTGTTGGTTGGGCTCAGGTCGAGGACGGCTGGTATTTCGCCTCCCGATCTGGTGCACTAATTTCTGGCTGGTATAAAGAGGCCACGAGCTGGTATTACCTGGACCCTGTTAGCCATCTCATGAAAACGGGCTTATTTGAGGTGGGCGGCAACGATTGTTTTGCAAACCAGAGCGGTAGGCTTGTGGTTTCAAGCTGGGTTACCGTTAATGACGGCGATCAAAGATACGCCGATGATAATGGATATCTTTGCAAGAATGTGATTCGCGAAAACGGCACTATCCTAAAAATCGCTGGAGCTGATGGTTGGCAGGTTGCTTCCGGCTGGGTTGATGTCGCAAATCTAAGGTTTTACGCTGAGCCCGGAACGGGTGCCATTCATCGTGGATGGCTGCAGATTGACGGCGATTGGTATTGGCTTGATGCCGAATCTGGCGTGATGAAGACCGGATGGGTTTTTACTGGCGGTGCATGGTATTACCTAAACGCTGACGGAAAAATGGCAACTGGTTGGAAATGCCTGAATGGAACATGGTATTACCTTGAGTCCAATGGAAGTATGCATGTTGGCTGGCTTAAAGATTCGGGTAAGTGGTATTGGTTAGACGGCAGCGGCGCTATGGCAACGGGCGCAAGGACCATCGATGGCGTTCGTCGAATTTTCTGGAGCGATGGCCAGTGCGACAAAGTTGGCTGGCAAAATCCATCCCAGTATCCTCAGGTCAGTTCTTGGACTGTTCGGCTGCCTAGCTATTGCACCGGATACTTTACCTATGTGACCCCTTCTCGCATTTCTGTCGAAGCAACGCGGGAAGATTGCGTGAACGCCTTTATCCAGCGCGCCTATGAGTATATTGGTACGCAATATATTGAGCCTTGGTCTACCGCTCCCGGTGGAGCTGTTGATTGCTCTGGTTTTGTCTTGCAGTGCCTTTATGCTACTGGCATGGATATGGGTGTTTACAACCCTTATAACCATCGCTGGGATCCAAGCCAAACCTACAATTCCATGAATTGGTATCGAAGCAATATCTTTATGCCCGTGAGCACGAACTCAATTCAGCGTGGCGATGTGATTTATTATCGCGGGCATATCGCAATTGCACTTGGCGGCGGCTTGATGATTGATTCCTGGCCTCATCAAGGTGTCGGAATTCATCCTATTAGCGCAAGGGGAAATGTAATCGGCGCAGCTCGTCCGTTTATTTAATAGATTCCCTGCAAGACAGTCGGTACCGGTTGGGGGCCTGAAATGAATGCTCGGATTGATCATCGAATTTGCTGGCGAGTAATTGGCTTGATGCTATTTTCCGCCTTACTCTCAGTTACAGCCCCCGCATTTTCTTGCACTGCTTATGCCGTGGAAGAGGGGGCGGATAACGGTGTCGTAGAGCGCGACTCGACAGGAGGGCCGGGAGCATTGGTCGGTGGCGGTTGCTCTCAAGACTCCAGCGATTGTGCCGGCAAAACAACGGAAGATTCGAGCCTACAGGTTGTCGAAAGCCATGACCCGTCGACTACAGAACAACTATCTGGATGGCAATGGAACGGTTTGTCCTGGTATTACTATCTAAATGGCTGTCGTTTGACCGGAATGCAGAATATTGACGACTCGCTGTACTACTTGGACCCCGCTCGTGACGGCGCAATGAGCTGCAGCTGGATTTTTACTGAAAATAAGTGGTATTACGCGGGTCCGTCAGGCGCTTTGGCAAGTGGCTGGCAGTTTATTGGAGACCAATGGTACTGGTTTGACTCCCTTAACAGCTGTTCTATGGCTACTGGTCGACGTGTTATTGATGGGCACCCTTATCTTCTTGGAACCTATGGACTGATTAATGGATGGTGCCTTGATAACGGTTTATGGTATTGGGGTAGCAATGGTGAAGTCTTAACCGGCTGGCTTCAAACTGGCAATAACTGGTATTGGCTTGATCCCGCCAATGATGGTGTTATGTCTAGAGGAATCGTTTCTGTCGGTTCGTCTCGTTACTATTTATCGGATTCCGGTGCAATGGCTGTTGGTTGGGCGTTTGATGGGACGGACTGGTATTACGCTGACGGTTCCGGCGCACTTGCATCGGGCTGGCGTTTGGTGAATGGCGTTTGGTATTGGCTCGATGTCGCAAATGACAATAGAATGGCTACCGGCTTTTTTGTCATCGGATCCAATCAATATCATTTTTCCTCAACGGGAGCGCTGTCACTCGGCTGGTTTATGAGTGATGGAGACTGGTATTACGCTGAGCCTTCTCATGCGTCGGGCATTGTGAAGACGGGATGGCTGAAGGACAATAGCCAATACTATTATCTCGATCCTGCCGCCGACGGTAAAATGCTGCTAGGTCATTTTTCTGTAAATGGGAAAAGCTATTATGCAAAAGCTTCAGGCGCTGTTGCTTGTCGTGAATGGGTAGATGTCCAGGACTCGGTCCAGGATGAGCCGTCTAAGGCTTTTGCTGGTTCTGATTGCTCATTGTGTGGAGCGTTGCGTAGTGGAAAGCTATTTACAACAAACGGTGATGGCGAATTAGTCGAAGCTCACGGGTTTGTGACGCTTGGAGGGTGCAAGTTCTATGCTGATCCAACCGATGGCTCCCCCTGGGCTGGATGGAAGAACGTTAACGGAAAATGGTATTTCTTTGATGAGACTGCTGGCTATGCACGATCTGGCTGGCTGTACAAGGATGGCTCCTGGTTCTATTTGGACCCATCTACCTACGTTATGAAAACCGGCTGGGTTGCCGTTAACGGATCTTGGTATTACTTGAATTCGTCTGGTTATATGCAAACAGGGTGGCTTAACCTGGGGGGTACCTGGTATTGGCTTGACACTAGTGGCGCCATGGCTACTGGCTGGCGCGTTGTGGACGGATTCTGGAATTACTTCATGGCCAACGGCGCGTGGGTGTCAGACTATATGGATGCTAAGGCTCAAAGTTATTCAAGCAATACAAATTGGCTGATACTTGTCGATACATCACGTTGCGTTACGAGTATTTACACTGGATCCTGGAATAACTGGTCCTTAAACCGTCGATATGTATGTTCGACGGGAAAAGCTAGCACGCCCACGGTGATAGGGGAGTATCAAGTCTACGGTAAGGGATACTCCTTTGGGCATGGATATACTTGCTATTACTACACGCAGTTCTATGGTGATTACCTATTCCATTCTTCGCCCTACTATGTCAACAGCAATCGCGTGATGGATCCTACGATGGGGGTCCCGTCCTCTGCCGGATGCGTGCGTCTTGAGATTCAGAACGCAAAATGGATTTACGATAATATTCCTTATGGAACAAAAGTCGTTACGTATTGATTATTTGGTTGATGTAACTACTTTCGCCTAATTGGCTTAACCGTTCGAGATCAGGTAAAATCTAATTATGAGAACGTGGCCCTAGCGCCCGTTTAATGAAGGGAATTCGTCCTAGAATCTGATATATGCACGACAACGCTTTAATGCGACAGAAAGAGTGAAATGTCGGGAAATCGCTATTTCAGTTTTATCAGTGCGGTTTGCATACCATTAATTAATATCGTTCCCCTTTTAAGCCCCACGGTTGCCTTCTCATTAAGCGAAGATTGCGTTGTTGAGGGTGCGATGTCTCTTTAGCTCAATCGGGGCAATAGGCATTTGTGTCATCGTATGGCGATCGCTTGGCTTTAGATTCAGCTGATTTCAAAGTGTTTATCGATTCGTCAACATATGAATACACCGGTGATACGATTTCTCCAGAGGTTTCGGTTTTTGTCGTTAACGGGTCTGCGCTGACAAGCGGAATCGATTTTGAAGTTATTTATTTGAATAATATTGCGCCTGGCCGTGCCGCTATAAGTGTAAATGGACTAGGGGATTATGCTGGCATTTTCGCGCGGCTTTCGTTTCAAATTGTTCGTTCCCCTGACAATAGCATCGCTCTTCCTGGTTCTTGGGCCTATCAAAATGGCAAATTGTGGTTGAGATATGAGGCCGATGGTTGGCCGTCAAACTGTTTTTTGACTATCGGGGGAGCGGAATAATATTTTGATTCCGAAGGCTACGCAGCTACTGGCTGTAGATATCTGAGTGATGGATGGCACTTATTCTCTGAGTTCTGTGCACATTTGAAGGGCTGGGCTTCCACCGGCGGTTACTGGTCCTACCTTGACGAAACATCAGGTTCAATGAAGACCGGCTGGGTTTTAATTAATGGTAGTTGGTATTACCTGGACGGTTCTGGTGCTATGAAGACCGGATGGCTGCTCCTTGGCAATACTTGGTATTGGCTTGAGCCTTCTGGATTAATGGCTACAGGCTTTAAGCTTGTTAACGGCGTGTCGCACCATTTCTCTCAATCTGGATCCATGAACACTGGTTGGTTTGTTAACAATGGGACATGGTATTGCGCCAATGCCTCTGGAGCGATTCGTACAGGGTGTTTTTACTTCGATTCTAACTGGTATTTGCTTGATTCCAATAATAATAATGGCGCCATGCTCGAAGGATTTCAGTTCGTAAATGGTAATTGCTACTATTTGGATTCGGATAGTGGCGGCGCATTAGAGTGCAACGCCTGGGTCTTCTCACAAGATGCATACGCATATTATGCGTGCAGCAGTGGCGCAATTGTATTAACGGGTGTCATGGACAGCGTGGGCTCAATTAGGCTCAACGACGCCGAAGGAAAGCCCCATAGCAGGCTGGACTCATACGCATACCAATGCGGGGGCTCGCTGGGGACACGTTGCTATTTACGTCGGTAACGGTATGGTTATGGATAACATCGGCTACATTGTGACGACATCGCTGGCCTGGTGGCTGAACTACTACCACACTACTGCTATGCCTCAGCGGGACTGGGTTTTAAATTCGCTCTTGGTATGAGATAGTCTCTGATCAGCGTGCGAAAATCGAACTCGAGGTAGTGTCGCGAAAGATGGTTTTATGGACTAATTTGCCCCTGTGTCCAGAATCCGGAATCTATCGATATCCTAGGTCGAATCCACCCTGTCGGCAAGCTCAAAGCTGGATTCGACCATCTTCCTGGCGGTCTCTTCCAGCTCAGCCCAGTCATGACAGCCCGAGGCGCCCTTCCGAAGCTCCGCGTTGTGCATCTCGGCCATCTTCCTCTCCGAGAAATAGTGCGAGTCGGACCATGCCTCAGCCTGGTCGCACAAGACGGCGCCCACGAGCCTGAGCAGCGATTTCTCCGACGGGAAGACCTGCACCACACGCGAGCGGCGCTTAATTTCCCTGTTGGCGCGCTCCTGCACGTTGTTGGTGCGCAGGCGCTTCCAGTGCGACGTCGGGAAGTCAAGGTACGCGAGCGCGATCGCGTCGAAAATGTTGGTGTAAGGGTGGCTCCCTAGCGTCCGTTTAACGAA
>ERZ791902.1538-NODE-1538-length-10460-cov-3.407689_pt1 | contig 10460 bp, 22 predicted proteins | sample MGYA00510149_ERZ791902 | MGnify/ENA primary metagenome ERZ791902 (study PRJEB30046, sample SAMN00792060) | human gut metagenome | study: EMG produced TPA metagenomics assembly of the A metagenome-wide association study of gut microbiota in type 2...
TTACTGCCCCGCCTACGGCGTGGCCGTGCTGTTCAAATCCTCTCCTCCGCACAACAAAAAAACCAGAACACAATGTGTTCTGGTCTTTAGTGCGAAGGAGGGGATTTGAACCTCTCAAAACGCACGAAATACAAATACATTCTTGATTTTGCAGACTTTTTGCAGACCTAGGGCTTTTGTTCTGGCATTTCGTCTGCCTTTTTTTGCAGATCTTTTTGGTCTGCCTGGCCGCTGACATACGCATCCAGCTGGGCATAGTATTTTTGATTTTCGGTCTCCCGAAGCTGCTGATATACCCGGCGGGTTGTCATGATGTCGGCATGGCCCATAAGCTTCTGGGCCACCATGTCCGGCACGCCTGCATAAAAAAGATTAGATGCATACAGGTGCCGGAACTGGTGGGCGGTGACAGCCGCCCGCCATTTGTAGTAGGTGCGCACACGATCGGGGTGGCCTTTGACCTTGGCGTTGATCTGTACCGGAGTGCACAGCCCCAAGGGACGGCAGTACATCGACCATTCCCAGTCGTACCGCGACCGCGAGAGCGGCTCCGAAGTGCCGGAAAGGACATACTCCCACGGCTTGTGCAACCGCTTGTGCTCTGCCAAGGCAGGCCGCAGCGGTGACAAGATGGGAATGTCCCGGTAAGCGTTTTCGGACTTAAGCGTTTCCTCATAGACGTGGTTTCTGTCCCACGGCATGGCCCGGCGCACGTGAATGAAACCCGCTTCCAGGTCTACGTCCTCCCAGCGGAGGCCGTTGGCTTCCCCCATGCGGAGCCCTGTATACTCAAACAGCTTGGCCCAGAATCCGCACCCATCGGGGTGCTCATGGATGATCCGGCACTGCTCTTCTGTTGGCTCCTCACGCTTGCCGCGCTTCATCCCGGCGGGTACTTCCGACAAAAGCACCGGGTTCCCGGTGCCATGGAAGTTGGCGCACCAATACCGGAAGATACAGGAAAGCACGCTGCGAGCGTTTGTGATCGTGTGCAGGCTTTTGCCGTCTACTTTCATTTTTTCCCAGTAGCCGGTGATTGCTTGCGCGTCGATCTCCTCCATGTGCATCTTCCCGAAGCACTCCACAAAGGGCGGAATGTTTTTCCGGTAGGCATTTATTGTACCACGTTTGACGGGATTTGTCGATCCAGTCAAAAAATTTTCATAGGCCTCGGCCACTTCTTTAAAAGTCGGCCCGGCGGCTTCCATCTCTTTTTTCTGGAGCATTGCATCCCGGGCGGCCTCATACTTTGCGACGGCTTCCGTCACGGAGTATCCCATAAAGTGCTTTGTGCTGCCGTCGGGCATCTTGCGCTTGATCTCATAGCGGCCATCTGAGCGCTTAGCCTTTTTTCTTGGCATCTTCTTCCCCCTTCCTTGTGATCGAGTATGCGGCCTGATCGGCCATGGCGGCATCCTTGCCGCACTGGTGTGCCTGGTGTAAGATGTCCATTTCCGGCTGGAAGCCGTTGGGATCCGGGTCAAGTCCCCGCACTCGGGCCATTTCATGGTCATTGATGATGGTGCCACAATGGCTTACCCGGTTATCCAGCGGGCAGTGCAGGTTTGCCAGCACCTCGGACAGGACGCCGATGTGATCAGACCCATGATCTCCATACCGGAGATACAAAAGGGCGTTTATCTCGTACATACTCGCTTCGTCTAAGGCCTCGTGCAGAATCTGGCGCTTCTCCGCGTCGATGGGGTCATCTTCCAGATACTCCAGCAGGCCGGGATGGATGCAGGCGTCTATATACCGCGCGGCGGACACGCCGCAGCAGGTAAACCACTTGAGCGCCGTGGGGAGTGAGGGCGGCGTTGTCCCCTGCTCCCATGCCGCGATCGTGGGGCGGCTGACCCCCATGCGCTTTGCCAGCTTCTCCTGGCTCAGCCCCGCATGTGCTCGTGCCGTTTCGAGCGCTTTCGCCATTCTCCACGAAAATTCGTCCATTCTGCTTCACCTCGATTCTTAAAATTTACAGAAGTTACCTTAAAATGGTAATATTATTTTTGCATTCCACCATGGTATAACATTATTGTAAAAAAAAGCCATGATGGAGGTACAAAAATGCTGATTCCTGCAAAAAATGTCCGTGAACTCCCCGATGATATGGACATCATCGACGGTATGCCCGCAAGCCGCCCCAGCAGCCCCGACAGGAGCCGCAGACCATGGGAGGGCTGAGATATGGCACACGATCGAAAAACGCTTCTCCCCATGCTCTCCGGCTTTGCAGAGCACACCGCGCTGGCGCTGGTGTACCATCTGGCCCCGCACAGCGTGGGACCGGAGGTATACGCGAACGCCGCCCGCATTTTACAGCGAGCGGCGGAAGACCAGGCCGCAGGGCGTGACCCCCGGGCGCATGTAAAATGCGTGAACGGAAAAATGATTGAGATTTAGTTTTTGAATCTTAAAATTTTATTTTTGGAGGTACATTATGGATTTCAACAACATTTTCAAACCGGATGAAGCACTGCCGGAGGCTGTGGCCGACGTTGAGCGCTGGCTCAAAGAGATGGAAGACCGAGACTTGACTGTGACGGACCTCAACAAGCGCGTCCAGATCATGCAGGCCGTTTCTACCAAGCTGTCCAACACCGCAAAAATTGAGACAGGAAAACTCGACGTCAAACAAGTCTATGAGAATGCCTTTCCCTTTCGCCCAGGCTTTGTCGGGGTTTGACGGCGTGCCGGAGTGGGCGAAAATCACTTGTGGGGTTCTTGCTTCTCCGGCTTTTAAAAACCGTCTCCTGTAACCCTGTCCCCGTCGTCACTCGGCGGCGGGGTTTTTATGTGTCCACTGTGGACACTTTTAAATGTCCAAGTCGTCCTCTTCTGCTTCGTCATCCTCCCCGGCGGGGTTCTCCGAGACGTGAGTGATGGACAAGCTCTGCCGATACTGCTCGGCCAAAACGGTACGCTTAAACTCTGCCGTCGGCGCAATCTCGCCCACAAGCTTTTCCAGCTCATCCAGAGATACATGGAAAAACTCTTTCCGCAGGTTGACCTTGTTTACACGCTGGTCATTCAGGATGTGGTGGAGCTTGGTTTCCAGGCTGGCTGCATCGTCAGAGAAGATCATAGAATGGACGTCAAAGGGGAAAGGCACGCTGGCACTGCCCAGCTCGTTGATACGGTCCATCGGTTCCAGGCGGCGAGTCATGCCGATTTTAAAGACATCCTCGCCGAACGAACCGATGTTGCTGATGACGTAAACATTACCGGCCTTGCCGTTCTGGAGGTTGACGATTTTCTCACGCTGCTCTGCGACGGCTCCCAGCTGACGCTGGAGCTCTTCAATACGCGCTTTCAGCAAGCGGGTCTTTTCATCATCCTCAGACTGCTTCAGCTGCTCAGACAGCTGGCTGATCTGATCGTGATACTTACTCTCTTCTTTCTCGATCTGCTTACGCTGGCGCTCCAATTCTTTCCGCTCTTCTGCTTCCTGTCGCATCTGCTCACGGATAGCACGCTGCTCTTCCTTGGCCCGCTCTTTCTGGACATAGTATTCATACTCGATTTTGACGGCCTCTTGGAAAAAATAATCAAGCTCCCCGATGAACCGCTTGACCGTCGGTGCAATACTCTGATTTCCCTCGGAGGTGATGGCGTAGTATTTCGAGGTGATCGACTTGATATCGTCCAGCGCATCGTCCAGCCTGCCGAAGCTGATATTGTTCAGCACGTTCTGGAGTTCAGCTGAAAGGGCCATGACCATCAGGCGATAAATGGTAACATTTGCCTTGGTGGTATAGCGATCTTTATATTTTTCAAATGTTTCCTGGATGTTTTTCTCATTTTCACGGTAGCGCTTGCGCAACTCCCGCATATCGAGACATTGGAGCGTAAGCGTAACGGTGGGCTTCATCAGCTCATCAGCTTCCTCCAGAAGCTTTTTGAGCTTGTCATCAGTGTTTCCGACGGCAAATTCATCAGAGGCATACTGGATGGCTTTCATGAGCTCTTTGCTGCGGCGCACCTTTTGCGCGGCATTGGCAACGCTCTTCTGGAGCTTTTCATTTTTCTCTGTGACATCGGCAAGCTCAGCTTTTCCCAGGGTGATTTTTTCTTCCAGCTGGAGGCTCTGGGTGCTCAGGCGGGCATTTTCTTCCTTTGCTTTTGCGATGCCATCCTCTTTTGCTTCCATGGAAATTTTTTCAAACAGGGCTTTTTGATCTGCCAGCTTTTTTGAAGCTTCATCTATCTGCCGATTCAGCTCCATTTGCTGGCGCTTCAATTCTGCCTGTTCTTCTTCCATCCGGACGGTAGAGGCGCAATTGTCACAAAGGCCGTTTGTCACTTTGAGGAAAAGGCCCTTTCGCCCACACCGGTAACATTTGCCCATTTTTCTGTATTCCTCCGCAAATATTTATCTTTTCTATTGATTTTTCTCATTGTCGGTTGTATTATAAAGCTATGAAATACAACATTTTAGTGTGAACGAGGTGTTTTAAATGATGAGTGATGACAAATTTCTGATTTTGCTCAAAAGCCATCCTGAGCTTTGGGATACTGTCATGAAAATTCTTTTGGAACACCCCAAAAAGGAAGAAACGGACTCCGTTACCCCTTGTACTTAACCTTTACTTCGACGTATGGGCCAGATTCTCCCTTTTTTATTTCATCCTCTGAGTAAACGATCTTATAGCTTCCTCCTGATATGGTAGCCGAAACCTCTTCGATTGCGCCGCTGTCCATAATGTCTATCACATGGAGGTTTTCGTCTGCACTGATGTAGCCAACCTTTTCCCCATCAACCAAAACCATCACTGCATTTTTATCATGGGGGTTGTCCGGCTCTTTTACGAGTTCAGCCTTTTTGGTAGTCCGCAAAAAGCGGTAAATCTTTTTGTTTTCTTTTCCGGCACTGATAAGCGCTTTGCAGGTTTTACGCCAGTCCGGGTTTATATCAGCCACTTTTGCAATGCTTGCCTTGTGGTAATGTGTGCCTGGCAAATCAAAACTTTCCTCTTGCAGTTCGCCTGCTGCCACATGTAAGGCTTCGCTCTGATCCGTCGGTTCTTTCTTTTGAACGTCTGCCGACTTTTTCCCTGCCTCTAAGCATCCGCACAGCATTCCATATAGAGCGCACAATGCCAAATAAGAGATTCCGCCCATAATAGCACCAGCTATCACTGCGGTTCCAAAATATGTTCCGGTCTTCACATAATAGACTACAAACCCAATTCCACAAATTACGGCGAGCACCTTTACCGCAATTGGCACTTGGGTTGTATTTTGCGGCTCGGTCTGTGCAGAATTTTCTGGCGTGGGCGCTGTCTTTGCTGCCTTTCCGGCCTCCGTAGACCAGGAAACGCCTGTGCCGGGGATGGACGCCGTCATGCGTTCTTTGCCTTTGGCCGTCTTCGTGTACCGCAGACCTTTAACGCCATAGCTGTACCCAATGCCGGACTTGCTGAGATTGATCCTGAAACCGCCTCCGAGATTGATACTTTTTCGAAATCGCAGCCCCACAGTAAATCCTCCTTACTTCTTTCCGCTCTCAAGCACTGCCAGTGCGGCAGCCTTAGCCGCTATGCGCGCTTCCGGCGTTGCATTTTTAAATGCTTCTTCCATATCTGACCACGCAGACTTTAGCTCGCCCTCCCCGGCGGGCTCTTTTTTTGTGCCCATGAGCTCTTCCACCGTGATGCCAAAGTAGTCCGCAATCTTTTTTCGGTTTTTCACCTGCGGCAGGGCTCCATTTTTCCAGCTTGTTACGGCTGGGCGCTTAAAGCCTAACTCCTCGACTACAGTCGTCGGGGATTTTTCTAGCTTCTCGCACTGAGTTACAAAGTTTTCCCAAAACAAATTTTTCACCTACTTTTTGTTAATACTGTCAAATATCTAATTCCGGCTAATTTTTTCTTATTTTTCTCTTGAAAGTTAGCTGAAGTTAGATTATAATAGAGATGTTCCAAAGAGGTTGATTCCTTTCTTACCTACCTTGGAACGCATGGAATCTACCGAACCTCCTACAAGGTGTGTGCTTTGCTCTCACAGGCAACGGATTCCCCAAAATCAGGAAGCTCCCCAATGCGCGTGCGGGGCTTCCGCACAAAGACCGGCGGCGAGCCGCTCTTTGTGGTAACATTGCCGAGTTGAAAAAATGTATCATGTTGTCCGCATCACCATTTTACACTTTTTCTCACCGCTTGGCAATGTTTTTAACCCCTTTATTTGTAATTTTTAACAAGGCGGTGGAAAACATGGCGCGTACCAAGCGTGTCTTAGACGAAGACTTCCGCACCTGGAAAGGCCGGGCGGAACAAAAAAAAGTGGAGCTCCAGCTCACCAACCGGGCGCTGGCGCTCCGGGCGGGCCTTTCTTTATCGCAGGTGAACCAATACATGGGCGGCACCTACCCCAACGACAACCCCCGGGAGCCCATCGAGCGGGCCCTGGGCATGAGGTGACAGCATGAGCAGAACAGCCATTTTTGCCTGCTTCATGTGCTTTGTGGCAGGCGGGTGCCTGAGCGTCCTTGTGATGATCGGTGCCCACAACCGCGACCGCCGTGTGCTGGCGGGCTGGGTGACGTATTTACTTGTGGTTCTGGCTTTGGCCTACAAGATCGGAGGTGCGCTTCTCTTATGAGCGGAACGATTTTTATTTTTGCTGACCTGATGGAGCTGGCAGGCCGGGACGCCTGGCACGCTGCCTGCACCGAGAAGCTGGCGCTTCTCTTCCTCATCACCCCGCTGGTCATCGGTGCCCCGTACCTGCTGGCCCAGTGGGACAAATTCAAGCGGGCCGACAACGCCCGGCGCCGTGCCGCCCAGAAGCGCCGGATGGAGAGGATGGTGCAGCGGTGAGCTATTACATAGTAAAGCAGAAGCAGTGCGAGCTTTGCGGGGCCACCATGAAAAACGTGGGCTGCACCCGCAAGTATTGCGACACCTGTTTAAAGGCTTTGCGCTCCAAGCAGGCCGATGAGCACAACAAAAAGCAGCGGGAAGAGCGCAAGAAGACGCTTCTCCCGCAGGGGAAATCCATTGCCGACGTCTGTGCCCGGGCGGAGGCAGCAGGCCGGACATACGGCCAGCAGGTGGAGTTTGAGCGGCGGAGAAAGGAGCTGGAAGACCGTGGCGAGAAAGTTGAGGAATGAGCTATACATGGCTCGATTGAATACATTGACCGCCTTTTATGGAACTTTGGCGGTGACTGTCGAGCAGGCCGCAAAGATTACGGGCACTGTCCCTGACAGTGTATGCAAAAAGTATCCCGATGGGTGGAGTTCAGCCGGAAAAGGAAAAGTTATCGACCTGGCCATCTTGATGGATCAGTATACTTTGGCCATGGGGCTGAATTTTCTCCCGGAGAAGTGAGAGGTTGAAGAGATGAACACTTTACAGCTGGTAGCCATCACCTACACATCCCACGAGGACTATGACTGGACGCCCGGCAAGGGCGAAGAGCGTATCACCAGCATCGTCATCGACGACCCGGCGGCACTGGTCGCGCTGCTGAAGCTGGCCGACGACGCTCCTCTCACCCTGAACGAAGCTCTTTACATGAACCCCACGGCCAATGCGCTGGCCCGGCTAATCTGCGCCCTCGAAGAGCTGCATGGGCGGCACTTTCTCGGCAGCGATCAGATTTTGAAAATTACGGAGGCCGAAAGATGAAGAAAGTTCACGTTCACTACACGTTCCACTATGGCCGGAAAGATATCCGGGCCGATGAAGCTGATTTTTCCTTTGATGCAGAAGATGCTGTGGCGGATGAGCTGCTGGAAGTCTCCACGCCGTTTTACTTTGACGATTTCCGAAAGACCCGCCGCCAGATGCATTTAGCAGAGATTACATACTGGCACGCCGCCATGCATGACCACTACATCATGAAAAACGATAAAATTTTGGAAGTTTCACCCGATCAACATTGAAAGAAATTGAGGCCAAAAAATGAAAAAGATTCAAGTTTTTTACACCTATAGCAGCATTACTTCCCCAAAGCTGGGGAAAAAAGCAAGCTTCACTTTTGATGTGGAAGATGATGCAGCGGACAAGCTTCTGGAAGTTAGCACGCCGTTCAAATTTGATGACTTCCGGGAAGATAGGCGCAAACGAAACATTGGACAGATTGCATATTGGCACGCAGCAGTGCATGATCGCTGGATTTCAGATTATGACAAGATTTTGGAGATCAAAGAGAATTGAGCATGGAAGAAGAAGTGCTCTAAAGGCTCCACTGGCGGCAGGTGGTAAAACAAAAGCCGATGCCAGCGCGAAAGCGCACAAAGTGATATTGGAGGTGAATAATCCATGGCAACGAACAAACCAGTCAGCTCAAGGCGCGGGCCGTCCGAGAGCGCTAAGAGGCGCTCTGAGGCCGTTTGTGCCCCGGCTGTCAAATTTCCTTTGAAGTTGGACAAACCCCGTCAAATCGAGCCGCAGGAGTGTTCTGTGGTGATTCTGGCGGAAGCAGAGGATGGCGTTCGGCTGCAAGTGATCCCGAAAGTGGTTTCGGTGCGGGATATCCTGAACGAGACATACGGCCCGCTGGGCTGGACAGACCGTTACTACTTCTGCGGCGGCGTTACCCATTGCCAAGTCGGCATCAAAGGCCCGAACACATGGGATTTTGTGTATAAGGACGCCGGGCCGATGAAGCTCCCCGTTGGGGACCCGGCTCAGATGCAAGAGGGCACCAGCTTCCTGCGAGCGGCTGCCAAGTGGGGCCTGGCCGATGACGTGGTGGAACTCAAGCCCATCGCCCTCAAGAGCTCCCAGGTGACGATGGTACAGGACAAAAAAGGCGGCTGGCATGTGGACGGCAAGCTCACTTTGGACAAGATCGTCCGGGATGAGCGGGGCCATATCTACATGATCCAGTTTGCCAAGGCCGATGGCACAAAAGCGGTATGGGACGAAAAGGCGTGATCGGCCAGCTGGCCGTGGTGTATGATCCGGCCCGGCGGGCGTTCACGGTGGAAAAGGCTGTGGATTTTGTGAAAACCCAGCTTCTCCAGAAGCTTGATGAGCTGGCCCGCGGCAAGCCGCTGCGGCTGGTGCTCACCTTTGAGCCCGAGACCCGGCGGCGCACCCTGAGCCAGAACCGCATGATGTGGGCACTGCTCACCGTCATGGCCGACCACTACAACGGCGGCATGGCGGGCGGCATGAAGCCGGAAGACTGCTACGTCCAGATGCTCGAGGAGTACGGTGTGGACTTCGATTTTCTGGAGGTGCCCGTGGGGGCCGTCCCCATCTTGCGCACGGCTTATAAGCTGGTGCACGTCGTGGAGCTTCTGGATGATGACCGCTGCGTCGTCAAGTGCCTGCGGGGATCCAGCAGCTTCACCACTGCCCAGATGGCGGATTTTATCGACGGCATATTTGACAGGCTGGCGGAGATGGGGGTCAATGACTCCAACGTCACGGCCTACTGGATGGAATGGCAGGAGGTGCCGAGATGAAAACGAAACGAGTAAAAAAGCTTATGATGGCACGTGGGTTATCCAGGAATCATGTCAACCGCATCCTGAAAGACCCGAAGCTTAAACCTCGTCGCGTGAGCAACTGCACATTTTGGAATGTATGTCGCCGTGAAATTGATAAAATGGAGGCCGCCTGTGGTCGGGAGGGGCTTCGATATTTTTGGGATTTTTGATGAGAGGAGGGGCAAAAAGTGAAGCAAAAGCGATTTCGTAAGCTTTTAATGCCTTATAGGGGCGTTGATAGAAACCTTGCTCGTGATGTTACGGCCGACGTTATCGAGTACCGCCATCACATGGAAGAGGGCTATGTTTTTCGGCTTGACAAGGAAAAGGGCATTTTTACCCGAGTATGCACCATATCTTACGAAGAAGCGCTCAAAAGATTTAAAGATGCGGGGTTGTTGTGCCGTGGCTAAAAGCATCATGCAGGGGCGCAAGGTGTGCTACATCTGCCGGAGAAAGTATCTTGTCTGGACAGAGACAAACTTGGAAGAGCACCACGTCCTCAACGGGCCGCTGCGGGACTTCTCCGAGCGGTACGGCCTCAAGGTCTGGCTGTGCCACCGCCACCACAACGAGCCGCCCGAGGGCGTGCATTTAAATGCGGAGACAGCGATCTGGCTCAAGGGTGAGGCTCAGAAGACCTTTGAGTGGCTTTATGGGCATGAGCGCTGGATGAAAGAAGTCGGAAAGGATTACTTACATGCTTAACGTAGTAGCGATCATGGGGCGGCTGGTAGCTGACCCGGAATTGCGCACCACGCCCTCTGGCGTGAGCGTGTGCACGGTGCGCATCGCATGTGACCGGAATTTTGTGCAGCAGGGCCAGGAACGGCAGGCAGATTTCCTGGACGTCGTGGCCTGGCGCGGCACAGCGGAGTTTATCTCCAAGTTTTTTTCCAAGGGCAGCATGGTGGCCGTGCATGGGCACCTGCAAACCCGCAATTACAAGGACAAGAACGGCAACAGCCGCACCGCGGTGGAGATCGTAGCCGATGATCTGAGTTTTGCCGGGCCC
>ERZ791902.1540-NODE-1540-length-10455-cov-4.280192_pt1 | contig 10455 bp, 8 predicted proteins | sample MGYA00510149_ERZ791902 | MGnify/ENA primary metagenome ERZ791902 (study PRJEB30046, sample SAMN00792060) | human gut metagenome | study: EMG produced TPA metagenomics assembly of the A metagenome-wide association study of gut microbiota in type 2...
TCGCTTGGTTCCTTATTCTCCAGGTTGTGGTTCTGTAACAGAGATCAACAATGCCCAGGCTGCTGGTTGTGATGTCACAAAGGTATTCCCTGCAGGTAACGTAGGTGGTCCTTCATTCGTGAAGAACGTAATGGCACCTCTCCGTTGGAGCAACATCATGGTAACAGGTGCCGTAGAGCCAACAGAGGAGAACTTGACTCCGTGGATCAAGGCTGGTGTTCTCTGTGTAGGTATGGGCTCTAAACTCTTCCCTAAGGATGTAGTAGCTGCTGGTGACTGGGCTGCCATCACCGCTAAGTGCCAGGAAGCTCTCGGCTATATTGCCAAGGCTCGCGCTTAATGAAGAAAAGTGCATTAAATATCAATCATTTCGGCAGCGCTATCACCTCTTTGATGATAGCGCTGCTGTTCTTTTCGGCTTGTCGCCCCTCGCACAAGGAGGAGGTGGATAGGTTGAACAACCTTTCTTATGCTTATCACTATAGAAACCTCGACTCAGCCAAAGTATATGCTGAGAAAGCTTTACGCCTATCGGATGATTATGGGATAGGATACGCCGAGGCTTACAATAACCTAGCCTTCGTGGAGATGGCTAAGATGAACTATCAGGCGGCGCAGAAGTGGCTCGACCTGGTAGAGGAGAAAAGCAACAACCAACTGGAGCTTCTCATTGCCGATGTGCAACACATGCGTATCTGTCAACGAGAATCTCACAACAAGGATTTTTATACCTATCGTGAGCGTGCCATGGCTCGCTTGCGCCGATTGAACGAGGAGGCGGCTAATTTGCCTGCTCGTGAACGCCGCCGTGCCATCTATGCACAGAGCGAGTTCGACATCGTCGATGCTACCTATTTTTATTATGTAGGATTGGACGAACCTATGATGAAAGCTCTCAATGATATTGATGCCGATGCCTTGGAGAATGATACGGCGCAATATCTCAACTACTTATACAATTTTGGTTCGGGTGGTGCCATCACCAAGGGAACCGCCCAGCAGATAGCGCAAACCGAGTTCGACTATCTCGTGCAGTGCTATATGTTGGCTTCCACGGGTTCGGGCTACCCTTATTGGCAAGCCAATGCGTTGCAAGCTATCAGCGAGCATCTGCAACGACCTGTCATCCGTGATTTCCTCATCAAGAACAATTTGCCAGCTATCCAGTATCTCAACTCTGAGCAGATGCCGGATTCGCTCTTGGCTGGTAACTTGGCGCAACGTGCGCTCAATATTTTCCTTTCTTATGGTGATGTCTATCAGATAGCAGGTGCTTATCGTACGTTAGCGGAATGCTATTTTGCCATCAAGGATTATAATATGGCGGGCAATTGTCTTATTAAGGCATTGGAAACCAACAAGGAGGTGGAGAAGGCTCCCGACCTAGTGGCTTCCATCTATGAGCGCCTTTGTATGGTTTATTCTGCTCTCAATGACAAGCAGAAGAGCGACTACAATCGTAACATCTATCTCGACCTGCAGGAGCAGACGAGACAAGACCGACAATTGGAGGCACGTGCCGCCTTGCTCGATGAGAATGCTTTGCAACTCAATGCCATGATCGTCGCCGTCATTGCCATGATCGTCTTGGTGGTCTTCTTGCTCTATATCTTCGACCGAATGAGACGTAGGAAAATCCAGACGAACCCTGTGACGAATCTGCTTGAACCTCTGAAAGAATGGAAACAACGTAACGAGCAACATATCAATGAGATAAACGATGAATATGAAGAACTAGATGAAGAGCTGCAGATGGCTCGTCTGCACCTCTCCGACAATAAGCGACGCAACTTGGAGCAGCGTGCCAAAGTATCGCTCGTCAATAGTATTACGCCATTCATCGACCGAATGATACACGAGGTGGATAGACTCGTAGAGGGCAAGGACTCTGACGAGGTGAAACAAGAACGCTACCAGTATATCGCCGAACTGACCGACAAGATCAATCAATACAATCAGATACTGACCGAGTGGATTCAGATGCGACAAGGAGCATTGAGCCTTCGCATCGTCAGCTTCCCTCTTCAGCCCCTCTTCGACATCGTGCAGAAGGGTAAGATGGGATTTTTGATGAAGGGCATCCAACTGGATGTACAGCCTACCACCGCCCAGGTGAAGGCCGACCGTACGCTCACACTCTTCATGATTAATACCATCGCCGACAACGCTCGAAAGTTTACGCCAGAAGGTGGCAAGGTGATGGTGAGTGCTGAGGTGCTGGAGAATTGTGTGGAGGTGAGCATCGCCGACACAGGTAAGGGAATGGACGAGGAGCAACTCGCCCATGTCTTCGATCAAACCTATACGGGTGGGCATGGCTTCGGTTTGCTCAACTGCAAGGGAATCATCGAGAAATACAAGAAGGTGAGCAGTATCTTCTCTGTCTGCCAAATCACTTGTGAGAGCGAGGTGGGCAAGGGGAGCGTGTTCCGTTTCCGATTGCCTAAGGGCGTGAGCCGAGTGCTGGCAGCGATGGTTTTCTTCATGGGGGCAACCCTGGGTGCATCATCCCAAAAAGCCTCATCCTTGCAGCACAGTCATCAGCCAAATGTCAACCTCTCTTCTGCCGACTTGCAGCGTGCCGATGACTTCGCCGATAGTGCTTACTTCAGCAATATCGCCGGTACCTATGCACGAACCTTGGCTTTCGCCGATTCCTCCATCTACTATCTCAATCGCCATTATCTTAGCCTTCACCCTGGTAGCAAATGCTTGATGGTGCGCAATCCAAATGTGGCTGATGCGGCGGAAATCAAATGGTTTGAGGATAGCGTGAAGACCAATTACAATGTGATACTCGACTTGCGCAATGAGAGCGCCGTGGCTGCACTCGCACTCCATAAGTGGCAACTCTACAACAGCAACAACAAGGTTTATACCCAACTCTTCCGAGAGCGAAGTGCCGATAGCACGTTGCCTGATTATGTGCGTACGATGCAGACTTCTGAGAACTCGAAGATGGTGGCCATCATCTTGCTTTCACTCTTGCTCTTGCAGTTGCCGATAGCTTACTATCTGCTCTATTATCGCCATGTGGTACGTTATCGTTATGCCGTGGAGCGCATCAATGCCATCAATCAGCTTTTGCTCAGCGACTTGGATGTCTCGGAGAAGATGAAGAGAATCAAGGAGATGTGGGCGAAGAAATCGGTGACATCTCATGTATGGGAGCGACTCGACGGAGTGGTTGAGGAAATCGAGGCAGAACTGCAAAGGGCGCAGGAGGTATCGGCTGGAAAGCTTGCCGACAAGCAGATGTTGGAAGATGAGATACATCGTGTGAAGTACGAGAATGACAAGTTGCATGTTTCCAACTTGGTGCTTGACAACTGTCTTTCAACGCTCAAGCATGAGACGATGTATTATCCATCTCGCATTCGCCAGTTGATAGCAACCGATGCCGACGATGTCTTGTCGCTCCAGGAACTGGTAGGTTACTACAAGGAACTTTACACGATGCTCAGTGCCCAGGCGATGGAGATCGTGGAGGAATATATCCGATATGACAGGGAGATGTTGCCTCATCTGCTCTCCTTGTTGAGAAAAGCGACAGGTGAGAAGAAACTTGTATGGGAAGAGGAGCATTTGTCGGATGGGCCTGCTCCAGCGGTGCCTGTATCGGATGGGCTTGCTTCGGCGGCGGTGACCGCTCAGGATGGGCAGATGACGTTTGCCAATCATCAAATAAAGGGCAGTCGTGATTCCGTCTATTCTCATTATATCATCCGATTGGCGGATACGAAATTCACCGCCGAGGAGTGCCGTCTGCTCTTCACACCGCTCACTCGCAACCTCGACTTCTTGCTCTGCCGACAGATCGTGAGAGAGATAGGGGAGGTGACTAATCGACGTGGCTCCGGCATTCAGGCAGAACTTTCCGAAGACGGAATGGTCATCATCCGCATAGTCTTGCCAAAGAATATGCTGAAGTAATATGTTTGTGTTTTAGAAATTTGAAACAAAGAAAATAATAATCACTAGTAATATGGACAACTTTAAAGTAATCATCGTAGAAGACGTACCATTGGAACTGAAGGGTACGGAGGGTATTTTCAAAAACGATATTCCGGAGGCTGAGATTATCGGTACTGCTGAGAACGAGGTGGCTTACTGGAAACTCATCAAGCAGCAATTGCCTGATCTCGTTTTGCTAGACCTCGGACTGGGCGGCTCTACTACTGTGGGTGTGGAGATTTGCCGATATACCAAGGAGCAATATCCTGATGTGAAGGTACTCATCTTCACCGGTGAGATTCTCAATGAGAAACTCTGGGTCGATGTGCTTGATGCTGGTTGTGATGGTATCATCCTCAAGAGCGGCGAACTCTTGACTCGTGGCGATGTGGCTTCTTGTCTCAGTGGCAAGAAGATGGTGTTCAATCAGCCAATTCTCCAGAAAATAGTGGAACGATTCAAGCGTAGCGTCAATAGTCAGTTGATGCGCCAGGAAGCATTGGTCAACTATGAGATAGACGAGTACGACGAGCGATTCCTCCGTCACTTGGCGCTCGGTTACACCAAGGAGCAGATTACCAACCTTCGTGGCATGCCTTTCGGTGTGAAGAGTTTGGAGAAACGACAGAACGAACTCGTGCAGAAACTTTTCCCTGATGGCAACAATGGCATGGGTATAAATGCCACTCGACTGGTGGTGCGTGCTTGTGAACTTCGCATCCTTGACATCGACAACTTGGAGCCTGATGAGGAATAAATACAAAATGATAGATGATGAGTAATATCATGGCAAATCGACAGAAAGTTCTTGCCTATGTAGCCTTGGCATTGGGTCTAGCCCAGATCGGAATCATGCTGACGGCGTGGCTCCTCACGGCTGCGTGGCCTGAGGATTTCACCCGCTCTTTTCTGAGTGCGGAGGGAGTAAGATGGTTTTTTGGTAAGTTTCAGACCAATTTGGCTTCGCCCGTCTTGGTGTGGCTCTTGGTGTGTAGCATCGCATGGGGTGCTTATCGGCAGAGCCATATCAGGGAATATGATAGGCGAGAGTATCGACAACGATTTGCGATGGGAGTGACGATGTTTGAGTTGACATTGGCGGTGCTGGTCATGTTGGCGCTCACGATGTTGCCTCATGCCATCTTGCTCAATGTGATGGGTGGCTTGTTGCCGAGTAGTTTCTCGCAGAGCATCATTCCCTATTGTGCCTTTTCCGTCACGTTGGCTTGTTGCAGCTTCGCTTTGATCAGCGGCAGGGTGAAGGGGGTAGAGGGAGTCTTTCGAATGCTCACGTCGGGTATCGAGAGCGCAGCACCTCTCTTTGTCATCTATGTATTTGCCACCCAGCTGATTTGCTCGATTTTGTATCTGGTATGAAGATTGGAGCTAACTTTGCATAATAATCGTGATTTATGTTTCGCAAACATCCCTCTTTTCCACGCTTGGAAAAGAGGGATGTTTTTGTTTTAACTCTTTAATTTTCTATCTTTAAAACCAATCGTTTCGCCTTGTTTTCTATAACTCTTTAAAAGCTTTTTATAACTCTTCAGTTTTCTGTTGTTTTATAACTCTTCAGTTTTCTTCTATTTTTATAACTCTCTAATTTGGAACTTTTCACTTATTTATTGAGTAATATGCTTTATCATTTTTATCTGCGACCTCCGAAGCTACCACCACCATTACTGTGGGAACCGCCTCCGAAGCTACCGCTGCTATGAGAACCACCTCCAAAGCTGCTTCCACTACGGTTGCCGCCGAATGAAGAGCGGCTTCCACTACCGAAAGAACCGGAGTTGCTAGGGGTAGAGCGAGGAGTGAAACTCTTGGCTGGAGCAGATGTGGTGCGGTTTGTGCTACCACCGAAGCTGCTACGGTTAGGGGCGCTGAAGCTATTGTTGCTGCGATTCATATTGCCAAAGCTACCACCACGATTGCCTCCGAAGGAGCTGCTGCCATTATTGTTGACGGTGGTGCGGGTGCTACTCTCACGATTGCCGAAAGAGCGATTCATCTGAGGACGGCTATTGCTCATCTGAGGACGATTGTTGTTCATCTGAGGGCGACGGGTCTGGTTGCCGAAACTCTGACCACGACCAAAGTCCCCACGATCGAAACCATCACGCATACCCATTCTAGGCTGACCACCAGGGCGAGGACCTCCGAAGTGGCGTCCGTCGTACCAACTTCTGCCACCATTCATTCTCCAACTATGACCACCACAATAAGAGGTGTAGAAGTGAGGGCGACCGAAGAAATAGTAGTTGCGGTGTGGGTAGCGAGCGTAGATGCCGAAGTGCCAGTATCCAGCGTTCCAATAGAGAGGGCGGTAGAAATATGTGGCATTCAGAAATGAGCGATATTGCCAGTCGAGGAGGATATAGCTCAAGTCGAGGTTGCGCTGGCGCCAATATACTCCGTAGAGGTCATCTACCGTATTGACACTCATCAGATAGTCGAGGTTGGTCTCGTAAGCAGCCTCATACTGGTCATCGGTCAAGTTGAGCTCGTAAGCCATCTTGTCAGTGAGGAAGAGAGCTTGCTGGCGAGCCTGCTCATAACTCATTGCAGAAGCAGATGTCACGGTCATCGTGACCATTGCTACTAAGGCTAATATAAACTTCTTCATAATTGTATTCTTTAATCTGTTATACTTCTTGTCCTATTTGTGAATCTTGGAGCTGTGATGAGATGTGAATCATCGCTTTCTCTTGTTCACGGTGCAAAGATAAGACGATTTTCTGGGGAATGAAAAGGTTTTTCCCTAAAGTGAGAGGGAAAATCCCTATCCTTGCTTTTTCCTTCCTTTTCCCTTGGAAATGAATGAACTTTGTTCGCAATAGGGCAAATGAAAGCCTCAACCTTTAATATCTGTTAATTAATCGATACACCTTGGTTAATAGCGGAATTTATTTGCTATATTTGCACTACCAAATGCGAATCATACATTAATATATATAACAATGCAATGAATCAGAACAATCGAACAAAGAAATATCTTTTCGCCCTAGGGGCTTTACTTCTTCCTATCGCAGCCTCTGCCCAGTATGTTTGGCAGGAGGGGGCTGAGGCAGGGAAACTGGAACTGGGCAAGGATTTGCACTATCAGGTAGAGATGCAAGGTTCCTTCTCCAAGGGCAAGACTCCATTGTGGCTCAATGCCAACAAGTATGGTCTTAGCTCGCTCGACAAAAACAATGGTTATTTGCGTGGTAGCGTCATCCGTCCGCTAGCTACCGACTCTGCTCGTCGGTGGGGAGTGGGATATGGCGTGGACGTTGCCGTGCCTGTCAATTATACCAGCCATGTGGTGGTGCAGCAAGCTTTCGTGGAGGCACGATGGCTTCATGGTGTGCTCACCGCTGGTGCTAAGCAGTATCCGATGGAACTGAAAAACCAAACACTCTCCAGTGGTAGCCAAACACTTGGTATCAATGCACGACCTGTGCCACAAGTGCGATTGGCATTGCCGGAGTATTGGACGATTCCTATCCTCCACCATTGGTTGCATATCAAGGGTCACATCGCCTATGGTATGATGACCGACGATAATTGGCAGCATGAGTTCACGCAGCGCAAGTCGAAATATGCCGACCATATACTCTACCATAGCAAGGCAGGATTCCTCAAGATAGGCAATGAGGATGCCTTCTGTCCGCTGAGTCTCGAAGTGGGACTGGAGATGGCGGATGAGTTTGGCGGCAAACCCTACCGTATGGTGGGTGACAAGATGGAGCAAGTGCCTACACAGGGTGGACTCAAGGGTATGTGGGATGCCTTCATCCCTGGTGGAGCCGATGCCACCGACGGCATGTATGCCAATGTGGCTGGTAACACGCTCGGTAGTTGGGTGTTCCGCATCAATTATGATGCCGATACGTGGCGCCTGGGTATCTATGGCGACCATTATTTCGAGGATCATAGTCAGCTCTTCTTCCTCGACTACGATGGATATGGTGAGGGTGATGAGTGGATGGAACACAAGAAGCGCCGTTTCTATCGCTACAAACTCAAGGACATCATGCTCGGTGCGGAAGTCAACTTGAAATATGGCAGATGGTTGCGTGACATCGTCTTCGAATATCTCTATACTAAGTACCAAAGTGGTCCGTACAATCACGACCATACGATGAACATTCCCGACCATCTCGCTGGCATGGACGACTACTACAACCATGGCATCTATCCGGGATGGCAGCATTGGGGGCAGGTGATAGGCAATCCGCTCTATCGTTCGCCGATATATAATGAGGATGGCGTGTTCTATATACGCAACAATCGTTTCATCGCCTACCATCTTGGCATTGATGGATCGCCTTCCGAGCGTTTCGACTATCGTCTCTTGGGCACTTATCAGAAGGGATGGGGAACCTATAATGGCCCGTTCAACAAGCCACACCATAATGTGAGCTTCCTTGTGGAAGGCACCTACAAGTTCCCTCGTCATTGGCAGGTGCGTGGCGGTTATGCCATGGATTTTGGTAGCGACAAAATGTTGGGTCACAATGCAGGTTTCCAACTTACCATAAGCAAGTCGGGGATTTTTTAACTATACAATGAAGAGAATATGAAAAGAATGATAAGACTGAACTTTGACGATCGACTTCGTGTAAAAGATATGGCGAGGTTACTTTGCTTCGTAATGCTTGCGTGGATGACAAGTGCCTTGATGTTTTCCTCCTGTACCTTGGAGTCGAGCGACAATGGCGACCTTGATGGTTTTTGGCATTTGGAGAGCGTGGATACCTTGGCTACCGGCAAGACCGAGGATTTCTCCCAGCGCTATGTCTTCTGGGGCGTTGAACATAAGTTGATAGCAGTGAAGGAAACCGACACAAATCGAGAGAAGTTCTATTTCCGTTTTGAGCAGACTGGCGATAGTTTGAAGATTACCCAGGTATATAAGAACCATTGGCATCAAGACCAGGGAGAGGAAGGAGGCGACATCCCTGTGGATGAGTTGTCTGATGACTTGCAGCATTATGGCATCAATGCCCTTCCAGAAGGTTTCAAGAAAGAGGCTTTGAGCGGAAGTAAGATGATATTGAAATCTAAGACCGTAAGGCTGAAGTTTAAGAAGTTCTAGGACTTCTTGTTAGAATTTTATTGACAATGCAAAAAGTGGGGTAAGGAGGGCATTTCTCTCTCCTTACCCCACTTTGATTTATACCTAACTAGGTAGAAATTTCTCCCTAACTAGGCGTGAATTTTTTCCTAGTTAGGGAGTAAATGCTCTGTAGTGCTACAATCTCTCACAGAACTCGATTTTCTCTTTGTTGGGTCCTTCGATGGTGAAGAACTTCACGCCTTTCTCCCAGAATGGCAAACCGTTCACTTGGGTGTCGAGCATGCGGAAGAGTGAGGTGGCTTGCTTCTCGGTAGCAACTTTCTCTGCCTCGATAGCCTTTGCTTTCACCTCCTCAAACAAGGCATCGATATTCTTCACGTCGATGGCGATGTGGTCGATGGCTCCATATTCCATCTTAGCTTGATGGTTCTGATAGGTCTCAATGACGAGGTTGTGGAGCTGGAGGAATGCCACTTCCTCAGGACCATTGATAGTACGAAAAGCGATGTCGAAACCGAGTAGTTGGAAAAACTCGATGGTCTTCTTGATGTCGTTGGTAGGTATGCCGATGTGCTGCACGCCTATTGTAAAGTCTTTGATTTCCATAATGAAGTAATAAATGATAAATAATAATTGATAAATAATAAATGAGCAGACGTCGTTGGGCGAGAAATTTATAATTTAAAATTTATACTTTATAAATTTAGAAGTGTATCACCTCTGCGCCCAGTTGGAAGTAAGCCTTGTCCGATTGCGGGTTCCACATGCCCTTGGCATATACAGGGATGGTGTATTTGCCGATTTTGAGATCGTGGGAGGCTTGGAGCGATACGTGGACGATACCTGCCGTGGTGCCAAAGAAGTGGGCATCCTCGCCAGCCTTGTTGAGGGCGAAGGCTCCACCTACACCAGCGTCAACTTTCCATCCCTCCTTTTTATAGATAGGATATTCGGCATAGACGAAGGTGGAATACTTCTGGTGCTCATTGTCGCTCGAACGGTCTCGACCGAAGATGACGGTGGACCAACTCAAGGTAAGAGGAAATTTCTTCTCGTCGAAATGATATGCCAGGGTGGCATCGAGGAAACGACCCGTGGAGTGGGCGGAATAGTTCCAATATTGATGATTATTATAGTTGGCTCCTGGCGAGAAGTTGTAGGTGTCTCAGAGAGCGAGGCTCCATCCGCCTGCCTTGAGATTGAGGTAATGGTTGAACTCCTTGTAAGAACCCTCCGAGTTGGTTCCTCCCCAAAGTCCCACGGTCACATGGTCGTGAGCCATCGTATAACTGAGGTCGGTGAGCAGGACAACGCCATCCGACACTTCCATGCCACGCCAAAGATGATTGTTCTGAATGTTGGCTTTGAGATGAAGCTGTGCCTGGGCATTTCCCAGACACGCTCCCATCAACAAAACAATAACTAATGATTTTCTC
>ERZ791902.1547-NODE-1547-length-10406-cov-2.231282_pt1 | contig 10406 bp, 8 predicted proteins | sample MGYA00510149_ERZ791902 | MGnify/ENA primary metagenome ERZ791902 (study PRJEB30046, sample SAMN00792060) | human gut metagenome | study: EMG produced TPA metagenomics assembly of the A metagenome-wide association study of gut microbiota in type 2...
ACGCAGGAAGTGTATCTGGCTGACCTGGATAAAGATGTCATTGATTTCGTGCCGAACTTTGATGAGACAGAGAAAGAGCCGGAAGTTTTGCCGGTCAAGATCCCGAATCTCTTGGTGAACGGTTCCGATGGTATTGCGGTCGGTATGGTGACAAGCACACCACCGCACAATCTGGGCGAAGTGATCGACGGTGTGATCGCATACATTAAGAATCCGGATATCAATACCGAGCAGATGATGGAATATATTCCGGGGCCTGATTTCCCGACAGGAGGAATTATTGCCAATAAGGACGATCTGATCCAGATCTATTCCACCGGTATGGGTAAGATCAAAATCCGTGGAAAAGTGGAAGTGGAGCAGGTCAAAGGTGGAAAAGAGCGCATTGTTATCACTGAGATCCCATATACGATGATCGGTGCGAACATCGGAAAATTTTTGAATGATGTATACAGTCTTGTGGAGACCAAGAAAACAAATGATATCGTGGATATCACAAACCAGTCCTCCAAAGAGGGAATCCGTATTGTGTTAGAGCTTCGAAAAGGAGCCGATACGCAGAATCTCATCAATCTGCTGTATAAAAAGACAAAGTTAGAGGACACATTTGGTGTGAATATGCTGGCAGTTGCGGAGGGACGGCCTGAGACGCTGGGACTTGTGCCAATCATCCGTCATCATGTGAAGTTCCAGTATGAGCTTGCCACAAGAAAATATCAAACATTACTGAAAAAAGAATTAGACAAAAAAGAAATACAGGAAGGATTGATCAAGGCGTGTGATGTCATTGACCTTATTATTGAAATCCTTCGCGGAAGTAAGAATGTAAAAGATGCAAGAGCATGTCTGACCGATGGTGTGACGGACAATATCACCTTTAAATCGGCACAGTCAGAAAAAATAGCATCAGAGCTCCGTTTTACAGAGCGTCAGACCACGGCAATCCTGGAGATGCGTTTACAGAAGCTGATCGGTTTAGAAATCGAGGCATTGATGAAAGACCATGAGGATACGTTAAAGCATATCGCCGAGTATGAGGACATTTTGGAAAACCGTGCCACCATGGCGAAAGTGCTGATCAAAGAACTTCAGTCTTATAAGAAACAGTATGCGGTTCCGAGAAAAACTCTGATCGACAATCTTGAGGAAGCGGTTGTGGAAGAGAAGAAGATTGAGGAGATGGATGTGGTGTTCCTCATGGATCGCTTTGGCTATGCAAAAACGGTGGATGTCAGTGTCTATGAGAGAAATAAAGAGGCAGCGGATACGGAAAACCGTTACATCTTAACCTGTAAGAACACGGATAAAATCTGTATTTTTACAAACAAAGGACAGATGCATCTGTTGAAAGTGCTTGATCTTCCATATGGAAAGTTCCGAGATAAGGGAATTCCAATCGACAATCTAAGTAACTACAATAGTAGTGAGGAAAACTTTATATACATTATCAACCTCGGTGCGATCATTCACTCCAGATTATTATTTGGAACCAAAACAGCCATGCTTAAGATGGTTGACGGAAGTGAATTTGACGTGGCAAAGAGAACGACAGCCTCAACGAAGTTAAATGAGGATGATGAACTTCTGATCGTGCACGCAATGACAGGTGAGGAGACGGTTGTCATGCAGTCTGAGAAAGAAATGTTTTTGCGTATTGAGGCTTCCACAATCCCGGAAAAGAAAAAGGGAGCAGTCGGCGTGCGTGGCATGAAACTGAATGCAGGAGATGCATTGAGTAACATTTATGTGTTAGACGGCGAGAGCGAGCAGACCGTTGAAGTAAAGGGAAAAGAGGTTGTCTTAAACAGACTTCGTGTTGGAAATCGTGACACCAAGGGAACGAAGCGTTAAATAAAACCAAAAGAAGTAAGGTGGGAAAATGAATTACGGGCAGGCAAGAGCGTATGCCGTAAACGTCAGCAGATCGGGAAGCATATTAGGACTTGATAGTATTGAAAATTTAATGCACGAGCTTGGGGATATACAGGAGCAGCTTAAGATCATCCACATTGCGGGAACGAATGGAAAAGGTTCTACCGGGGCTTATTTAGAGCGGGTACTCATAGAAGCCGGATACCGGGTAGGCAGATATAGTTCCCCGGCGGTGTTTGATCCGATGGAAGTGTGGCGGATCAATCTTCAGTCCATGAGCCACGAGGAGTATGCGGATATCATGGAACAGGTGAAGTGTGCCTGTGACCGCATGGTGGAAAAAGGTATGGAACATCCGACGATTTTTGAAGTGGAAACAGCGATGGCATTTTTGTATTTTTATCAGAAAAAATGTGATTATGTACTGTTGGAAGTTGGAATGGGCGGCAGAACGGATGCAACGAATGTGATCCGAAAGCCGGTGTGCTCCGTTATTACTTCTGTCAGCATGGATCATATGCAGTTTCTTGGAAATACACTGACCGAGATTGCACAGGCAAAAGCCGGCATTATCAAAAAAGATTGTCCGGTCGTGACCATCCTGCAAAAAGCAGAGGCAATGGTGGCGATAGAAGCAGAGGCGGAAAAACAGCACGCAAGGCTTTATACCGCCGATGTTTCCAAGGTAACGGTGGAAACCGAAACGTTAAAAGAGATCAGATTCGATCATCCGGGACTTGGAACGGTGACAACCCGGCTTACAGGGACATATCAGGTGGAAAACTGCTGTCTGGCGGTCACTGTGTTAAAAGACGTTCTTGGAATTGCAGACCGGATCATTATAGACGGGATCAAAAATACCGTGTGGCCGGGCAGGTTTGAGGTCATAGGAGAACAGCCGCTGTTTATCATAGACGGTGCGCACAATGAGGATGCGGCACTTCAATTAAGTGCGTCTGTGGAAAAATATTTTACAAACATTCCAATAACTTATATAATAGGTGTACTTGCAGATAAGGAACACAAAAAAGTGCTGGAGGCAATGCTGCCTTATGCGGGAGCCGCCTTTACAGTGACGCCGGATAATCCGAGGGCGATGAAAGCGGAAGAACTTACGTCCGAGGCAGAAGCGATCGTGGCTCGTCTGTGGAAAGAGAGAGCCGGAAAGCCGGAAAAAGTACAAGGCACAGAAAATAGTCCACAGGGAGCAGAAGGTATGGAACCGCTTCCGAAGGTCAGTGCATGCAGTTCCATGAAGGAAGCAGTGCAGCTGGCACTGGAACACACGAAAAAAGACGGCGTGATCCTTGCATTTGGCTCATTGTCTTATCTCAAAGAGATCAGGCAGATCATGCAGCCGGATTGATCGATAAAAGCGCACATAGGAATGCAGTATCGTACGTGGACCATATCATTTCAGTATCGGTAAAGGAGGAAAAAAGATGGACAAAAAGAAAATACAAGAGGGCGTAAAATTAATATTGGAAGGAATCGGGGAGGATCCGGACAGAGAAGGGCTTGTCGATACCCCTGACCGCATTGCCAGAATGTATGAGGAGATTTTTGGTGGACTGACGCAGACCGCAGAAGAACCGCTGTCAAAGACATTTCATGTGAAAGACAATGCGATGGTTCTCGAAAAAGATATTACATTTTACTCGACCTGTGAGCATCATTTTATGCCTTTTTACGGAAAAGCACACATTGCGTATATCCCGGATGGCAAAGTCGTAGGGCTCAGCAAACTGGCAAGAACTGTGGAAGTGTATGCAAAGCGTCCGCAGATCCAGGAACAGTTGACGGCACAGATCGCAGATGCATTAATGGAATATTTAAATCCACAGGGCGCAATGGTCATGCTGGAAGCAGAGCATATGTGCATGACGATGCGGGGCGTGAAGAAGCCTGGGAGCAGAACCATAACATTTGTGACGCGCGGTGTTTTTGAACAGGATGAGAGGCTTCAGAGACAGTTTTTTGAGTTGGTGAGAGGATAAAATAAAACTGAAATAAAGCGCAATGTGTAAGCTTGAAAATGGTAAAAAGAATCAATCATTTATGAGCACGGATAGCTGCAACATTTGGAATCAGATTTCAAAGAAAATGAAATTAAATTCCAAATGTTGTAGCTTTTTTTGTGCAAAAATCACAAAAATCGCAGGAAAAGATGTGATAACTTATACAATTGTAATGTGATCAAATGAGATATATAATAACAATATAAAAATATTTGAACACATGTTATATATTTCGTAAAATAAAAATGAAAGGCGGAATACATATGAAAGCAAAGACACTTATCGTTATGGCTACATGTATGGCAATTGGTCTGTGTGCTTCGGGATGTCAGAATAGCATGACGCAGACCGCAGTGGCACAGGAAGATGTTGTGCATATACAAATAGCTTATGAAAACAACCCGGGCGAGCCACTTGATCTTGCCTGTCAGAGATGGAAGGAGCTGTTGGAAGAACAGAGCGGCGGAGAAATTCAGGTGGAATTATATCCGTCCAGCCAGCTCGGATCGAAATCCGATATTATTAATCAGGAAATCGCAGGAGATTCTGTCATAACATTGGCGAACGGAGCCTTTTATGCGGATCTGGGAGTCAGTGATTTCAGTGTAACATTTGCACCTTACCTTTTCCGGTCATGGGAAGATATAGAAAAACTTGCAGAGAGTGACTGGTGGGCAGAACAGGAGGAAAAATTGCGGGAGACGACAGGACTTGTGATCGTAGGAAGCAACTGGCATTATGGAGTGAGAAATACCATCACAAAAGAACCTGTGCAAAGCCCGGAGGATATGAAGGGATTGAAGATCAGAGTGCCGGGAAATCAATTGCAGGTTGACAGTATGGGAGCACTCGGAGCGGCTGGAACACCGATGAGTCTTGGGGATGTCTATACCGCACTACAGCAGGGAACCATTGATGGGCTGGAGAATCCAATCGCAGTAATTGAAAATGGAAAATATCAGGAAGTTGCAAAGTACCTTTGTGAAGATGCACACATTTATGATCTTACGACGTGGTGCTGTGGAGATGAATTCTTTTCCTCCCTGACGGAAGAACAGCAGGAGCTCCTGATGAAGACATGCGAGGAAGCCGGAGTGTATAATAATGAGATTCTGGATTCAGAGACCAGCAAAGCTTTACAGAAGCTTGAGGAAGCCGGGGTTACCGTTTATACGGTGGACGACCCAGATGAGTGGCTGGCAGCATCGCAGTCATTTTATGATGCGGCGGAAGAAAAATATGGATGGTCTGATGGCCTTGTAGATACCGTTAAGAATATTATCGGTCAATAGAAGGAGGTTATGATGAAAATGAAATGGATACAAAAACTCAGACAGATTGATATCGGGATTTCTGTGATCGCTTTAGTCCTGCTGATTGCAGTGACTTTTGCAGGGGTTATTTTCCGGTACGTCTTTTCAAAGCCTTTTTCATGGCAGGAAGAAGTACAGCTGGCGCTGATCATATGGGTTATTTTTTTCGGGGCAAGATATGCATTTGAAACCTTTTCACATGTGGCAATTGATATGTTGTATGAACTGTTTCCTGCGAAAGCACAAAAGGTATTAACGGTTTTGATCGCAGTCGTTGTGACCGTTGTTCTTGGATGCATCGTTGTCTTCAGCATGAAATATATACAGATTATGTTTCATTATCATCTTCATACCAGTATTTTGCACTGGCCTTATGGATGGATTTATCTGCCGGTTCCGATCAGCTGTATCTGTATGATCATACAGTTTTGGGAAAATTCAGTGGCAGAACTAAAGACAAAAAAGGAGGTAAAATAAATGCAGATATATGTGATCCTGATCGCTTGTGCGGTTTTGCTTTTATGTTTATTTTTTAAAGTACCGGTGTTTATCTCAGTGTTTGCCGGCGCATTGGTTTATTTCCTTTTAGTCCTCATCACCGGCAATCTTGGCGCAGCGTATTATTTCCGGAACCCAGAGTATACCGCTTCTTGCAATCCCGTTTTTTATATGCGCAGGCGTTTTTATGAATTATACAGGTGTGACAAAAAGGATTATGAATTTTTGTAATGCACTGACCAAAAGGATGACAGGTGGTCTGGGACAGGTCAATGTACTGTTGTCTACCTTGATGGGAGGACTTTCAGGGAGCAATCTGGCTGATGCGGCAATGGAAGCAAAAATGCTTGTTCCGGAGATGGAAAAAGCAGGATATTCAAAAGAATTTTCATCGGTTCTTACTGCAACCTCAGCGATGATCACTCCGTTAATTCCACCTGGAATCGGTATGATTCTGTATGGCTCCATTGCAAATGTATCAATTGGAAAATTATTTGTTGCAGGGATTGGCATTGGTATTCTGTTATGTGTATCCCTTATGATCCTTGTGTGGATCATCTCGAAAAAGAGAGGATATCAGGTTGCACAGAAGGAACCGAGGCAGAAAGGGGAAGTGGGAAAATCTTTCCGGCAGGCGGTATTTCCGCTATGTCTCCCGATCATTATCATCGGAGGAATCAGGATCGGTGCAGTGACGCCGACGGAAGCAGGAACAGTGGCAATCGTCTATGCGCTGCTTCTCGGAGTTGTTTACCATGAGATCACAATCAAAAATATTATTTCAGGACTGAAGGAAAGTGTCGCAACAACAGCCTCCATTATGCTGATCGTCGGTGGAGCATCTGCATTTGCATGGGTACTCACAAGAGAGAGAATCCCTCAGCAGCTCACAACATTAATTACATCTAGCATTCACAATAAATATCTCTTTTTGTTGATTGTGATCGTGTTCCTGCTCTTAGTGGGAATGTTCATTGAGGGAAATGCTGCAATGATCGTTTTGGTTCCGTTACTGGCACCGGTTGCAGCCGCCTATGGAATCGATGAAATACATTTTGCTATGTTATTTATTTTTGTTATGGCAGTCGGCGGTGTCACACCACCAATGGGAACGCTTATATTTGTCACCTGCGGAGTCACGAAGTGTGATATAAAAGCGTTTATTAAGGAATCCTTACCTTTTTATGTACTTTTACTCATTGTCATGCTTCTGATTGCATTTGTTCCTGTTTTGTCTACCGGTCTGGTAAATTTAGTGTATTAATGGGAAAAACAGTGTATAATAGATGCATGCGTGAAAAAACAAATATGGAGGTTTTTTAGTATGAAATCTATTCTGGAGAGGCAGAAACAGGAATCGGCAAAAGATTATGTACTCCGTGTGCTGATACATAACATTGTCAATACAGAACTTGTTCCAGGGGAAAGACTTATAGATCAGGAAATATGCGGTCAGCTTGGCGTGAGCAGGACACCATTCCGGGAAGCGGAATTGGAGCTTGCACAGAAGAAGCTGATTGATATCAGACCGAAAATAGGAACCTATGTGTCTTATATCGACTCAGGATTGGTCGAGGAGATCCGGCATTTGAGAAGTGTTCTTGAAGCGGAACTGGCAGTTATGGCATGCGACCTGCTGAGTAAAGATGATATTGACAAATTATGGGAAAATATAGCGCTTTGGCAGCTTTATATCAAGCGTGGCGATGAAGAAAAGATTTTCTACTATGATAAGGAATTTCATAAGATGCTCTATCAGATGTGTGGAAGGAACTACTGGTGCGAGCTGGTGGAAGGGATAGCCCCGCATTTTGACCGCACAACGATATTAAGCTTCCGGTGCAAGCCAAAAGAAAAAATTTATAAAGATCATGAGGAATTGGTAGAGGCGATCGAACAGAAGGATAAAGCGAAAGCCAGAGAAATCGCACTGCGCCATATGGAGCGTTATGTAGAAAATATTGATACGATCAAAGCTGAATTCCCGGATTATTTCCAGAAAATAGAATAGAAACGGCAGGAAACTGATCTCTGAACATCAGGTGAAAAAAACGATGTTCAGAGGTCAGTTTTTTTATGTAATAGGAAATTTTCGTTCCTATTACATAAAAAACGCTCCGTAAGGATGCACACTGCGGCGTACAGGGAGATGTCGCAAACGAGCGCCGCAGGCGCAAGAATGTGAAAAGTCACATTCTTTATTTAAAAACCAATTGACAAACGAACAGCTATGATATATATTAAAATATATGAAATATATAACATTATACAAAATATATAAAGGAGAAAATCAATGAAAGGTGAATATGATGTTGCGGTAATAGGTGCTGGTGTGGTCGGAAGTGCGATCGCAAGGGAATTGTCCAGATACAAATTGAAAATAGGGGTATTTGAAAAAAATCTGGATGTCTGTAATGAGACAAGCGGCAGAAACTCGGCAGTAGTCCACGGAGGATTTGCTTATGATGCGGATACATTGAAAGCAAGGTTCTGTGTCGCAGGAAACCGCATGATGGGTGATCTGTCCGAGGAACTGGATTTCCCGTTTAAACGGTGTGGAAAAGTTCTGGTAGGAAATACAGAAGAAGATATGGAACAGTTAAAACGCACTCTGAAACAGGGGGACGTGAATGGTGCAACAGGTTTGGAGCTGATCGATGAGAAAAAACTTCATGAACTCGTCCCTGCGGTTGTAGGAAAATTTGCAATGTGGTCAAAAAACAGTGGTATCATGGACCCGTTTTTATTTACGATCGGTCTGGCAGAAAATGCAGCGGAAAACGGTGCGAAGTTCCTGTTTGGACATGAGATACTTGGAATTGAGCGGGTAGATGATGATTATCTGCTGCGGACCGGAAAAGGGGAATATAAAGCACACTGGGTAATCAACGCAGCAGGACTTGGCTGCAAAACAATCTCAGACATGCTTGGAATCACAGGATACCATGTGATCGGTTCCAAAGGAAATTACATTATTTTAGATAAGCGTCTTGGCAGTCTTCTGCCAATGCCGGTGTATCCGGTGCCAAGCAATACCTATATGGGCATCCATGTGACACCTACCGTGGATGGCAATGTCACCGTCGGCCCGGATGCGGAAAACGTAACAGATTTTTCTTATTATGGTGTCCCACAGAAAAATATGGAGGAGCTCGCAAAGAGTGCATCGAATTTATGGCCGCATATCAATAAGGCAGATCAGATTCGTAATTTCTCAGGAATTTTGCCGAAGTGGGTAGATGAAAATGGTGTCATCCAGGATTTCAAGATAGAGATAAAAGAAGACATTGCACCGCATGCAGTGAATCTGGTCGGAATCGAATCACCGGGGCTTACAGCGGCAGTTCCGATTGCACAGTATGTGGTGGAACTTATGAAAGAACATGAAAGGCTGGTGAAAAACGATCAGTTTATTCCGGAACACAAGTCGATCCGAAGATTTGCAACGGCATCGTTTGAAGAAAAAAATGCACTGATCCGGGAAAATAAGGAGTACGGCGAGATTATTTGCAGCTGTGAACAGGTGACAAAAGCTGAGATACGTGCCGCAATCAGAAATCCATTAGGGGTTGCGACAATGACAGGCGTGAAATACCGTACACGTGCAATGATGGGAACCTGTCAGGGTGGCTTCTGTCAGATGAAAATTGAGCAGCTGATCGAGGAAGAGTTGGGAATACCTGCAAAAGATGTGAGATATAGCAGACCGGATTCGTGGGTATTGACTGGTAATATGCGGGAGGAAAAGTAAGATGGAATACAGGGATGTCGTAATTATTGGTGGTGGACCGGCAGGTCTTGCAGCAGCGTTAGAGCTTTATAAGAATGGAATTAAAAATATTTTAATCATCGAGAGGGAAAATTGTCTCGGCGGAATTTTAAGACAGTGCATTCATGATGGATTTGGACTTGGAAGATTTGGCGAAAGCCTTTCAGGACCGGAATATGCAGAGCGTTTTATTTCCGAGGTTGAGAAGAATAAAATCCCATACGTGATCAATGCGGCAGTGACGGAGATCACAAAGGAGAAAAAGATAACCGTTGTGGCACAGGATGGAATGCATGAGATCGAGGCAAAAGCTGTCATACTTGCAATGGGCTGCAGAGAGCGAAGCCGTGGGGCACTGGGAATTCCGGGAGAGCGGCCGGCGGGAGTATTTACAGCAGGAACGGCGCAGGCGTACATGAATTTATACAACAGAATGCCGGCAAAGGAAGTGGTGATCCTCGGCTCAGGAGATATTGGAATGATCATGGCGCGCCGGCTTACCCTCGAGGGAGCACACGTTCAGGCGGTATTTGAGATTATGTCACATCCAAGCGGATTGCCGAGAAATATCATCCAGTGTTTAGATGATTATAATATACCACTTTATTTAAGCCATACAGTGACGGAGATACATGGCGATGCAAGGCTTACCGGAGTGACGGTGTCAGAGGTAGACGAACATTTACAGCCGATTCCGGGTACAGAAAAAAGATATGATTGTGATACATTAATTTTATCGGTCGGTCTTCTGCCGGATAATAAGCTGACGAAGGATGTGGGAATCGGAATTGATCCTCATACAAAAGGAGCCGTTGTAGATGAGTTTATGCAGACAGAAATACCGGGTATTTTTTCAGCAGGAAATGTGCTGCATGTGCATGATCTTGTGGATTTTGTTTCCATGGAAGCAGAACATCTGGCAAAGTGTGCGGCGGA
>ERZ791902.1548-NODE-1548-length-10391-cov-4.127128_pt1 | contig 10391 bp, 6 predicted proteins | sample MGYA00510149_ERZ791902 | MGnify/ENA primary metagenome ERZ791902 (study PRJEB30046, sample SAMN00792060) | human gut metagenome | study: EMG produced TPA metagenomics assembly of the A metagenome-wide association study of gut microbiota in type 2...
ATCCCCAGTCCGAGCGGACAGAAAGCCTTGGTCTCAGGAATCATGCTCCAGAGCAGATTGCTCAGCACGTCCTTGCCCATAAACTTCTTGTTGTGGCTCATGGCAATGAGCTCGATGGGATGAGTATGAACTGTGGCCTTATAGTTGGAACCTTTCTCGATAAGACGGGCATGAACCGACAGATGGCTTGGCAACTCGGATGTAGGCATCACGGCATTGTCGGCAATGATTTCGTAGCTGGCACAATCGTCCAGAATACGAATGACAGAACCATTGTCCATAGGCCAACGAGCCAAGTCGCGCATTCGCTTGCCTGTTCCCTTGCAGAAGAAGTAACAGCCCTTCAGCGCAGGCAGGACAGTACCTATCTGCTTCACTTCGCTGATGGCAGGCAGCGCCTTCATCTCGTCATCAACAAGGTCGGTCACATTAACCGTAATATTGCCACCATTACGCTCAGCCCAACCATTCTGCCAAAGATAGCCAGCTACCTCGGCAATCTTATCCACTTCCTTCTTTAAGGCAGGACGACCCTCTAAAACACTTTTCATTTCTTGATTGTTTGTATTACTGGTTGCAAAATTAACACGAAAATATGACTATCGACCTAAAGTTTTGATATTTTAGCCAAGACTTTTGACAAGTTACAAAAATAATTTGTATCTTTGCACGTATGAATTCATTGAACACCAACAACATCAAATGGAGCGAGAATGTAATCATCGCTGATGCAGACTATATCGACAAGGTGGCATTCGACCTTATCGTAAACTTTGAGCGTATGATCAACCGCCGCATCCAGCCTGCCGACATGGCTCAGTGGGCTGTATGTATTGCCCTCGACGGTGGACTAAGAGAAGGTGAGCACGAGACGCAACTGGTGCTCATACACAGCCAGCAATCGAAGGCGATGCAGAACTTCAGCCCTTCCGACTACGAGAAGGACCTGAATGCCCAGGCCTTCAAGGATCCACGTCTGGGCGAGTTCGTCATCTCTTCATATCCTACGGAAGAAAAGATGGTGGGCAAAGACGATTTCCTCGTAGACGTAGCCCGCACGGTTTGCAATGCCAAGGAGGTGAAACGAGTGATGATCATTCCCAACTCTGAGGAAGGCGATGCCTACGACCAGTTGCGCGACATGCTTCGCAAGGTAGACGACGAGAAACGTGTCACTCTCTTTGCCATGCAGCCTCTTCCCGGCGGCAACTTCCGACAAGAAATACTGGGTTATTCGCTGATGAATGCCTTAGGCATATCAGCAAATGAAATAAAATGAGCTGATGAATGCCTTAGGCATATCAGCAAATGAAATAAAATAAGCTGATGAATATCAGCAAATGAAATGAACTGATGGACGTCAGCAAATAAAATAAGCTGATGAACGTCAGCAAATGAAATGAGCTAAAACAAGAAATAATAACATTAAACATTTATACTTAAATGAGTAGAGTACTTATGATTGGCGCAGGTGGCGTCGCTACCGTGGCAGCCTTTAAGATTGTCCAGAACCAGGACGTTTTTACAGAGTTCATGATTGCCAGCCGCCGCAAGGAAAAATGCGACAAGTTGGTGAAGTCTATCCACGATAAAGGCTACAAGATGGACATCCAGACAGCCGAGGTGGATGCCGACGATGTGGAGCAGTTGAAAGCCCTCTTCAACAGCTACAAACCTGAGTTGGTCATCAATCTCGCTCTGCCCTATCAGGACCTCACCATCATGGACGCCTGCTTAGCCTGCGGTTGCAACTATATGGACACGGCCAACTACGAGCCCAAGGACGAGGCTCACTTTGAGTATTCATGGCAATGGGCTTACAAGGACAAGTTTGAAAAAGCTGGTCTTTGCGCTATCCTTGGCTGCGGCTTCGACCCTGGTGTTTCGGGCATCTTTACTGCATACGCTGCCAAGCATCACTTCGACGAAATCGAAGTTCTCGACATCGTAGACTGCAATGCCGGCAATCACCACAAGGCTTTCGCAACCAACTTCAACCCAGAAATCAACATCCGTGAGATTACCCAGAAAGGTCTGTGGTATAAGAATGGTGAATGGATTGAGACCGACCCTCTGTCTATCCACAAGCCTCTCACCTATCCTAACATCGGTCCTCGCGAGAGCTATCTGATGCACCACGAGGAGCTGGAGAGCCTGGTAAAGAACTATCCTACCATCAAGGAGGCTCGCTTCTGGATGACATTCGGTCAGCAGTATCTCACCTATCTCGACTGTATAGAGAACCTCGGCATGAGCCGCATCGACGAGATAGAATACGAGGCTCCATTGGCCGACGGCTCCGGCAAGACTGCCAAGGTGAAGATCGTACCACTGCAATTCCTCAAGGCCGTATTGCCTAACCCTCAGGACCTCGGCGAGAACTACGACGGAGAGACCTCTATCGGTTGCCGCATCCGCGGAAAGAAGGACGGCAAGGAGCACACCTATTATGTTTACAACAACTGCAAGCATCAGGAAGCATACAACGAGACCGGCATGCAGGGCGTAAGCTATACCACGGGTGTGCCAGCCATGATCGGTGCCATGATGTTCCTCAAGGGCATCTGGAAGAAACCAGGTGTATGGAACGTTGAGGAGTTCGACCCAGATCCATTCATGGAGCAACTCAACAAGCAGGGATTGCCTTGGCACGAGGTGTTCGACGGCGACTTGGAGATTGACTAATCATTATCAAAATACCCCCTTAGTGACGGCGAAGACAGAAAGGTACTATTCATACCAAGCCGTTTTTATCGTCACTAATTCATAAAACATTAGAAAGATATGGCAAAGAAAGACGAAATAAAGGAAGGAACCCTGAACCCCAACGAGGGTAAGCTGAAGGCCCTTCAGGCTGCCATGGCCAAGATAGAGAAAGACTTCGGTAAGGGATCTATCATGAAGCTTGGCGACGAGCACATTGAGAATATAGAGGTGATTCCTACTGGAAGTATCGCCCTCGATATGGCCTTGGGCGTAGGCGGCTACCCCAAGGGACGAATCATTGAAATCTATGGTCCGGAATCTTCTGGTAAAACCACACTTGCCATCCATGCCATCGCAGAGGCTCAGAAAGCTGGAGGTATTGCCGCATTCATCGATGCCGAGCATGCCTTCGACCGTTTCTATGCTGCCAAGTTGGGCGTAGATGTTGACAACCTGTGGATTTCGCAGCCCGACAATGGTGAGCAGGCGCTTCAGATAGCCGACCAGCTGATCAGTTCGGCTGCGGTAGACATCGTCGTCATCGACTCTGTGGCTGCCCTGACTCCTAAGAAGGAAATTGAGGGCGACATGGGTGACAATGTTGTAGGACTCCAGGCCCGACTGATGAGCCAGGCTCTGCGCAAGCTCACTTCTACCATCAGCAAGACCAATACCACCTGTATCTTCATCAACCAGTTGCGCGAGAAGATAGGTATCATGTTCGGAAATCCTGAGACCACAACGGGTGGCAACGCCCTGAAGTTCTACGCTTCTGTACGCCTCGACATCCGTAAGGCTACAGCCATCAAGGATGGCGATAATGTTATCGGAAACCTGGTGCGCGTAAAGGTGGTCAAGAACAAGGTGGCTCCTCCTTTCCGCAAGGCTGAGTTCGACATCATGTTTGGCGAAGGCATCAGCCACGCAGGCGAAGTTTTCAATCTTGGCGTGGAGCATGGCATCATCAAGAAGAGCGGAAGCTGGTACAGCTATAATGGCTCCAACCTGGGACAGGGTGCCGACCCAACCAAGCTGATACTGAAGGACAACCCTGAGCTTCTCGAAGAAATAGAAACCAAGGTACGCGAGGCGCTTGCCAATGCTGAATAAGTAAGGTGTTGTTTGCCCTCATGACAAAAACTACGCATGATGGCAGCTCTATAAAGAAATAAGAAATCCCCGACAGTAGGAAGCAATATCCTAACTGTCGGGGATTTCTTATTTCATTCTTCTTATTTCATACATCTCTTATAGAAGACGATAGGTAAAACATTGCCTACCAGCATCTATGCGCAACACAGAGATGCCTGATGCTGATCCTTGTAGGGTAAGGACAGCATGTTTTCCGTCGGCTGATGTGGTCTGTTGAAGCAGTCGACCAGCCACATCATATAGTCGCAACGACTTTAGTTCTGTCCCCGAAACGATGATTCTACCACCCTCTCGCTTGATGGTGAAAGAAGGTGCTATTATAGCTACAGTCCCTATGAACGTTGGAGTACCTTGTGAGAGTGTTAGGATATCCCCCTTACGATGCAGGTAATAGGTGGCGGACTGCGGATCAGCAAGTTCCACCTGCTGCCCGTCTATCTCACCCATCACCATCACACGATAGGTATGCCCATCTTCCCATGACAGGTCGCCCTTACGCAGCCAATAACTAAAGAGAGGCACAGACATAGACGACGAGACAGACACCCGGTCATCAATGCCCTCAACCTGCGTCTTTTCGTGGGTCATCATGTCTTCGCAGAACATTGATACATTTCCTTCATAGTTACGACCTTCAGACGTACGCAGCAAGACTGCCATTTTGAAGAGAGATATTTTCGACACATCAACGCTGCCTGATTCTATTTTTTCATGCGAGTCTTCAGCAAAAAAGACTTCTACCTGATCCATGAGAGGCTTTTCCTGTGCCTTGAGCACTTCGATATAGGCAGCATCCTTATCGTGAATAAGGTTGACGGGATAAACCACCGTCTCTTCCGCATCAGCCGACAAAGAAAGTTGCACTTCATAACGTCCTGGAGTCATGCTGCTTGGCAAAGAAAGAACGATGGGAATCTCAGCTTCGGTAAAGCCCTCTATCTCGGTCAACTCATCCACACGAGTATTGAGCACTACCGCCTTCCTATCGTCGAGCAACCGCACCCTCAGGTAACAGTCGCGAGGCACACCATTCAGGTTTTTCAACGTAAAAAAGGTCAATACCTTTCCACCCTGCTCTGCTTGACCTGAGAGCCTGGGCTGCGACATCAACTGAAAAACAACATCAGTAGAACATATTTCAGAGATGCGACCTCGTCCATCAGATAGTTCCACCTCTATGATAGGAGCCTTCTTCATCGCGAAGAATTCATCCCACGAACCATCCTCTCGTTGAGCTACACATACAGGGACCAACCGATAATAACCATTTCCCAAACCTGTAAGTTTCATTTTTACAGACTGAACTTGATTGACAAGATAATCGCTTCCCATAAACCCTGCATCGCTTCCACCATAGAGTCGTTGAGTAAAACCGCCTATAGCGTGATCGTCGGTATAAGCCACCTGTCGGCATGTACCCTCAGCATCATAAACAGCTATGCCCACATCACCCTTGAAAGGCTTACCCTTATTGACAAAAGAGTTCATCTCGATGGTCAACGACTGAGAAACAAGGAAGCTTTTATCTTCTGCATCCTTTAGAAGAACAGCCCCACCCTCATTAAACATCAACTGAGGAGATGACTCCAAAAGTCCACGCTCTATTGCGGGATATTTGCCATTATTGGGATGTGCAAAGATGGCCATAATAGCGCGATTGAAGGCCAAGGGCTTGCCTTGGAACTCGCTTCCCGTCTGTGAGAGGCTAAGATTGGTGAGCGAATAGTAGGCATCGCCCTGTCCATCCCATCCAAAATTCATGTGGAAAAGAACATTCTCATCAAACCCATCAGTTACCCAAGCATGACCTGAAGCATTACCTGCAGGACGACCTTCCAGATAAACAGGACAACCATTAAGTAATTCCTGCCGCAAGATCTGCGCAAAACGAGTCGGACCTTCGACAGCCTTGGTGACATAAGCCGCAGTATAGTCGAAATTTTTCTGAAGAGCCTGATACGCAAAAATACCTTGTGTACCACTTGAAGCTGGGGTGTACTGCATGAAGGAAGCTACCCCCACATCGTTCATCAATAAGGCTACAGCATCCTCTTGCTCCTTTGTCGCAGATACAGGATAATTATAATCGGGCAGCATATTCGCCCAATCGTAGTGCGACTGACTAAAGTCTGCACTCTTCATCGTATTATAATAGGTGACGCGATATTCGTTTTTACCACTCCCCTGAGCAGGCCATTGATAGTAATACATCATCTGGGCCACCGCTGTTGCCACACACCCACTATAGGGATAACCCGTCTGGGCATTAAACGGATGCGACTGTCCCCACTTGCTTTTCAACAAGGGAGATACGGTCTTCGAGAACAACCCCGAACGGGCTTTTCTCTGCACCATCACCCGCCCTTCTTTCAGCACATCATACGTTTGACGATAAGCCTCCAGGAGTAGCTTTACACCAGGATTAGCCTGTAGTGTATCGAGGGTTCCCTCGGTGCTATAGGCCAACACATCGCCCATATCATCGTCACCAGCAACAACGACAAAACCTTTGCCCTGTGCATCGTTATAAATATAATAAGGTGCCAAGGCTGCAGGGCGAAGTCCCTTTGCCCGCGCTTGAGCCTTCACGTCGCGAGACAGGGTGATGTACTTCTTGGCTATCTCTACAGCTTGTTTCGGATAGACATCTTTGCCATAAGCAGCTTGGCAGACGGCTACTAACATCCACACGACAAGCGAGCATATCACTGTCAGGGAGCAGCCATCAGCCAAGGAGTAGTGTTTATTCAACATATTTCTATTACGTAATCTTCGAATTATAGGAAAGCAATGGTCAAACCAGCCATCACGATGCTGACCATTGACATGAGTTTGATAAGAATGTTGAGCGACGGACCGGAAGTGTCCTTGAACGGGTCGCCTACGGTATCGCCCACAATAGTCGCCTTGTGGTTCTCGCTGCCCTTTCCTTCAAAGCTTCCCTCTTCTATCATCTTCTTGGCATTGTCCCATGCGCCTCCCGAATTGGACATGAACACAGCAAGGGTAAAGCCTGCTGCCAGACCGCCGGTGAGAAGTCCGAGAACTCCAGCCACACCCAACACAAGACCCACAACGATAGGAATAATGATGGCGAGCAAAGAAGGGATGATCATCTCGCGTTGTGCGCTACGGGTACTTATCTCCACACATCGACCATAGTCAGGCGTAGCTTTGCCTTCGAGTATTCCCTTGATCTCACGGAACTGCCGGCGAACCTCCTGAACCATCGATTCTGCAGCACGGCCTACTGCTCCCATGGTCAAGCCACAGAACAGGAATGCTGCCATGGCTCCGAGGAATGCTCCAACTAAAACCTTAGGGTTGATGAGGTTTACCTGGAAGAAGTTGATGAAATCTATTGTTGTTGCATTCGAAGGATCGAAGACATTGCCAGCTGCGTCTACATACTGTTTTCCGTTCTCTACGGCACGTATCATGGCTATCTTGATCTCCTCGATGTAGGATGCAAGAAGGGCAAGAGCCGTCAGAGCTGCCGAACCGATGGCAAAGCCCTTGCCTGTGGCAGCTGTCGTATTGCCCAGGGCATCGAGAGCATCAGTACGCTCACGAACCTCCTTGCCCAATCCGCTCATCTCAGCATTTCCGCCAGCATTGTCGGCTATAGGTCCATAGGCGTCTGTGGCAAGTGTTATGCCGAGAGTCGACAGCATGCCCACTGCCGCGATGCCGATGCCATAAAGGCCGGTGCTAATAGATTTGGCCGACAGCGACATATCGAAGCCATTGGCACAAAGATAACTCAGCATGATGGCTACAGAGATGGTGACAACGGGAATCATGGTGGAAATCATCCCCGTGCCTATACCTTTTATAATAACTGTGGCAGGACCTGTCTGCGATGCCTCGGCTATCTTCTGTGTTGGCTTATAACTCTGAGAGGTGTAATATTCTGTTGCCTGTCCGATGATGACTCCAGCCACAAGACCGCTGATGACTGAGAAAGAAAGGCCGAGCCAGTTCTCTATGCCCAACAGATAGAGAATGGCAAATGTGGCAACGGCTATAAGTGCCGCGCTGACATTGGTACCAAGTCCCAACGAGTGGAGAAGCTCTTTCATGGAAGCGCCTTCCTTGGTACGAACCAAGAAGATACCGATGAGAGACAGGAAGATGCCGATGGCTGCGATAACCATAGGTGCGATGACGGCACGCAGCTGCATATCGCTATTCATGGCAAAAGCCGTGGCTCCCAAGGCGGCTGTCGACAATATCGAACCGCAATAGCTCTCGTAGAGGTCGGCTCCCATTCCTGCCACATCGCCCACATTGTCGCCCACATTGTCGGCTATGGTAGCTGGATTGCGAGGATCGTCTTCAGGAATATTCGCCTCTACCTTGCCCACGAGGTCGGCTCCCACATCGGCAGCCTTGGTATAAATTCCTCCTCCCACACGGGCAAAGAGTGCCTGGGTGGAAGCACCCATGCCAAAGGTCAGCATGGTGGTGGTAATGGTGACAAGGGCTGTGGCCTCTCCTTCGTACACCGCATTAAGAACAATAAACCAGATGGCAATATCGAGCAAACCGAGTCCCACCACCACGAGTCCCATCACGGCACCGCTTCGGAAGGCTATCTTCAGACCTTTGTCCAGTCCGGTGCGTGCACCATGGGCTGTACGGGCAGAAGCATAAGTAGCGGTCTTCATGCCAAAGAATCCTGCCAAACCAGAGAAGAGTCCGCCGGTGAGGAAGGCAAAGGGCACCCATGGATTCTGCACCTTCAGCACATAAGCCATGAAGGCGAAAACAATGGCGAGAACGACAAAGACGGCCGTCACCACCTTGTACTGCTGCTTGAGATAAGCCATGGCGCCCTTTCTTACATGCTCTGCAATTTCTTTCATTCTGTCTGTACCTTCATCCTCTTTCATCATGGTGCGGAAGAAGAACCATGCCATTCCCAATGCCACAACGCTGGCTATTGGAATGAGCCAAAATACTAATGGAATGCTGTTCATAATGCTATATTTGTTGGTTAGTAATAATTCCATTTATTCGTTAGTGTATAACGATGGTGCAAATATAATAAATTTATTAATACGAAAGAGGAAAAACTGAATATTTATTTAATAAACCATCGAATATAATGTTCAGATACTATGTTATATAACGACAACACGGGCTATTAAAGATAAATATTTGGTAGTAATCATATTGACATTTGCCAGAAAGCATAGATTGCTCGAAATATAGCTTCGCTAACGATTGAAGCAGGTTTAGTTATTTATGGATTGGAGTTTTCGTTGTGACAGGCTGTCTCGTAATTTGCGTATATAAAGCCTTTGTCGCCTAAAGTAAGATGTCTTTTTCTTATTATTTAATTTTCTGTATTTTAGCCAAGAATATAATAATAAGAAAAAGACTTCTGTCTGATAATCAGCATAATATAAACCTATTAACAAAAATTTATTTTTCGATTATTATTTTTTTAGCCATCAAATTGAATCGTACCATCTAATAGTAATCGGCATGAAAGCAATGGGGCTGTTACCGCTGCGCTCATGCCGATTGGGAAATAGCAATATGTGTTCATATTATTTTTAACACTCTTACTACATGGTTTTGCACTGTTCCCAAGTAGTGTAGTGTGTAAAGCACGGTATTGGATAAGTGCAATGATAAATGATAATTTACCGATGCTTGACCGTTCATTAAGAGAGGTAAAAGTTCGTCACGCTGCTTAGTGAGTTCTTCGATTTCTTGTAGTCTCAATAGTTGTTCATCGAACATAGGCGTTACTATATCTACAAATTTCTTACATACCATTTCATTAAAGACAAACCTGAAATCTGCCAAATCACCTAAGACAATATATGGAATAGAAGAGCCATGTTTTCCGCCACTATATATAGGTTGAAATAAGTATCTCAATGTATAATAAAAGAATGATATGTTACGCACTTCTTTATCTAACACGCAAGCATATGTTCTTTGATATAAATCGAATTTACCTTTATAGAAACCAACTCGTCCTGTATAACTTCCATTTGCAGAAACCAACACTGCATATCCGTCATAAATATATTCGTTAGAAGTAATTGGCTCTGGTGCGCAAGAAAAGAATTTATAATTTCCAGGAACAGCTTTGGATACGTCTTTCTTGCCTGTGAAGATTCTCATAAAATCTTTGATTTGACTAATATTCCACCCTTGCGGTATCTCCCGTTTCAACTTCTCATTCCATACCATAGCTCCACCACTCGATTTATACGGCTTGCCTTCCTCATTTGGAAAGTCAAACTGCACAAACCAATAGTCGTAGAGTTGCTTTGCCATCTCCTCTAAATTATCATTTATCGGTGTTGGTTTCACCTTATTATATTATATATAGAGACCTATACAAATAATAAGACATGAAAGAAGCTATTATACAAACCGTTTTAGACGGTATGAGAGCGGTTTTGACTGAAAATCAGTTGGAATTGCTAACAGATGTGGCCCGAGAGGCACTATCTGAGTGTGAGATTACGCCAAAGGCAACAGAGGAAGAACAGCGCAACAAGGAAAAC
>ERZ791902.1562-NODE-1562-length-10292-cov-11.497314_pt1 | contig 10292 bp, 6 predicted proteins | sample MGYA00510149_ERZ791902 | MGnify/ENA primary metagenome ERZ791902 (study PRJEB30046, sample SAMN00792060) | human gut metagenome | study: EMG produced TPA metagenomics assembly of the A metagenome-wide association study of gut microbiota in type 2...
CATCGTGGTGCTGCCCACGAGGCGGGTGCCGCACAGGGTGCGCAGGCTGGACGCAAAGAGTTCTGCCGCACTGGCGGTGTTCTCGTTCACGAGGCAGACGGTGGGCTGGCTGATGACCGAGTCGCCGGTGCTGCTGCCCAGCAGGGTGCGGTTGCCTGCCTTATCCTCCGCGTAGGCCAGTACGCCTTCCGGCGCGACGAGTTCGATGCAGCTGATGGCGTCGTCAAGGATGCCGCCGCCGTTGTCGCGCAGGTCGAAGATGAAGCTCTGGGCGCCGCTGGCGGTCAGGCTGCGGAGCGCAAAGTCCAGCTCACTGGGGGTGGAGTTGTCGAACTGCCAGATCTTGATATAGCCCACATTGCCCTGCACCAGCACGGAATCGACGCTGTTGGCCGTAAAGCCGGAGTGGGTCAGATCGGCGGTGTGCTGGGCGTTCTCGCTGTCCAGCCAGCCTACATTGACGCTCGTGCCGCTCTCGCCCCGGAGTTTGTTCTGGACAGCCTCCACGCTGCCCAGACTTTTGATGTCTGCGCCGTCGATGGTGGTGATGTAATCGCCCCGCTGGAGGCCGGCCTCCTTGGCAGGAGACTCGTCATACACTTTGATGACCTTGGCGTAGCCGGACTGGTCGATGGCCAGCTCCACGCCGATGCCCATCAGCTTGCCGCTCTGGGCGTTGAGCAGGTCGGTATAGGCCGAGGCGGTGTAGTAGCGGGCGTACTTGTCGCCGGTACCCAGCAGATAACCGGCAGTCAGACGGTCGTACAGCATGGTCTCGTCGATGTCGTAGTAGTCGTTGGCGCGCACATAGCGGTCTACCTCGGCCACCTTGTTGTACATGCTCTCCTTTTCCTTCACGCTGGTGACGGTGTGGTCAAACAGCCGCATCGCCATCAGCATCGTGATGGAAAAAGTGACCGTCATTGCCAGAATGACGATGGTCACGGTCATCCCTACGGAAATTTTGCGGTTCATTCAGTGTCCTCCCCCAGTTCAGACCAAAAACATCAGGATGACACTGCCCAGTACCGACAGCAGGAACACTCCTGCCAGAATCAGACAGCCCACCCGAAGGATACGCTTGCGTTTTTGCTCGTTCATTTCGCCTTGTGGCCTCCTTTGACCCCTCGACTTCAATTACAGTTGTATTATCTTATCGGAATATAACCGCGGGGATTGACCGCATTGGCCTTGGAGCCGCCCTTCCACACCTCGAGATGGAGGTGGTTGCCGGTAGAGTTTCCGGTGGAGCCCACATAGCCGATGAGGTCGCCCTGGTTGACATACTTGCCCGCCGACGTTGCCACCGAGCGCATATGGCCGTAGAGGGTGGAGTAGGCGTTGCCGTCTGTCATTTTGCCGTGATAGATGACGACATAGTTGCCATAGCCGCCGCTGGACCAGCCGGCCACCTGCACATAGCCGCTGGCGGCTGCATAGATGGGCGTGCCTGCGGGGGCGGCAAAGTCGATGCCGGCGTGGAGCTTGTTGACGCCGGAGACCGGGTTCTTGCGCCAGCCGTACTCGCTGGAGATGCGGGTATAGCTCTTGAGCGGGCAGATAAAGCCGCTGAAGCTCAGCTGGGGCTTGCTGGCCGCTGCCGCTGCGATGAGCTTCTGGATCTCCTTCTTGACGGCCTCGTAGTTCATCTCGTCCGACTCGATGGCCGCCTGGGCGTTCTTCTGGGCCTGCTGGGCCTCAGCAGCGCTCAGACGGGCCTCCTTGACGCTGTTGTTGAGCTCGCTCTGCTTGGACTGCATCTGCTTGTTCTGGGCGTCCAGCTCAGCCTTTTTGTTCTGCAGCTGGGTGCGCTCCTCCACGAGCTGGGTGCGGTCGGCCACAAGGGCTTCCTTTGCAGCCTTCATGTTGTCGAGTATCTCGGTGTCCTTCACCGAGATGTCCTGCATGACCTCATTGAAGGTCAGAAGCTCGTACAGATCGTTCACAGACTGGAGCATGGCGACGCTGCCGCCGTCCCGCAGCTCCTGCATCGCGGCCATGTGGCTCTTGAAATCGTCCCACTGGTCGGCGATCTCCTGCTCTTTCCGGGCGATCTCATTCTGCTTGGCGGTGATCTCCTGCTCTTTGACGCCGATGCTGTTCTGCACCTCGGAGATCTGGCTCTTGAGGACGCTGATCTGGCTCTGGAGCACCGAGACTTTTTCCTTCAGCTCAGACTCGAGGGCCTTGGCAGCAGCTTCCTTCTTTTTGGCGTCGCTCAGCTCCGTCTTATGCTGCTTGATGGACGCAGAGATCTTGTCCAGCTTGTTCTGCAGCGAACTCATGCTGGTGGCCGCACTGGCCGGGTAGACCGTCACGCTCAGCACGAGGCAGGCGGCGGCCAGAAAGGCGCAGGCGGCACGCATCATGGCCGAATGGCCCGACGGCTTTGCGTGGCGGGGCGGATGGTGCAGGACAAAGCCTGCGGAATGCTTGTCGTGGTACACAGTAGGCCCTCCTTACACGTTCAGGTGCTTTCGGATGGAGAACATACTGCCCAGACCGCCCACCAGAGCGCCGCCCGCGAGGCTGTAGGTCAGGATGGTGGGCCAGACATTTTCCAGCGGCACCAGAGCCGTACCCATGAGCATCTGCCACAGGCCGCCCAGCGTGGGCGACAGCTGAACGATGTAGGCATAGCCGCCGATGGTGGCAGCTGCCGTCAGGATGCCGGAGAGCAGGCCCATGGTCAGGCCCTCGATGACGAAAGGCAGGGTGACGAGGGCGTTGGTAGCGCCGACATACTTCATGATCTCGATCTCACGGCGGCGGGCAAAGACGCTCAGCCGGATGGTGGTACCCACCGTGATGATGCTGACAGCCATCAGCACCAGCACCAGACCGCGCCCGACCTTGGTGACAGCCTGCTGGACCTCCACAAAGGTGTTGGTCATCTCGATGGGAGCCGTGACGCTATAGACGCCGCTGATGTTCTCGAACTGCTTGCTGATGGTCTCCATCTGGCTCAGATCAGACAGGGAGACGCGGTAATTGGCCTTGAAAGGGTTGTCGTTCTCGAACTCGTTCAGCAGGGCGGCATAGTCGGACATATAGCCCTTGTACTGGTTGAGGACGTCTTCTTTGGACATATACTGCACCCGGCTCACACCTGCGGTGCCGCTGAGGGCATTGCCCACAGACTGGATGGTGGCGTCATCGGCCTCGGGGTCCACGTAGACCACCATCTCGTTCTGGCTGCCCAGATAACTCACCATGCTGTCCACATTGACTTCAATGAGGCTGGCGAAGATGTTCAGGGTCATGCAGACGCTGAGGGAGGCGATGCAGGCGATGGTCATGGCCCAGTGCTTGCCGAGGTTGCGCACGCCGCGCCGGGTGAGGAACCCAAACGTAGAGATCTTCATACGTGCACCTCCTCGCCGAAGCTGGCCGGAACATCGGAGATGATGCGGCCCTGCTTCAGGGTGATGGTGCGGCGGTTGAAGCGGCGCACCAGTTCATGCTCGTGGGTGACGACAAGCACCGTGATGCCCATCTCGCTGACCCGTTCCAGCAGTTCCATCATCTCAAGGCTCATCTCGGGGTCGATGTTGCCGGTGGGCTCGTCCGCAATGACGAGGCGGGGGCTGTGGGCCAGAGCGCGGGCCACGGCCACGCGCTGCTGCTCACCGCCGGAGAGGAACTCGGGGTAGACCTTTGCCTTATCTTCCAGATGCACCAGCTCCAGCATGTAGTTGACACGCTCTTTGATGTCTTTTTTGCCGATATTGGTGACATGCATGGCAAACGCCACATTCTCGTAGACCGTCATGGTGGGGATGAGGCGGAAATCCTGGAAGATGATGCCCATCTGGCGGCGAAGGAAAGGCACTTTGCCCCGGCGCAGCCGGGCGACGTCCTTGCCGTCCACCATGACGCGGCCCTCGGTGGGCAGCTCTTCGCGGAGGATGAGCTTGAGCAGAGTGGACTTGCCGGCACCGGAGTGGCCCACCAGAAAGACGAACTCGCCGTCGTCTACATGGAAGTCGATGTCCTCCAGAGCGGGCGTATCGCTCCGTTTGTATATCTTGGTGACATGTTCAAAATCTATCATGAGTATCTTGCTCCTGAAAAATTTATTTGGCACAGAAGTTCCAGACCATTACAAAAGAAACCGGCCAGCATCGGGGTCGAGCGGCCGGTTTCGGCGTCCGCAGCCGGAGCGGCTGAGACGAAATATCAATATTTGGCCGGGTTGTTGGACAGGTACTTCTTGACCATGAGCGCTACCTTGAACACGATAGCGTCGTCGAACTCACGCAGATCCAGACCGGTCAGCTTTTTGATCTTTTCCAGACGATACACCAGCGTGTTGCGGTGGACGAACAGACCGCGGCTGGTCTCGGAGACGTTCAGGTTGTTCTCGAAGAAGCGCTGGATGGTGAACAGGGTCTCCTGGTCCAGGCTCTCGATGCTGCCCTGCTTGAACACTTCGCGCAGGAACATCTCGCAGACCGTGGTGGGCAGCTGGTAGATCAGACGTGCGATGCCCAGATTGTCGTAGCGGATGATCTGCTTCTCGGTGTCGAACACCTTGCTGACCTCCATGGCGATCTGTGCTTCCTTAAAGGAAGTAGCCAGGTCCTTCACGTTGGCGATGGGGGTGCCGATGCCCACGACAGCCTTGATGTAATGCTCGCCGGACAGGGTGTCCACGATGCTGGCGGCCAGCTTCTCCATATCGGTGCGGTCGATGCCCTTGCGGATCTCCTTGACCAGGACGGTATCCGTCTCGCTGATGTTGAAGACGAAGTCCTTCTGCTTGTCGGGGAACAGGCTGCTCACCACGTCGTAAGCGGAGATGTCGCCGCCGCTGGTGACGCGGACGATGAACACCACGCGGGAGACGTCGGTGGCAAAGTGGAGCTCACGGGCCTTGGCGTAGATGTCGCCGGGCAGGATGTTGTCCAGCACCACGTTCTTGATAAAGTTGGCTTTGTCGAACTTCTCGTCGTGATACTGCTTGATGCTCTGCAGGCTGATGGACAGCACAGCGGCAAACTGGCCCGCAGTCTCGTCCGCACCTTCCACAAAAACGGCATAATCGTTATGCTTTGCGCTGGAGAACTGCTGGTAGGTGTAGCCATCCCGCACGAAGCGGTCACCGGCCGTCAGACGCTCTGCCATAAAGCCCTCGCGCACCTCGCCGATCAGATTCAGCTCCGAGCAGGAGATGACAGCGCCGGTCTCATCCACCACGCCGACCACGCGGTCGATCGCGTCCTTCATCTGGTAGATCACGCTCTGAAATACTCTATTGGCCATAAATGGATACCCCTTTTCCTCTCTTGTGCAAACCGCAGGTGGGCGGGATTGTGATTTTTAACAATTTCGCCGCATTACATTTTATATTTTACACAAAAGAATTTACTTTTGCAACATATTTCACCAAAAAAAATTCTTCTTTCTTGGTGAAATTATCTTTCGGGGTCATTTTCGGGCCAAAAAGGGCCTTTCTGCGTGGTTCTGAGGGCTATTTTACCGGTAAAATGTGATACTTTTTTGAAAACCGGGTGAAAAGCAGTCCTTTACCCCGTGGTAATTTTCGCCACCTCGTCGGCTGTCAGCTCCCGCCACTGGCCCGGAGCCAGCGTTTTGTCCAGCTCCAGCCCGCCGATGGCGTCCCGGTGCAGGGCGTTGACGCCCGCACCGTAGACGCCGAACATCCGCTTGATCTGATGATACACGCCCTGCCTGAGCAGGACGCGGACCGTCAGCCCGTCAGGGGTGAGGGCGGACACTTCCGCCGGCGAAAGGGCCGTGCCGTCGGCAAGGGTGACGCCTGCGGCAAAGCCGGCCTTCATCTCTTCCGTCAGCGGGGTGTCGATGACGACGGTGTAGGTCTTGGAGACATGGCGCCTGGGCGCGAGGATGTCGTGGGCAAAGCCGCCGTCGTCCGTCAGCAGGACGAAACCGGTGCTGGTCTTGTCCAGCCGCCCCGCCGGGAACAGCTCCCGCCGGGGATAGGCATCCCCCACCAGATCCACGACCGTCGTGTCCCGCTTGTCGGTGGAGGCGCTGACGACGCCCTCGGGCTTGTTGAGCATGAGGTAGACGAACTGTCGGTAGGCCAGCGCTTTGCCGTCCACAGCCACGGCGTCAGCCTCTTTCAGCTGGGTGTCCCCTTTCCTGCAGACTGCGCCGTTGACCGTGACGCGGCCTTTCGCCAGCAGTGCCTTCGCCTCGCTCCGGGTGCATTGGGCCGTCTCGGCCAAATATTTATCGAGTCGCATGAAAACTCCTTCTGTGTGCAGAAAAGAGGCCGTTGCCTGCGGCAACAGCCTCTTTTCCTGTAAAATCACGTTTAGACGCTCAGGTTTGCGTGCTGTTCCACAGCATCCGGGTTGGCGTCAAAGATGGGCTTGAGGATGTGAGCGATGAACTCCTCCACCTGCTGGGGAGCGCGGCCCACAAAGTTCTCCGGCACAAGGCCCGCCACGATCTCCTCCTTGGTCAGACCAAAGGCCGGGTCGGCGGCGATGCGGTCCACCATATCGTTGGGCAGACCCTCTTCCTTGACCTGCTTGCCGGCGGCGATGGCGTGCTGGCGCAGACGCTCGTGGAGCTCCTGACGGTTGCCGCCCTTCTCCACGGCCTGCATCATGATGTTCTCGCTGGCCATGAAGGGCAGCTCGGCCATCAGGCGGCTGCGCACGACCTTCGGGTAGACCACGATGCCGTCGGTGACGTTGAGCATGATGTTCAGGATGGCGTCGGTGGCGAGGAAGCCCTCAGCCATGGCAACGCGCTTGTTGGCGCTGTCGTCCAGCGTGCGCTCGAACCACTGCGTACCGGTGGTGAAGCTGGGGTTGAGCACATCCACCATCAGGTAGCGGCTCAAAGCGCAGATGCGCTCGCAGCGCATGGGGTTGCGCTTGTATGGCATGGCGGAGGAACCGATCTGGTTCTTCTCAAACGGCTCTTCCATCTCCTTGAAGTTGGCCAGCAGGCGCAGATCGGTGGCGAACTTCATGCAGCTCTGGCCGATGCCGGCCAGTGCGTTGAGGATGAAGGCATCCACCTTGCGGCTGTAGGTCTGGCCGGACACCGGGATGACAGCCTCGCTGTCGAAGCCCATCTCCTCAGCGATGGAAGCATCCACGGCGCGGATCTTGTCGGCGTCGCCCTTGAACAGCTCCATAAAGGAAGCCTGGGTGCCGGTGGTACCCTTGACGCCGCGCAGCTGCAGGGTAGCCAGACGGTGGTCGATCTCGTTGAGGTCCATCACCAGCTCGTTGGCCCACAGGGTGGCGCGCTTGCCCACGGTGGTGGGCTGGGCGGGCTGGCAGTGGGTGTAGGCCATGCAGGGCATATCCTTATACTCCTCGGCGAACTTTGCCAGCTTTGCCAGCACGCCGATGAGCTTCTTGCGCACCAGCTCGAGGCCCTGACGCATCACGATGATGTCGGTGTTGTCGCCGACATAGCAGCTGGTGGCACCCAGATGGATGATGCCTGCCGCCTTGGGACACTGCTGACCGTAGGCGTAGACATGGCTCATGACGTCGTGGCGCACCAGCTTCTCCCGCTCGATGGCGACTTCATAGTTGATGTCGTCCACATGAGCTTCCAGCTCGGCCACCATCTCGGGGGTGATATTGGTCAGGCCCTGCTTCATCTCGGCCCGGGCCAGCGCCACCCACAGGCGGCGCCAGGTGCGGAACTTGTTGTCGTCCGAGAAGATGTACTGCATCTCATCGGAGGCATAACGGGTGGAAAAGGGGCTGATATAACGGTCATGCTGAGACATGAAGATGTCCTCCTTGGGTAAGTTTTACGAAACCTCAACCTCTCAGTCTCGCTCCGCTCGACAGCTCCCCTACCGAGGGGAGCCTCTGGCGAAGAGAGAAAGCTTTACGAAATGCCAAAGCCTCCCCTCGTTAGGGGAGGTGGCATTGCGAAGCAATGACGGAGAGGTTTTCTCCTATTTTACCATCAAATCTTGAAATAGTCCACGCCGCCCTCGAAAATAGGCTGGTACTTGTCGCCGGTGACGTTCTTGTACAGGTACTCGCCGCTGCGCTCCGAATGGCCCATCTTGCCGAAGACACGGCCATCCGGGCTGGTGATGCCCTCGATGGCGAGGACGGAGCCGTTGGGGTTGTACTTCATGTCCATGCTGGGGCTGCCGTCCTGATCGACGTACTGGGTCGCGATCTGTCCGTTGGCGATGAGGGTGTCCAGCACGCTCTGAGGTGCCACGAAGCGGCCCTCACCGTGGCTGATGGCCACGGTGTGCTGGTCGCCCACACTGCACTTGGACAGCCAGGGGCTGCCGGTGGAGGCGATGCGGGTGCGCACCAGCATACTCTGGTGGCGGCCGATGGTGTTGAAGGTCAGGGTCGGGTCGCAGGCCGTGATGGGGCGGATGTCGCCGTAAGCGGCCAGACCCAGCTTGATGAGGGCCTGGAAGCCGTTGCAGATGCCCAGCATCAGACCGTCACGGTGCTGCAGCAGGTCGCGGACTGCCTCGGTGACCGCAGGATTGCGGAAGAAGGAGGCGATGAACTTTGCGCTGCCGTCCGGCTCGTCGCCGCCGGAGAAGCCGCCGGGCAGCATGACGATCTGGCTCTCGTTGATGGCCTTGACCAGTGCCTCGCAGCTGGCGGTGACGTCAGCGGGGGTCAGGTTGCGGATGACCAGCACCTCGGGGTCCGCACCGGCGCGGGCAAAGGCATGGGCGGTGTCGTACTCGCAGTTGGTACCCGGGAAGACCGGGATGATGACCTTCGGCTTTGCCACGCCGATCTTGGGCGCAGCGGGGGCGGTCAGGCTGCCGTTGATCTTCTCGACGGCGGGACCGGCCTTGCGGTAGGGATAGACGGGCTCGAGCTTGCTCTCCCAGATCTCCTGCAGCTGAGCCATATCCAGCTTGTCGCCGCAGCACTCGAAGGTGTAGTCTGCGGTGGTCTCGCCCAGCAGCTCACCGGCCGGGGCGTCAGAGACCATCTCCAGCACGATGGAGCCGTACATGGGCTTAAACATATCGTGGGTGGTCATGTTGTTCATCATCTTGAAGCCGATGCGGTTGCCCAGACCCATCTTGAAGAGAGCCTCGGCCAGACCGCCATAGCCCACAGAGGAAGCAGCGGCCACCATGCCATCTTCCATCATCTGCTCAACTTTCTTGTAGTTGGCCTTCAGGGAGAAGAAGTTGGGGCAGCCGGTGACGGGGTCCAGGATGGGCCGGATGAGGACGACGGTGCTCTCAGGCTTCTTGAACTCGGTGGAGACGACGCGGCCGGCCTTGCCGATGGCGGTAGCGAAGGACACCAGCGTGGGAGGCACATCCAGCTGCTCGAAGGAGCCGGACATGCTGTCCTTACCGCCGATGGAGGCGATGCCGAGGCCGATCTGTGCGTCCAGTGCGCCCAGCAGAGCGGCCAGCGGCTTGCCCCAGCGCTCCGGGGAAGTGCCAAGGCGCTCGAAATACTCCTGGAAGGTCAGGTAGGCGTCCTCATAGCGGAAGCCGGAGGCCACCAGCTTGGTCACACTCTCGACGACGGCCATCCGTGCGCCCACATACTGGTTGGCGCTCATGAGGTAGGGGTTGTAGCCCCATGCCATGCCGGAGCAGGTGTTGGTCTTGCCGTCCACGGGCAGCTTTGCGACCATGGCGTTCTGGGGGGTCAGCTGGCATGCGCCGCCGAAGGGCATCAGCACGGTGGCCGCGCCGATGGTGGAGTCGAACCGCTCAGAAAGGCCCTTCTTGCTGCAGACGTTCAAATCGCCCACCATGTTCTTCATCTTCTGTTCGAAGGTCACGCCGGCCCACTGGGGCTGCCAGACAGTCCCCTTCTCGATGTGGACGTTCTGGTGCTTCTCAGCGCCGTTGGAGTTCAGGAACTCGCGGCTGATGTTGACGATGGACTTGCCGTTCCACACCATGTTCAGGCGCTTTTCCTCGGTGACCTTTGCCACGGGGGTGGCCTCAAGGTTCTCCTCGGTGGCGATGGCGATGAACTTGTCCACATCCTCAGGGGCCAGAGCCACGGCCATACGCTCCTGGCTCTCGCTGATGGCCAGCTCGGTGCCGTCGAGGCCGTCATACTTCTTGGTGACCTTGTTCAGGTCGATATACAGGCCGTCGGCCAGCTCGCCGATGGCGACAGAGACGCCGCCGGCACCGAAGTCGTTGCAGCGCTTGATCATCTTGCAGGCGTCCTCGCGGCGGAACAGGCGCTGCAGCTTGCGCTCGATGGGGGCGTTGCCCTTCTGGACCTCAGCACCGCAGTGCTCGAGGCTGTCCAGCTTGTGGGCCTTGGAGGAACCGGTGGCACCGCCGATGCCGT
>ERZ791902.1563-NODE-1563-length-10289-cov-5.438636_pt1 | contig 10289 bp, 9 predicted proteins | sample MGYA00510149_ERZ791902 | MGnify/ENA primary metagenome ERZ791902 (study PRJEB30046, sample SAMN00792060) | human gut metagenome | study: EMG produced TPA metagenomics assembly of the A metagenome-wide association study of gut microbiota in type 2...
TGATTATTTCCATCATGGAAGGCGATCGTCATATATACGAAAAAACCGGATTAGATTTGCAATTGATTGCAAATCATCCGGTTTTTTAATTGAGGCAGAGTTTTTCCACAGTCTCTTTAAATTTTAAGCACAGTTTTTTGCCAATTTCGCCAAGTGCGATCAGCCGCCCAAATATGCTTTTTGAACGCTTGGATCGTCAAGCAGATCTTTACCAGTTCCGGTCATCTTGACCTCGCCGGAAGCCAAAACATACCCACGATCGGCAATTGACAATGCCTGTTTGGCATTTTGTTCGATCAAAAGAACAGTTGTCCCCTGATCACGAATCGTTTCGATGATTTTAAAGACTTCCTGAATGTAAATCGGAGAAAGTCCCATTGAAGGTTCGTCCAACAAAATCAGCTTGGGACGTGCCATCAAAGCTCTGGCCATTACGAGCATCTGCTGTTCGCCCCCGGAAAGCGTAGCAGCGTCCTGTTTTTCACGTTCCTTCAAGACAGGAAAGCGCTGATACATCTTTTCAAAATCTTCTTGGATGCCATCTCTGTCATTGCGCAGGTAAGCCCCCATCAAAAGATTTTCGCGAACGGTCATTTCCTCAAACACGTGTCGTCCTTCCGGAACTTGAGAAATGCCCTTCGACACGACTTTATTCGGCTTTAATTTTTCAAGATGAGTGCCTTCATAAACTAGTTCACCGCTCTTAGGCTTTAAAATTCCGGAAATCGTTTTGACAATCGTTGATTTTCCGGCACCGTTTGCACCGATCAAAGTCACTATTTCGCCTTTGTTGATTTGAAAGCTGACGTTTCTGACAGCTTGAATCGCTCCGTAATTCACTGACAGATTTTTAACTTCAAGCATCGGCATCAGCGTCACCTCCCAAGTAAGCTTTGATAACTTCAGGATTATCCTGAATTTCTTTTGGCGTTCCTTCTGCCAAAAGATGACCATGATCAAGCACGTAGATTCGCTCCGCGATATTCATGACAAGCGACATGTCGTGTTCAATCAGCAAAACCGCGGTATGATATTCTGATTGGATCTTTTTGATCAAACGAGTCAGATCCGCCGTTTCTTCCGGATTCATTCCGGCAGCAGGCTCATCCAAAAAGATAACTTTCGGACGCGTTGCAAGCGCCCGAACGATTTCAACCCTGCGCTGAGCACCGTAAGGCAGATTGCCGGCACGATTTTCGGCCACAGAAGCCAACCCAAAATCGTTCAACAATTTCATTGCTTCTTCTTTCATTGCAGCTTCTGTTTTATAATAGCCCGGCAAACGAAGAACGGACGAAACAAAATTTTCCTTATAGTGATTCGTCAAAGCAGTCAATACGTTTTCCAAAACCGTCATGTCAGAGAACAGACGAATATTTTGAAACGTTCTGGAAATCCCCATTTGAGCCACGGCATAAGCCTTTTTGCCGGTAATTTTTTCTCCGGCAAGATAAACGTCTCCTTCAGTCGGCGCATTCACGCCCGTCAGCATGTTGAAAAGCGTCGTCTTACCGGCACCGTTCGGCCCGATCAAAGCAACCAATTCGTCAACGCCGACATGAAGACTGACGTTGTCAACGGCTGTCAGGCCACCAAATTTTTGCGTAAGTTCTTTTGCTTCCAAAATAGGTGTCGTCATGCCTTCGCCTCCCCTTTGTCAGCTTTTTTATGATTGAAGATTCTGGCAAACGATAATTCGTTCGTTCCCATCAGGCCGCTTGGCTTGAAGACCATCATCAAAATCAAAATGATGGCATAAATCACCATGCGCAATACGCCGAAACTTTGCAAAACGGTGTCCAAAATTCCCAAAACGACTGCGGCAACAAACGTCCCGGTCATGCTTCCCATTCCGCCTAAAACAACGATGATCAAAATCGAAACGGACTGCATGATGCCATAATTGGAAGGAGCAATCGTCTGAATATAGCTGGCACTTAGCGAGCCGGCAATGGCGGCCGTGACCGCACCCAAAACAAAGGCAGCCAGCTTCCAGCGAGTCGTGTTGATTCCCATTGCTTCTGCGGCAATTTCGTTGTCACGAACGGACATGACCGCACGTCCGCCGCGACTATGAATAAAGTTTACCGTTACGATCGTCGTCAGACAAGTCAACACGTAAACCAGCGGCCAGGTCGTATACTGAGGAATGTTGAACAAGCCGGCAGGCCCGTTCGTAATCTTCATGTTATTTAAAACAATTCGCACGATTTCAGCCGCACCCATCGTTGCAATCGCAAGGTAGTCTCCGCTGAGCCTAAAACAAGGAATTCCGACGATAATCGCAACAACGGCCGCAATCGCCATCCCGACGAGAACCGAAACGATCCAACCGCCAAAACTGTCAAAACCTCCAAGCGTCATGATTCCTGTCGCATATGCGCCGATTGCCATGAATCCAGCGTGTCCGAGCGAAAATTGACCTGAAAAGCCGATGACAAGGTTCAAGCCGACTGCCAAAATGATGTTGATTCCGATCGTCACGAGCATATTCTCAGTAAAAGAATCGATTACTCCGATCACAACCAAAAAGTTGATTAAAACAAAGCCGACTACCATGAGCAAAAGCCAGCTGAGATTTGATTTCAAATTTGCTTTCATGATAATCACCTACACTTTCTCGATCGTTCTCTTGCCGAACAACCCTGACGGCAAAACCAGCAAAATGATGATCAAAACGGCGTATACGGCCGCATCCTTATATGCTGAAAGACCGATGCTTTGGAACATCGTTTCCAGGAAACCAATGACGATGCCACCGATTGCGGCGCCGGGAATTGATCCAATGCCGCCCAAAACAGCCGCAACGAAGGCTTTGATGCCAGGAGTAAGTCCCATCATCGGATCGATCGAATTATAGTACATCCCGATCAAAACACCGGCAGCGCCCGCAAGCGCTGAACCGATCGCAAACGTAAATGCAATCGTTCCGCTGACATTGATTCCCATCAAAGCTGCCGCATCAGGGTCAACGGCCATGGCTCTCATGGCACGACCCATCTTGGTTTTTTGAACGATCACCTGAAGCAAAATCAGCAAGATGATCGTCGTGATAAAAATTAAAAGCTGAACGTTTGAAACCTGAACCGGTCCCAAATCATACGAGACGCGCTTGATTACCTGCGGAAAGTTTCTCGTGTTCGCAGTAAAAAGATAAGTCATCCCGTTTTCAAGGAAGTACGAAACACCGATTGCGGTGATCAGCATCGTAATCCGCGGAGAATTCAACAGTGGCTTATAGGCGATGATTTCAACCAAAACACCGGCCAGTGCACAAAAGACCATCGACGAGATAAGCGCGCCAAAGAAACCCAAGTGCAAACACTTAATCGTGTAATATCCGAAAAACGCTCCCAGCATGTATACGTCACCGTGAGCAAAATTCAACAGCTTGATAATCCCGTAAACCATCGTATAACCCAAAGCCAGCAGGGCATAAATGCTTCCGAGGGAAAGGCCGTTGATCAGCTGTTGCAAAAATGTCGACATCAGCTATTCCTCCCTAATTTCTGAATTATTGACAAAAGGCCGCAAGAAATTCACCTGCGGCCTGCGTCTTTTACTTGACTACATAACCCTTGACTGATTTGCCGTTTTCCAACTTAACGATTGTAATCGATTTTTGAGGATTGTGCTTAGCATCCATTGTCGTGTTGCCCGTAACGCCCTTGAAGTTCTTGAGCTTTGCAAGACCTGCTTGAATCTTGACGGAATCAGCTGATTTTTCAGTTTCGACGGCTTTCTTGACCATGTAAACCGAATCATATGCCAAGGCAGCAAACGTTGGTGCATCTTCACCGAATTTTGCCTTGTATGCCTTGTTGAACTTGGAAACAAGCGGATTCGTTGCGGCTGAAAGAGCCGTGAACGGTGTCGTGTAGTAAATGTCTGATGAGTTTGCGTTTCCGGCAATCTTGATCATCTTGTCGTCAGACATTCCGTCAGCACCCAAAATTGGCTGCTTGATGCCGGCTTCGCGAGCCTGCTTGATGATCGTGCCACATTCCGTATAGTATGCAGGAATGTAGAGCGCATCAAAATTCTTGCTCTTGATGGATGTCAAAATCGAATTGAAGTCCTTGTCGCCTGCTTGGAAGTACTGTGTAGCAACGACTTGGCCCTTGAATACTTTCTTAAAGGCCTTTGTGATGCCAGTGCCGTAATCACTGGAATTGTCTGCCAAAATTGCCACTTTCTTTGCCTTCAGCGTATCGTAAGCAAACTTGGCAGCCGTAATCCCTTGGTAGTCATCTTTAAAGCATGCACGGAAGACATAAGGCTGAACTTTGCCTTTCTTGTCAAGCGTAAAGTCTGGTGCCGTTGCCGATGCCGAAAGGAATGGCACGTTTGCTTTGTTTGCCGTTGGAATCGTTGCCGTGCCGGCATTTGTCGTTGCCGGTCCAATCAATGCGACAGCCTTGTCCTGAGAAGTCAATTGAGCCGCAACGGAAGCACTGGTTGAAGTTGAACTCTTGTTGTCGCGATAGATTGCCTTGATTTTCTTCTTTTTGCCGTTGACATTGACGCCGCCTTTTGCATTGATTTCCTGAACGGCCAATTCGATCCCGTTCTTTTCTTGTTGGCCATAACCTGCCGCAGCACCGGAAAGTTCCATGTTGACGCCGATTTTAATCGTGTCGCCTGCTTGATTTCCTTTGGAAGCTGCTGATTTGGCCGTACATCCTGCCATAAATGCTGAACACATCATTGCTGCAGCCGCAAAGCCTGCCATTTTCTTCATTTTCATAAAACATCCCAATCCCTTCGTTTGATGATCCTGATATTGATTCTCACCGATTAAGAAAAAAATTAAGCCTTCATCCTAAATGGACGAAGGCTTTTTAATCCCGGGAGCCCTCATCCAACTACACTCAAACAAGGACTCAGCAACATAAAAATCTTAATTTTTACATTCCTGAATCCTTGATAATAATTAGACGGGCAAATAGCGAAGCGTACTGAAACGATTTATGTTTTTTATTCATGCCACAATTCATTTCAACCACTCCTTTGTACTTTATTCCCTTTGTCGGTTTGATTAATGCTATTATATTTATAAAAAAATTAATTGTCAATATTTTTTCTAATTTTTTTGCAATGTTTTTTAACATCCCGTACTTTGTTTCAATTATCCCAAAATCTTTTTAAGAAAGATTGCTCCTTTGAAACGCTGATGTGCTATGATTATTATATAGATTAGAATGAAATGAGGTGTCAGAGTGAAAGTAAGCATTGCACAAATCGATATTGTTTATGGAAATGTTTCCAAAAACTATGAACGAACGGCAAATTCTCTGCAAAAAGCCCTGGACGATCATCCGGACGTCATCGTTTTGCCGGAAATGTGGAATACAGGCTATGCGTTGGACCAGCTTGACGAACTGGCAGACGAAAACGGCGAGCGGGCAAGGAATTTCCTTTCTGCATTTGCCAAAAAACATGAAGTCAACATCATCGGAGGATCTTGTGCCGTCAAACGCCAAGGCAAATTTTGGAACACCGCCTATGATTTTGACAGAAAAGGGCAGCTGATCAACGAATACGACAAGGTTCATCTCTTTGGACTCATGCAAGAGGACCGGTTTATCGCTCCGGGAAATTCTGAGAGCAGTTTTGAAATCGATGGCATAAAATCAAGCTGCGTCATCTGCTACGACATTCGTTTTCCGGAATGGGAGCGCAAACTGATGTCTTCCGGTGCAAAAATCCTGTTCGTTTCCGCTCAGTGGCCTGACGTTCGCATCAAGCAATGGGAGATTCTGCTTCGTGCGCGCGCAATCGAAAATCAGGCCTTTGTTGTCGCAGCCAATCGAGTCGGTGATGCTCCAAACGACCATTTTAACGGACACAGCCTGATCATCGATCCGTTCGGAGAAATAATCGCAAACGGATGCAGCGGACAAGAAGAGATCGTTTCGGCAATCCTTGACCTTTCGCTCGTCGACAAGGCGAGAGGAAACATCCCGGTCTTTAAAGATCGCCGCCTGGACCTTTATTAAATACTAAAAAAACAGGACCTTGTCGCACTTAAATGCTTCAATGGTCCTGTTTTCCGTTTCAAAATCAGTTGCTAAAAATGCTTTGAATCAGCTCCTGCAGCTTGTCGTCCGAAATGCTGCCGATAACTCTGAACGTGATCACAAGCACGATAATATTGGCAATCATGACCAGCGTTCCTGAATAAATTTTGTTCATCCTGTTTTCATTTTGGGCAGCATAAACGAGCGAAACGTTCCATTCAATCCATGAAGCCGCAAGCAAAAGCATCGCAAGCAAAATGACTGACGACGAGCTTGCAACGACGAACCCGGACAGAATAAACAACGCATCTGCAATCAAAACAACGTTGCTGTAATGAGCAACCTTGTTTGAAAACGTCAAAAAATTCGTCTTTTCATCTCGTCCGCAAAAAAGATAGGCAATACCGACCATCGCCAAAGCTGCGCAGAAAAAGACGATGAACCCCGTCATATAAAAACCAAAGCCCATGCCTGAGGATTCGTAGGACGAATCACCAAAGAAACTTGCAACCGAGCTTGAAGCAGCCTCAACAATCGCATTGACATACTTGCCGATGCCGACGATCAAAAACAATGATTCCAAAGCAAGCGAAATCAAGCCCGCATACTTGTTCGTCTGCTTGACTTCAGTCGGGTTCTTCCACGAAGTAACCAACCAATTCCAATAGCTTGCGGCATTTTTCTTAAGTTCATCGGTATCGATTTGAGAAACGGCTTCCGTCACCTTTGATGCCACGTCTTTTTTAGGCGTTTCAGCAGTCTGCTCATTTTTGACTTCTTTTGCTTCTTCCGTTTGCTTGTTTTCTTCCATTTTATATTTTCCCCTCTCATGCTTAAAAATACAGAGCCGATCCGAAGCTCTGTATTTTAACCAACACTACTTGACTTTGATGCCATTTGCAGCAAGGTTGTGCTGAAGCACCTCAAGCGAACTGTCTTGCGTCGACACCGTACCATCGTCTTCCGTATCGATGCTGTCAATGTTCGTATGATCTCCTTCGATCGAAACATTGCCGACGGTAACTTCAACCACCTTGGTGTTGCTGTCGTCTGCTTCATCGTCTTCATCATAATCATCTTTGACAGTGTAAAGAACCGCAATCGTGATCTTGTCCTTTCTGGATGCCTCAAGACCTGACTTATCGTTCAATTCAACAGACGTATCTTTTTCATCGCTGTAATCAGAATAGGCGGACGTCGGCACGAAATACATATTGATGAACGTGTTGACGTACTTTTCGAATTCACCGTACGGATATTCGTCGTTAACCATTGAATCAGTGACCTTCTTGATTTCATCAAGATCTTTTGTTGCAGCAAGTTCCTTTAACCCTTGAACCGTGTACGTGAATTCTTTTTTGCCCCGGAAGTCGAACTTTTCATAATCGGTAAATTCGGAAGGAAGCTTGATCGTCACCTTGTCGCCGTTGCTTAACGAGCCGTTCTTCTTGATGTGGAACATGACTTCGCCCTTGTACTTCTTGCTTGTGATGGCAATCAGACCTTTGCCGTTATATCCGTATGCCTGAACGTTCAAATCCTTGGCAATATCTTTGGCGGTAACCTTTTTCGTCTTTTTGAGACCTTTTACGGTATACGTCTTAGATTCGCTCTTAATCGGGTTTTCCTTATCACCGGTCTTAATCGTCACGACATACTTATCGCCGTTTTTTAAGTTTTGTTCTTTGTTTACTCTGACGCGCGTATCTTTGACCCAACGCTCAACTTTGACAAGTTTGTCTCTTTCATCAGACGTTGCTTCGCTTTCAAGTGCTTCGGCATTAAGTTCGTTTGACTTGAGCTTTTCCGTCAGATAATCATCAAGCTTGAGTTTTTTGGCAAAGACGTCAACCATGTTCGAATTGATTTTTTCGTTGTCCAAATCAGCAATGCCGTGCCCACTGTAGCCTTCATACTTGACTTTGACGTCATCCAACACGCTCTTTTTTTGTGAACATGCGCTGACCATGACAACGGACAAAGCCATTACCGCAATCAGCAATAGCTTTCTTAGTTTCATACCCTTTCTCATGAAACAATTCCTCCAATTTTATGTAATTACGCTAGATATTTACATAATATCAATTTTAAAATCAAAAGTTTCCACCCTAATTTTCATTAGTCGAATGTAATCTTTCTATAACATTCAAATTTCAGAATTCTCTGTCGGACACGGTTATTTCGAAAAGGCATCCAGGTTTTCACTGTCGTAAGCAAGCTCTGCATTTAAATAAAAAAGACCCGCTGAACGTCACATTCAACGGGCAAAAGATTACTTCAAATAAATTTTTCTCAAATCTTCTTGTTCATTTGCGCTAAGCTTCAGCTCTTTTTCCAAATATTCGCCAAGGCTTCCGTATTCACGAGCCATCGTACCGAGCGCACAATCCAAATAATGCTCGGAAACAGAGCCCAAATTAAAAATATTCTTGGCAAAAATTTCGCCTTTTTGCAAGGCACGGACCTCTTCTTTTTTCTGCTGTCCTCTCAGGTACTTGTTGGATGCCAGGTAATCAGCTCGAATCACCGTTTCATCAACGCCAAGCACCGTTAACAGATAGACGGCCCCCATCCCTGTTCTGTCCTTTCCGGCAGAACAATGAAACAAAACCGATTCGTCATCTTTGTCGTTTGCAAGCAAAACATCGAAAAATTCGCGATACGCTTTTTTGGCGCAATCCTGCAAAACAATATCGTTGTAGGCATCCAGCATATCTTTGAATGCCGCTTGCTCATCAACGTAGTAATTGCGCCTTGATTCCCATTTGTCGTTCCCGCTCCTCGTTTCGTCAACGGGAAAAACCGGTGCGAAGTGATAACTTACGCTTGCCGGAATTCGATCGGGCTCATTTTTTCGTTCAGACATGGATCTGAAATCAACGTCATGTTTCAAGCCGTATTTTTCAAGAAAAACAACATCATCATCGTTCAGATCGCTGAGTTTCCCGCTTCTGATGATTTTCTTCTCCTTTAAGACATGACCATCGTGCGTTTTGATTCCGCCCATGTCGCGGAAATTGTCGCAATTCGTCAGCATCGCTTGTTCCTCGCTTTCGTCTTATTCTAAAAAATTATAAGCCAGTTTTGACGACATTGCAAAGAATTATGTTTTGATTTTTGAATCTTACGTAGACAAAAACTGGGAGAAGGCCAGGGTGTGTTTCTGCTTTTGGAGTCACAGAGGCTTCATTTGGACGTGCAACCCGAGTTTTATAACCTTCTTATAAATTCAGTACCGGTGCAGAAATTGACGCCTTGAAGTTTCCTGATTTTGCAGAATCTTTGAGGGACGGCAGGATTTTACGGGCAGATCTCAAAAAGCGGCTTTTTGCCCGTAATCCACTTTGAATCTCGAGGGACAGTATGATTTTTTTCTACCTGCTGGTCCAAATTCAGGGCGCACGGAACCAAAAGTAGACAAAAAACGGGGGAAATGACTCTTTTTTGTCTACCGGCTGATCCAAAATTGGGGTGCGCGGTCCTGAAAGTAGACAAAAACAGGGGTGAATGTGTGATTTTTGTCTACCTGCTGGTTCAAATTCAGGGAGCGCGGCCTCGAAAGTAGACAAAAACTGTGGAAAATGTGTGATTTTTGTCTACCGGACACTTCAAAACGGGGGTGCGCGGTCCTGAAAGTAGACAAAAAACGGGAGGAATGTCTGATTTTTGTCTACCGGACACTTCAAAAATGGGGTGCGCGGACCCTAAAGTAGACAAAAACCGGGGGAAATGTGTGATTTTTGTCTACCGCCGACTCAAAAATCGGGGTGCGCGGTCCTGAAAGTAGACAAAAACCGGGGAAAATGTGTGATTTTTGTCTACCGATGACTCCAAAATCGGTCTGCGCGACCCCGAAAGTAGAACAAAATCTCGAAAAATTGAGAAAATGTTCTACTCGGTTACCTTCGACAAAGAATTTCGGTCTTAGATTACGGGCAAATCTCAGAAATCAACGTTTTGACCGTAAACGAAGTCAGGTGCAGCGATTGAACAGATGATGCGCAGCACTGCATTTGGCAAAATCACTGTCGTTTACGGACACATCGATGAAAATGGGCATGCTGTCCGTAAACGGACTATTCCAAAAATGTCGATTACGGACAAAATGGGCAAAAACGGCCGTTTGTCCGTAAAAACTCAGACGTTTCGACCTCGGTTTTACGGACAAATGATCCGAAAAGAGGCTTCTGTCCGTAAATCCTCATCATAATGATCAAAAATTTACGGACAAATCACCGAAAAATGATGGTTTGTCCGTAAAATGCGTTT